>OMLO01001036.1_pt1 | contig 20530 bp, 17 predicted proteins | sample 1674811 | NCBI WGS metagenome assembly OMLO01 (sample SAMN06265003, study PRJEB25207) | coral metagenome | isolation source: Coral host | place: Mexico:La Bocana,Puerto Morelos, Mexico | collected 2008-11-13 | reverse complement strand
CGCGACTATTCGCTGTTCGCTGTTCGCTATTCGCGACTATTCGCTATTCGCTATTCGGGTTTTCCAGACACCCACTTTGAACTAGTTTGATTAAACGCGCGACCGAAAACGCCTTCGGTGAAAGCCAATTCAGAAAACAGGTCGGTCGGAAACAAAGCAATGTTTTTTTCAGCGCAGCTGACTGCATTTATATGTATATTCCGCCTACTAATAACTCACTCTATGCTGATAACGAGAAAATATCGCATAACAGCAGATACTTGCTGTGTGCTGAATTCATTATGTACAGTGTATGTAGTCACGACATTCAATGTTTAATATGTTCAATAATTTTAATGACAGCTTTCAGAAAATCAACAATTTATTTTCAAAAGAGCATATAGTACATTCCATTTGTTGAAATAACAGCATGGATAGCTTGTTATCTCATCATCTCACTGATATGTGTAAAAATATTGACATGACGTCAACGAGGCTTCCTCAGATGAGAGAGAAGGCTCCTACTTGGTGTAGAAGACAAAGTTGATGTAAAACAATAGGAAACAAAAGGACCCAAGAACGAGGAAAACCATTAAAACAATAGGTTTGTGAGGCGGAGTTCTATTGTGACGTAACCTGTGTCTTCTACACGAAGAAGAAGCCGTGAAAATATTCCGCGCTGTGGGGAGTGACAAAAACAACAAAATCAAAAAAGGTGGATAAAAGTGTTTGAAATTACTCTGATTACACAAAGGTGTTTACACAAAAGTAAATGGTTATCTTATTCAATCATTTTTGTAGGGAACCAATCTGGCACGAGTAATACCTCGCACGCAGAGTGATTTATGATCTACGCTATCATGACGTATGGTGATTTTCACCATCGAGTGTTTTAATCCATGAGTAGTTTTATACATTCAGTGATAATTTTACAGTTTCTTTACAATTCAGCAGGTGGTATTATCATTTGAACTGCAAATCTACTCTGATCACTGTGTTGAAGGTAATCTTTAATTACGTGTTACAAGAATGCAAATACTCAAACAATGATAGAAACTAAACATCCTCAAACAGGAGGATTTTTGAACACGTCTGAGACAAACGTGACTTAACTTTGAATTTACCGAGTCATCAAATGTCATTTTACCACTTACGACATCCATCTATTTGAACTCTTCTTTTGCTTTCTTACATTTGCCCGCCTATCGTTTAGTAAGGGGGATTTGCATATTCAAACTCTCCTAAAGCGCTTTTTTACATGAAAGAAGGTGATTGCTTTCACAAGAGGTGTGTTTATTACAAAACGACCAGAGTGTCATAAGCGTAAAACAAATTAAAACCGAAAAAAAATTAACATATTCTTCATTTTGTTTCTTTGATCCATACATTATTTCTCCTTACAACATCATTTTTAGCAAGCAAATGGAGAAATGAGAATAAAGGCGTCATCGATGCGGGATATCGCTTTGATGTTATATTAAATAATTAGATTACGAGCTGGAAATTTCTATCGCGTGATAGTACGCCCTCGTCAACTACCACGCAGTGAAATCAAGAGCTAATGATCTATTTCCTTTGGTTTAAAACTAGTAATCGTTCAGATATAATCTTATAAATAATGAACACTTATTGAGTTTGTTATGAATCATGTTTTCTTTTTCCGTTTTTCAGCAAGTCCCATCATCCTAAAAATCTTTTTTCTTTCTTCCCTCTGTTTCTGCAGTCGCTTTACGTTCTTTTTCTCTTGTTCCGCGTGGAACACATTCCTTCTCTCTTGTTGCTTCACTTTTCGCTTTCGTAATTTCTCTTTGTTTGCAGTGTATAGTTGTTGCATGAGAGTGAAAGCCTGTAAGATGTAACATGACAACAAACCCTTATTCAGTATACAGCTATAACAGCAAACATAACAAAATAATGAAACAGATTATACAGTTTGTAGCAAAATATTCAAAAAGAATGAAAAAGGAACAATCTTGCATCAAAGAACTGAGCACACGTTATTAACATATCACACAATTTAAGCTGTGGTAACGTAGTATTTAGCAATTGTTTGACGAGCGCGTGTTGGGTATGAGATGATAGATAGCCAACGAGGAGGGCAGCGCCAAGATGGCTATAATCATCTCATATCGTACACTTATCACATTGGTAGAGCATGGAATAATGGCTCATATACCATGATGGCTAAGTCTTTGAAAACTCTTGTATTGCTTATCTAATGATTCTGTTTTTAATACGAAATCTTCTAAAAGAATCCCGATGATGTCATAACGCCAATTTCCACATTTTGCACGCAGCGAGTGCGCACATTGTTTTGACTAGACCTCTGACCAGCTGCTACGGCTGGACACGTCAGTCGCATCTTATTAAGCCCGCGAACTTTATGATGCTTGAGCCAGTCAGCGGTTACTTGTTTTACTTACCGACTTCTCGTGCGGCTCCATGACAACAGCGCGCTTCGTTTCCAAAGAGGGCTTGGTCCTTTTCTTCATCTGTTTAGGTTTCGATTTAAATGGCAACTCCTTTTGAAGTTTAGCGGGAATCACGAGTGGATTAAAATGACGAGTCTCGCGTTCCACAGGCTGAAAATTAAAAAAACAACAACATGTTTTTGCCTAGTTTCAAAGCCGCTACACCTTCCTTAGCAAAGCTGAACACCGACTTATGAACATCTTGTTAATACTGTTAATTATCTCTGGCCAGAACAGACATGTTGACTATTTCTTATTTAAGAATGCTTTTACTGTGAAATGGCAGTCCTGTCAATAAAGCCAACGGTCACGTAGTGCGGTCTCCAATAAGTAAATTCTTTGAAAAAAAAAGCCTGCAATACTCCTACAAAAATAGCAAGACTGATCGAGTCTACCTTGTACAATGAATCACTGTTAAATGGAGCTTTCATTCCCAGATCTCTTCTCAATTGGCCTACACTGCGCATACCCTGCCATGTTTCCTTCTGGTCTGGGGGCAGCAGTAATGACGTGACGGGGTTGTAGAAGTTAGGCACGGTGACTGGGTACCAGGTCCTTATGAAGACAATGTCTGATGAAACAACAACACGGAAGCTCGACTTTCGTCATCGACCTCCCTACATTCCTTGATGTATACTTAAGGAAAATGTAAATATCACAGCGATACCTGACATGTTTGCTCATGTCATTAAGTTCTTGTATACCCACAACACTGAACTCGAGCACCCCTAATCACCAATAAGCTCTCAGTGAACTCTGTTAATGATAATTTTTAGCCACTTAAGTTGAAGTTTGTTACTTACGCTTTGTAACTTCTTTTGCGCGGCAAATAATATAAACAAAAATAAAAATAAAACAGAATATGAATCATGAATTAACATTATGGGACATATTACACTTACCACTTCTCAAGATTTTGTCCTCAAATGTTGCTCGGAAAGCACCTTCTGGAGTCTGATGGAAGCAGCAAAGAAAACGTTTCGTGTCACAAAAAAACAGGCTAAGAAACTACAAGGCTATAAAAATCGATAAACTTTAAAAGGATGCAACCTCGTTTCCAGGGTCTCTTATCTTGCGGCGCTCGTTTCCTGAGAGAGATGAGAGATCCTGGGAACGAGGTTGTAATAGATGGAGATCCCAGCCAGAATACCTTCAGCGCACGCTTCACTTGTCCTCTGATACCGCTGACAGTTCGGATTGTAGCACCTTCGAATTTTGCCACTTCTAAAGCAGAATTGAACATGCCCTGGACAAAAGAAAGTCCGTGAAGAAAAATGATAAAAATAAGGTCATGGGAAGAAAAGACAAAAATCCATTTCCAAACACAAGAGAACGATACATTAATCAAGTAATTACCCTGATAAATGCGGTATTTTTAAATATCTTCATAGGTGTCCCTGTTAACTTGAGTTTCTTGACTAGCTCTACAGACTTATCCAAGTCCAATACAGTACCCGTGGCCGAAATACGGAAGTCTGCCTGAAAATGGAAACATATATAGTTGAAGAGACTAACTTCAAATGCAGGCGCTCTCGACAGCCGAACGCAAACCAGTATTGTAATACATTGAATTGCATTACGATGTATCGTGAATACAATTTATACTTAGGATCCACTCAGGAGCGATATCCCCAGCCCAGTGTTATTTGTAGTTACACGCTTTCATTGAATACAGTTATGGGTACAACACGCTTCGTTCAGAGCTTCGGTACACACTCGAAGTTGCGTGACTTGTACAATAAAACGTTTCACACATGTATGATATTTATTTTCAACAAAAAAGATACTTGGGATATAATAACTCACATTGTTGCCAGCCGTGCTCTGAATAGCAAGAATACCAGTACCAGGGGCAGTTATGGGACCTGATAACAAAGCAATTGTTAGTTCCCGAACGCCAACATTTCTGTCAATGAGGTCTGCTATTGACCAAAGCAAATCGCTTGTGTTTTATGAATCAAAGAGAGTGCGTTCGACGCCTCTACAGTCTATTGCTAAAATCAACATTTTAAAGACAGACGTATTACTATTAATGAATGAAAATTCTGACAACAGGCGAAACGCATCCTTACCAAATAAGGTGGCCATACAATGCAAGTGTTCTGGGGTGTACTTCAGCAGTCGATGCCGGCCGTTGTGGTCCTGGACCGAGTACATTGGAAGCGTCTGGAATCTGCGCCAGCCAACAGACATAATCAGCGGATCCCGCGTCTTGAGAATGCGCTTGTGCCAACGATGCTTTTTTAAGCGCACCTAGAAGGTCAACATGCCAATGTTTAAAACAGAGTAAATGAATAATTATCTTTACAACAAGGCTGACATATTGAACCGAACAAAATGAAAACTGAAGAATTGAAAACTGCAGAAGCTAACCTGAATAAAGCCCATGCTATCTTCACTGGAGAGTAGGCCGCCAAGAATGACGGGATATTTGGCATCAAAGTTGGTGACAAATTCACACGGCATTCTACTCAACTGAATTGAAAAAAAAATATATATATATCTATAATTGATATTCGCATCCACGTAAATGATATTTCTATAATACATAACCACTTACATGTAGTCCTGCATTGCTAACAAATTGTCGTTCTGACTTACTCCGAATTTCTCTGCACTAAAAAAGCAAGACATGTGGTGGTAAACAGTAAGGAGAATTAACACGTCAATTTTAGGACTGACCTCCACTCTGACATACATTCCTGGTCTGAATCCTTCATACTGCACACGAGTTTCATCATCCATGTCTTGGAACTCCGATTGATTGAGCTGAGAACACCAAACAACATAATGATAGCTAATGTAATAATAAGATTGTTAGCTATATAATTCAAAGGCGTGTTAGATAGCTTCAGTGTTCCATTTGTGGTTATTTTACTCACATATCGACAACTTATCCGCTGTTTCAGTAGTTTTTCATCAGGTCTTTTGAAATGCTTTTATTATCATGGTTAATGTTTCTCACAGATTTTAGGGGATCAATGTCCGAGGTCAGTGCCACAACAACACGATTAAAAGAAGAAACGTGAACTCTGGAAGACTTTCAAAATCAAACCTAACCCTAAGCACTTAAAAGAAGTCTTATTCATAGCCGAACTAAAGGAACACTGCATAACCCCTGCAAACATGTCGTTCGTGTCAGACTACAGTGTAGTCAAGGAATCGGAAAAATACCTGACTCTTACCTTCTGAAGAACGCACGATATGTTTTCTTACGCAATACATTAAGCGAACTGAAATGACACGTACTAATACAAAGGACTACAGACCTGCGCTTGTTCTGTCATCTGAGCTTTAAGATCCTCATAATATGAAGTTTCATCGCCTTCGTCGTATCTCGGAAAAGTTAAGTCACTAAATGTACATTTACAACATAAATCTGCTAAAGGCTAACGAAATAATATTTTTCTTATGCAAGGTTTGGCATTTAGTGCAGACAGAGGGCACTTATTTTCAGCGAATTCTGTTCACGCTAATTTCAAGTGTAGGAGTCGGTTGAGTGATTAGTTATGATTTGGCGCCACATACATTAAAAAGCTGCTTTATCAGCAGCAGCAGACGTTGTATAGTGTTCACATTTTGTTCTTAAAACAAATCAAGAAGGATACATTGCATTAAATGCCGCTTTCTGTTTCTTTTTCTTCTCCAGTCTGTCCTCCTCTCCTCCAGTCTTACTCTGTTCACTTTCGTCGTTTTCATCTCCCTGCCCCTCCCCCTCTGAGTGTTCATTGTCATCAGCCTTGTGTACTTCACCAGTTTCCAGGTCCTCAAAGTCTCCAAACATGTCCTCGTCTGACACTACGTGTGCATGTACAAGAAAAATTCCAAAAGGAAAAGAGTTTTATTTTCAACGTTTACAACATTCTTATTCTAAGTGAGCAATGTGTTTAATATTCACAAACGTAAGGATACACGCAACATGTGTGAAACCGCTGGTTTTACACCTCTTGTTTCACGTTTCCACCAACAAAGCCTACAAATGAACAGCGTAACGTTGTTATGCGGACTCCAAACCAAGACTCACAAGGAAAGACCCCTCTCAGATTCTCATACTATTTTAGAATTTTACCGTTTGCGCTTCTTTAGTCTTTTCATAGCCTCATCTAACTTGCATGATAAAAATGGTGTGCTTTCAAAGCACTGACAATTTTTTTGTGGAAGAGGGCATTAGCCTGTAGAAAGGTTTGGCCATACTTTTATATACATACAATGTATACGAAGTCTGCATACAAGCTAAATGGCCAATCAGGCCTAACCCTAACCCTAATGTCCAGTTTCCCTAGCTTTAGGAGTATTACCACTCTACCCTGGATGGGATGCTAGTCCACAGCAGAGTTACCCCCTGCAGTACATTCACTGGTACCCATTTTTACACCTGGATGGAGAGAGGCACTGTGGGGGGAAGCGTCTTGCCCAACAACACAACACAATGTCTCTAGGCAGGGCTTGATCCTGGACTGCTTGATCCAGAGGCAAGGCCACTAACCATGAGGCCCCCGTGCCCTCCCACACACATGTACATATGTACTGAAATATACAAGCCTGACAAGTTGTGGGAGGAGCAGTTCATACTCTGATCATCATCCTGAAGAAGTATCTCTGCATCTTCTGAATCTTTCCACTTGCCGGTCACAAAACAGTCCCGGATGCTCTCAAGCACTGCTGGTTGGTTCCAGTCTCTCAGCGGTGTACTGATCACCTCTAGTGAACAGTCCCTCTCATGCATGGTGCCAGTGCTTTGAGAATCGCTCTTGGACTTGAGTCTAAAAATACCTCCAACAGTATCGTCATCACTTTCATCATTTACATCTGGTTCCTTGTTGTTTTTATGGAGAACTGGATAAAAAATATGCAAGGGAAACATAACAGGAGTCAATTGTACATTTATCTACCACAGGAAAATGCCCCTGACCTGCCTCTTCACATATAGTTGTAGAGTACCTGTGTCTGTTTTTTGAAAATTAATTTCAAAAGGAGTATCAGTAAATTGTTGAGTAGAGAACAAGCCAGAATAAATCTCACCATTTCCATACACAAGCTTCTGTAAATTTGGAGTGTCCTGTTGACGTTGGAGGAAGGCTGCTGCAGCTTTTTGTGCCAGATTTTCTTTCCATCTTAAGAGACCTGAAAAAATGTACAAATCAATACATAAATACCTTTTCAAACAGTGCATACAGGGATTAAAAAGCTTGACAGCTTGTCTACCTGCCTTTCTTCCATGTCTACATGTATGTGCCTGTTTGTTTATCTGCTTGCCTGGCTGTCTGTCTGACTGTCTGTCTACATGTACCTGCCTGCTTGCTGGCTGTCTGTCTGACTGTCTGTCAGCCTGGCTTCTTGCCTGGCTATGTGCCTGTCATTTTGCCTGGCTGTCTTTTTACCCACCTGACAACACATACATGTATCTTGATGTCTGTCCATGTCTGTCTGTCTGTTCATCCGTCTGTTAGTCTGTCTGCCTGCCTGTCTGTCTGTGTGTGTCTACCTGCCTAACTGTTTCTATTGATTTGAAATAAGGGTACCTTGCTCCTCTTCCTCATTTTCCATTTCAAGACTTGATTCTTCAAGAGTTGTTTCCTCTTCATCATCCAGGCTTTCTGTTTCTATCTTTTCATCGCTGCCTTGATTGTCCTCTTCTGCTTGTGTTGTTGAATCTTTATTAAGACTTGATTTTTCTGCAGAGTTATCCTCAGGTCCTTCAACTTCCATCTTGTTTGTTTTCTTTCTTTTTTTTCTTTTGGAAAAAACGTCTTCTACAGATATGTGTTCTAATGATGATGTTTCCTTTTTAAGCTTCTTTTTATCCTTTCCAAAGTCATCTTTCTTTTTTCTTTTTGCTTTACGCAACTGAACATCTGAGCCTGATCTTGAGGTTTCAATTGAATCACTGTCCTGATCATCAGATTCTATTTCATAACCTTTGTCCCTTTTCCCTTGTCCAGAATCATCATCTGATCTGACTTCTTCATAACTTTTCTCACTTCTTTCTGCAGATTTAGCTTGTTTCTGCAATGACTTAACCTCATATTGTGATTGGTGGGGTTTCTTTTGAGATTTCAAGTTAAATACTATTTCATCATCCTCCTCCTCATCTGTATTCTCATTGTCATCCTCATTCTCCTCCTCCTCCTCCTCATCATCATCATCATCATTGCCACTGACATCAATACCATCGCTACCATCATCTGCACTGTCATCCTCATCCTCTTCCTCCTCCTCATCATCATCATCATCATTGCCACTGCCATCAATACCATCGCTACCATCATCAGCACTGTCACCGTCATCATCATCATCTTCACTAAAATTCTCCATACTGACACCATCTTCCTCTACATTATCTGCATCACCATACCAATCTACATCATCTTCGTCACCAAACACAGCTTTCCTTCTTGTGCGACCATCCTTATCTATAACAACTTTCTCAGAAGGTTTTTTATAGTCTTCATCTCTGAGAAAGAAACAAAGAGTTGAATGAGATGTACACGTACTAAACTTCTAAGTCCTTTGGACTTTTATGACCTCACAATTTAACCAAAAACCTGAAATAATCAATGTAGTCTCTTACTTAAGACATCTTTCTCAAAGAGCTAAAGATGGTATGTACAGGAAACTAGGCAAGTTATAATTTTAATTTTCAACACAATTAACACTCACTCAACAACTTCATCAGGAGCAATTTGAGCGCCATCCTATAAAGGTCAACAGAAATTCGATTAACATTTCACTGGAAAATGTTTAACTAAATGACAATTTTCTTCCACAATTCATTAACTCTTTATTCTTCACATTGACGAGATCACATTGTGCTCACATGAAAGCAATATATTATTTTATGTCCCTATTATACAGTAGTTCATGTAGGTTTACTGCAAGGTGTACTGTTTTGATAAATCTTACATTTGTAACAATAGGTAATTATGAAGACAGGCAAGCAGGGAAAACAGTCTTCAAAGTGTTACACAAAATCAGTATATCAATTCAATGCAGTAAAACTATATATTAAGTTTTATGACTTCTTTGATTAAAATCTAATGAAAACTACAGTTGTACATGTACAACCATTAAAGATCACACAACTAATAATCAATCACACTAATAAAAGGACACTGCTTGCCGTAAACAATGCGAGATGGCTTGTCATCATCTTAGTGTCAATAGTCTGCTTTGTGCCAATTAAGGACGACACCAGTTCATTTCTGGGTTGACTGTCAACCTAAAAGAAATTCCAACATTTTTTATTATTAAAATGAACACATTGATGTACTCAATTTACTATGTACAATGTATAACACTAACCCTGACCCTTACTATAACCCTAACCCTATGTGTAACTCAACCAGGTTAATTGCCAGTATAGTCTGCCTGACGAAATTGGTGCAGAACAAATGAAGTCCTACATGTATATGCACATGTAAGTGACAATTATTTGAAGCAGTCTTTAATATTTCACATGAACCTTTTTCAAACTTCAAATCACCTGAACTGAAGATTGGGACTTTTCTCTCCCTGCTCGACTTCCACCAAGATCAATGTACACAGCATCCTAAAAAGGGTAATAATGAAGTTAAACTCAACAGAATAGCAAATTATACACTTACTTGAAGTGTATAATTAATGAACTCAATTATTACTTGAAGTCCAAGCATTTTTACTCTTTTTTTCTTCTTTTCCATTCTATTTTTGCGCATTTGTGCTATCTTGCTGACCAGCAATTCATTTTCATTTAACTCTGATGACAACTGGCTACCCCCTATGGTTATTCCAGACAGATAGTACTCAAATCTTTATCATCAATATTTTTGTACAGTTAATATTATAGTGTGACAGAGTAGAAAGAAAGGTTGTTGTTGTTGTTGTTGACAATGTGGAAAATGTTTTGTCAACAAATCTGTACATAAATTGTACATAAAAAAAATACAAAATTTAGAACTGTATATACATTGTAAATTGTATGAAAACATTTGCCTGCTCAGGGCAAGTGAAGTTGCTTGGAATTTTTTTGAGGAATTTCAAATCACAGAATTGCTGTTACAATTAATGAAATTACAAGAGATGAGATTACTGGGGCTAGAGAGAATGACTTTGGCGTTCTTGCTAAAAAAGAACCATGTACAGCTATAGCTAATTATACATCTTTTTTATATCTGAAGTAATTTTAAGGAAAATTAGTCATAGATTTATGTCATCCTGGACTAGATGTACATGAAAAACATTATACTATCAGTAACAGGTTTCTGTGTCGATTGCTACCTTGTCATATACTACTCCTCCAACGCCAGACAAAGGGGCATACATGAGACGTTCTTTCTCATTCAATGATCGCTTCTTCTCTGCATTTGGCAAAGGACAGGGGTCAGGAAGAAGGCTAATTTCTTCAAGAGTGTGGTCTCCACAACCTAGAACAAGAAAGGAGATAATGATGTTCATATCAAACAACAGGGAGCATTTTCCAAGTGACTGAAAACTGTAATGTAGAAGTTACAGGTAAATGTTGTATCTTGTACACTTTAAGCCCATCTATACTGCACTGTAAAAGTAAAAGTACAAATTGAAAATCCTTGGTGATTCCTTCAAGCGTATTCTGAACATGAATAATTTTTTTAAACCATTAAATTACCTATGATATGTACTCTGGAATTGTGATGCAGATGAGCTCCTCGTACATAGCCATACAAAGAGACTTTCCTGTCACACTTTACATTTTGACGAATAAGCTCTGGGTCTGTCAGTTCCTCCATTCTACAAGTAGAATACCGCAGTTTAAAAAGAAAACAACAATCATTGCTTCATGTTTAGCTACAGTGTAGTAACAAAGGAGCATAAAGAGCTTACTAGTGCTTACTGCCGGAACTGAATAATAAAATATTACTTGTACAGAAAAAAAAAATGACAGTAGGAAGGATACAATTTTATATTATAAAAGCTGTAAGAATCAGGAAAGAAAGTTCTCCATTCTCTACCACATGTATATAACTGTTCACTTATGATTAAAAATTAAAAAAGAAAAAGCAGACAAAATAGTCTGTCACTTGAACCTTTTTATTTCATAATCATGGAAAATTTATACAAGCAACTCTTATTTGCATTTAGCTAGTGCACTCTAAATGCATATGTTCTGATGAACATATAAACCATTCTAAATAGTATGCGCTGGTGTATACCTGTCAGCCAAGATGTAAGGATGTGAAACTCGCCAGGTCAGTGGTCGGAACTTTGTAACAGAAATAAACCTTCCTAGGTTGTGAATCTCCACTTTGGGATAAGAACCATAAACAAGACCAGACAAATAAAACAGCTTTGCTCCCTGGAAGCACAAAAATTAGTCATGAAGATACATGTAATAAAAGTAATAAAGGTGTAACTATATATTAACAATTACACTGAAATGGGAATTGGAAACAACACAAATTAAACTAATTTTAATAACCTGATAAACTTCAGTCCAAAACCTAGTTTTCAGCTTTTTCTTAGTCTTTTTCAGGGCCTTGTTATTCTTCAACAGATCAAGATGGGTTAAGACTCCCATAATCTTGGGAAAGCCATGAACTTGACAGATATTCAGGAATTCAAAAATTTCCATCTCAAAACCAAAGCTGGCATCAATCAGCAGAAGAATCTGAAATAGAAATCACCAAAAAGATGTTAATGTCAGGAAAATCAGGATACATAAGGCTCAAAGCAATAAAGTTATAGACATCCAATAATGATAAATATGTCAGAAAATCTTGCTACACAGCGTTGAAAATTTATAAGAATAATAACAATCAGAAATTGTGTGCTTACCAGATCAGCAATTTTAGCCACGTCAATCATAGAGTTAATGTCATTGTTACATTCAAGCAAAGTCAGTCTTCTTTTCTTCCCTAATGAGATAGTCAATAAGAATTTTAATCTTTTGATGCCACAGAATAACCAGACTCGCAAATGATTGACTGGGGCACTTAAAGTGAATTTACGGCCATTTTCGTTGTGTGCACTCCTTTGGCTGGGGCCACATACATATATTGAGTGCTAATATACATGTACAAGGGATGCTCATTTGCAAGCTTGGGTAACCGATGGTGATACATAGAGTAATGCTTCAAAGTGGGTGTCACAAATCAATAAGAACTGGGAAGCTTAACAGAATCCTGAACAATTTAGATTTAAAATAATCCACATTTGTGCGGTTTCTGATCCCTAACTGCTTTGTGATTTGGTAGTGAATTTTGGTGAAAAGGTGACAAAGGCATACAGATAATGGACACTGCAAAGTCACTATGTGGCTCTTGCATCAGCTTGTTCATTCTACACATCGTTATCCACATACATGGTACAGTGCAGATGCATTCATGAACATGCAAGATCTTGTGAGGGGCAGTTGGTAAGTTCCAGTCAGACGTACAAAATGAATTTATGCAATGCTTTCAAGTCATATACCCTTTGAATATCCCACAAGTCTTTAGGTGAGTGTGTGCACCAAACAAATACAAGTGACAAGTGCGACACTCCATGGAATACCATGAGAGAGTGTTGCATAACATTACTATATCATACAATGCCACAGAAAATACATTGGCCAACACAATCACTGCGACATGCGCATGATGGGAAGGTTAGATGTAATACTGTCACATATATGCAACAGCTTTCCTGTATTTTGATTGGCTGTATTCTCTATGGCATGGTATAAAAGGTGGAGGGGAAAAATAAGAACAATATAAACACAAATCTGTAAAAAAATAAATATATATATATATATATATATGTTATGGGCATCAACAAGTGTCCAACACATCGAGTCAATTGTTTCACTTACCTGAGACAATAGTGATGGGACCTTTAACATCAGATAGCTGTTGACGGGTGAAATTCTTCAGTAATGAGTTGATAAGCGTGGTTTTACCCACTTTAGGCGGTCCCACCACTGCTATAATGTACGGTGGAGGTTCTAACGGCGTTCGGTCGACAACTGGTTCATGATGTCGCTTAGTTTCAACATCTTGTTTCCGACGAAACTGCCTTGCTGCTTTGACAGCCGACTTAAACGAGAAAGCCTTGGGATTTCTTTGGGCACTGGCATCCTCTGGCAAGTGTTTCTTTTTTTTCTTTCGGTCAGCTTTCGGACCAGCTTGCCTTTTTCTATGCGCTTTTGCTGGACCACTTTCTTCGGCATCCGCCATTTTGGAGTCTCACGTGGAAATGCTAGAGCCAGGCCAACCCGAGCGTTCGCAGCCTAACCCAGTAGGGTACTGCTTAAATGACTACTAAATATATCCAAATCCGCTGTAATTTTTTTTAAAAGGTAGTTTTAATAGCCTCACTTGAATATTATAACAAAAAAGGCGTCAAAGATGTATGCTTTTAGCTTTTGTAAAATGTCTCGAATGTTGAAGTTTCTATTTTACATGTTACTTTCTCTACCCTCCCCTGGACAGTGTTGGTAGTTCTTTTCAGCTTATAACGCCTGGTCAATTTGATTTCAACATGGCAGGAGTTTTGTTTGAGGATATTTTCGACGTCAAAGACATAGATCCTGAGGGTAAAAAATTCGACAGAGGTTAGTTATACTTTTATTTTTCATTCTTTCTTTTAGACCCGAGCAGTTCTGTCAACTACCTTCTGTTTGCTTTCCTTGCTAAACAAACACAGTTGCACGCGCAGCTAGTGTACTTAGAACTCCCAGCAGTACAGTGCGGTGTATGTAGTGTGTTTGTATACTGTGGCAGGGTTTTCATTCACTTTATTGGATCCGTTGGAAGTACACTTTTCTTATGAAACAAGTTTGTCCACCTTTTTTCTTTAGGCTAAGGTGTTTTCGAAGCAATTTTTCTTCGGTTTTCTTTTACACTGTGCACTTAGATGCTGACGAACGTTCTAAAAGGGCTATTTGTTGATGTTCTACACAAAATGTCCTTATGAAGACATGATTGATCATTGGAGTTATACACACAACTTAAGCAGTTGTGAAATTAGAGCCTGAAAAAATTTTAGGCTTGAACGGGATTTTCACAACTGCATGATCAATCATGTCTTCATATTTTTCTCTGCAGCTGAAATACATGTATATGACATTTCACATCTTCATCCGCAAAATGTTTTTATATTTGATTTGGTTCATGTTCTTTCATCTGTAGTTTCTCGACTCCACTGTGAAAGTGAAAGTTTTAAAATGGACCTTATACTAGATGTTAATACCCAGATTTACCCAGTGGATTATGGCGAAAAGTTCCGACTTGTTTTGGCTAACACTCTAAGAGAAGATGGCACTCCAGATGATGGTGAATATAACCCTTCAGATAACAGCCCCTCACGTGCTGACCAGTTTGAATATGTCATGTATGGTAAAGTTTACAGAATAGAGGGAGATGAAGGTGGAGTGGATGCCCCAACAAGATTGTAAGTGAATGCAGCAATCTGAAACAAAACTTTACTCTGTAGATTGCTGTTTTCAAATTGATACATTGTACTGAAGCATATGTATGTATGTCAAGTGAAGTAAATACAGTTAGGCAAACCTAAGCATTATGTTATTTTATTCCAAGGGCTAATTGGTTTTACTGACCATTGTACATGTATATATTAAAATATATAATATTTAGTATACAGTAGAACCTCTCTATGGCCATCTTGGGGATAGAGGAAAATGGCTGTTGTAAAGAGGTGACTGTTATTAGGATGTAGAATGATGTATATGACACCTGTGGATGCAGTTTCATGCATTGGTGGCTGCAACAGATTGGTGCGAAATGCTTGCTGTAGCATAATTATAAATACCTAACACCATAAAAAGATACGTATCATTAAACAGAAACAAAAACAGAGACCAGCAACCCATGGTTTGAATTAATTTTTGTGACCTTTATAAATGCAAATACACACTGTTCAACAGTCTTTGATCTTATGGCCATTGTCAGCGTTGTTAGAGGGGGTTTGTCTGTAGTTAAAGAACAAAAATGCATGTTCAGTATTAAATGTTAGAGCAATTCTGTTAAGCAGCTACACTGTACATGTATTTTTAATAATAATTTCTGATTAATTTTTGTGTGTTTTTTTCAGAGCTGCATATGTGTCCTTTGGAGGTCTACTAATGAGGCTTCAAGGTGACGCAAACAACTTACACGGAATGGAAGTAGATAACCATGTGTATCTTCTAATTAAGAAACTGGCATTCTAACAACACAGTCTGTTTACTGGAACGCTGTACCTGTGGTGAAAATGAACAAAGAAGAACTTTCTATTGCTCTCTACTGTTGTGTAATAACAATTCACTGTCAATAGTTTATAGTGCATTGTATTTATTTAATATTCACTAGTTTTAGCTGCCCATAAAGGCCAAACTGTTATCATACTTCACCACTGAACATGTCTGTGGGAGCTTGTGTGTTACACAGTGGGACGCAGATCATCAATTCTGTAAACTAAGTAATCCTTTATATGTACACGAGACCTTTTAATGATTTCAGTAGCAACTAGAAATGTTTTGGCACTTGACTGTGTCAGTTTCCATTGCATTTTAGCAACCTGTATCCATGCAGTAATTTAGCATTTTTATTCACCTAAAATTGTCAAAGAGTTTTGTTTTTGCTCTAATGCAAACAAATTAACCTTAGACTATTTGTAAGATTTCAATGAAATGCTTGATGGTCTTTCACTGTTAAAACAAAGTCTAATCAATATGCAGACTATAGCTCATCCAGCAAATATGAAGTCACAAAGATTGCTTCTGTAAAATGATGATGAAATAATAGCAAATGTTACTTAAGGCACTTAAGTTGGTACTTAAGGTGTTCTTACACCAGGGTCGCGTTGTTAATGGAAGGACTAGGATTCCTTTAAGATCTCTTGAACTCTTTTTTTAAAGCTTTGTGTTATTTTACTGTTAAATAGGTCATTGGATTTTGGTCATGAAAAGTTGTTTACTTTCAGAGCTCCTGAAAAATCAGACATTTTGTAAAGCATGACTTGCATCGGCGAGACTCACTTAAAAACGTTCTGTAACTCCACGGATAGTGGACTGGGTTGAGTCATTTTGGTGGTATTACAGGCCAATCAAATTAGCAGACCACATGAACAACAATTTCTTTTTGGGACTTCTGTGTTGTAAGTTAATTGCTCCTAAGAAAAGTAAAGGAGAAAAAAAACAAACAAACTTTGTAGACACAGCTATAACATGAAAAGTAGAAGCTTTTTTTATAAATATGGACTTTAAAAATGTGACAGAGCCCAAGAAGATTTTTAAGTAGTTTCCTGAGATTTCCAGTAATCCACCCATACCACTAATTTGTGTTTGTATGTCAGATAAATACTTATTCGTTGTTTAAAATTGTACACACGTACAATTCTAAGAACAAGCCATCTACTTTTCAACATCGCAAAATAGATTACCCAGTAAATGTTAACAAAGTTTATTCCTAACTTACTATAATGATAGTTGAGAGAACAATTCACATAACCGTATTAATCCGGTTAAATGTTACAAATGTTTATACTGTTATCATTGAACAAAAGCCAAAGCCGCATAATTAAAAACCTCTCAATCAGCTTGAAATATGAGACGAAAGTTTGCTTTTCTCGTCCCGCAGCCAAAGGCACAGAGGACCTGGGAAAGAGACTGGCAAATGCATTCCAAGTGGAAGATTACCTCTGTTTCAAAACGAGGTCCAGTAGAAACCTTTTAAATGAAAATAGGTTTGATTTGCATAAAAATAAACATGCAAGCGAAACTCAATTTCATCTAAAAGGTTTCACATCAATTTCATTTTCAAGGCAGATGTTAATCTCAATTCGGAATTTGTCCGAGCGACAAGGAATTTATCACACGGACTACACAAAAATAACTTCGTATATCACTATCATGTGTTTTACTGCAGGTACAATAATCTGAATTTTTTTCTAGTTCTGAAAATTCGACTTTATAACAAGACAATCGCGAGTTGATGAATTTCGTTCTCCTCTCTTATGTCTCTTGTAAAATATTCTTTTCTGTGAGTATGAATAATAAAAGAGTCAAATAAAAATGCTATTCCAAGAGGCATTTGTCCGCATGTTGGACTTCAATGCACTCAAGGAAGTGATTACACTTAATTTAGATCCGGGAAAACTTGTCAAAGCTCCGGAGAAATAACAAAATATTTTTATTGCACTCCGTACACGAATTCGAATCATGGAACAGTGATTACCAAGAGATATAAACATATGATACCTACTGTGTAATTTTTTCCTATATTAGTTCGGTCAGTGACGTGACAGCCCATGTTCGGACCGCATTTTCAGGTCCCATTTTATATCGCCTCTGTGGGCCTTTCTCTGCTAGCAGGCATGTTGAAATTTCTGTATCTTTTCATCAAGGCATTCAATGTGATAAATCTCAGTTGCCTTGGTCTGGTTTACCTTAAGATTCCCCAATATCAATGGTTTATTTGCTTTCCGTGTTTATACTTCTATATTAACCCTGCTGCGCGCTGCTGTAAAGTGACAGTTTTCCATAACAGCTAAATAAAAAAAAGTCAACATCCTTGAATCAGACCAAATGACACCGAAATTTCTTCGTTAATGAAAAAATAAAGAAATGAATGACCGGACGCGATTTGAAAAAAATGATTGGTTTTAAACTTTCATAACAAAATATTAATTGCACTCTGTCCAAAATTGTTTCTATGAGGCTCTTGAGTAATTTCCGAAAGGCTCCACAAATTTACATCTGGGTTAAAAGTTCTGCAACTTCGTGCCCTGTAGTTTTTGTGTTTTTTACTCAGTTTCTGTCTGCCATGGCGCTGTTGTATAAAGAAGTTGGCATAACAAGAAGACGGACAAGATGTGAATCAGTTGTTGTGGGTGGTTTGGTTGCAGGCGGGCTAGCTTTCCTTGTAGCTGGAATTGTGTTGATGATCCAAGCAAACAATATAAAAACCAGCGAGCAATGTCAACCGCAAAAATATACACGAGCAATTAACAGAGGCTGTGGATACTCATCAGAAGCGAGAAGTTCTGGGTTGGAAAGTTTCTTGTTCCAAGCTCAGGAAAGGTTTTATGAGTTATTACCTCACAAAATCGCCTTTAAACCGGGCGTGACGTCAGACCAAATCCGCCAGCGTTATAAAAGCTACGATTCAACGCCAACGCAAATCAAATTCGTTACTGATGAGATTGCTAAGCTGACGAGAAGACTTGAAAACATGAACATCACCGACAACAAACTGACACTAAGAGAAAAGCGGGCAAAAGCACAGCTCTCTCACTGGATGCGGCATGTGTTTCCATACGGAGTACCTTTCGCGTACGACTATTACTCCGGCGACTGGCTTATGGGACCTAATATTTTCTGTTGGTCATCGATTTGCTTCTTACCGATGGATGTTGGTAAAGCGTTGTGGCATTTTCAACCGTCATCTGTGAATGAAATGGAGACATTAAGGAATAAGTTAATGGAAATAAACCAAACATTTACTCAGTTTGTGGAAAATCTGAAATTAGGCGTGGCCGCTGGAATGGTTCGCACTGTGGAAGAGTGCAAAGCCGGCCTTGATGGTTTGAGGGGAGCCTTCAGAGATGTCGATGTTAACGGCCCAATAGGTAAGGAAATAAAGATCGTGTGTTGCCTAGTTATCCATTAGAAGATTAGTTATCAATGAAAATTATTTTGAATATAATGGTTCTGCTACGACAATTTATTTGAGGGGAACCTTCAGAGATATCAATGTTAACGACCCAGTAGGTAAGCAAATAAATATCAAATGTTGCCTAGTTATCCAAGTTATCAAAATTATTTTGAATTTTATGGAATCTCTCCCGACATCTGTTATCAGAACAGATACAGAATTTTCTGATAATTTTATAAAACGATAATTGTGGCAGTCTATTTGTGCTGTGGACAATTAAAAACTCGGAGCCGTTATCCTCAGAACGAAGCGCAAATATTTGCCTTTTCTCAGAGCGGACGACAAATGTTCAAGATAAGCTTAAATTTAAATATAACGGAAAAGGGTAGTATTCTCTTTTCAAAACCAATCAACCTGCAGAATTAAGGAAAGGCAAACCCATTTGTTAGAGATGATTGAAAAATTATTGAATATTCCAGATTGTGCCAGAATTAAATTATACTTTTACCGCTTTTCAAATGAGATTAAAGACTGATTCTCAAACAAACTGCTGCGAGGGAACATTTTCAAATAATTCCGCTCCAAACACTGTACTTTATTCACTAAAAGTTAGCAAATAGAGTTTATAAACAGATTACTCTTCATGTACTCGATTCTTCAGAGCAAATGCTAATAAGTCCTCAAAATGTCATTACCTTATTTTTTCAGTCAACATTGCCCAAGCTTCTTTTTCCTTTGTGCCTCTCTAATTTCGTTCAAAAAATGTTTGGAATATTAAGTCGCTAGCAATGTTAATAACTTGCTAAAATAGCGCCATATTTTTGTTGCAGTGTTGGATAGAGAATGAGCCGGCCAGTGCAGTGTTTGTTATGAAAACTATCGTGACAACGGAAACGAAAAAAAGTTTCATTAACAAACTCTACAACATTTGAACAAAGATTTTGATAAACAGAAAACATGTATTAAATTTAAATCTTGTTTGTTAAAAAATAGAAGATTCTCCCCAATGAAAACGAAAAACTATATATTATAAATATAAAATACAATATGAAAGAAGACTTGGAAACATAACTTTGGGCAGCTGCTTGGTTTTATAACTCTCCGATTGGCACTTTTTTGACAAGCAATCTACATATAAGATAATAAAGCAATAGGTAATGTGGAAAATTTGTTTTGTTTTTGTATAAAGGTTTCTTTGTGTTATGATAGGTAATTTCAACAAGCTCTTATAATCAAATATGATCCAAACAACAGGAAAATTCCCGGACAGATGTTACAAAAAAATCAACATTACAAATGAAGATTGACTTCGGAGAGTAATATTCCGGTTTGTTTTCGATCTGCAGCGATAATGTTTTTTTGAGTTCACTAAAACTTCCAAGTAATTATTACTAGACTTCCAAGTAATTATTACTAGACTTCCAAGTAATTATTACTAGACTATATATAGGTAAAGGAACCAGTACGGAATTACCAGAAACAAGTTTCAAATTT
>OMLO01001035.1_pt1 | contig 20531 bp, 11 predicted proteins | sample 1674811 | NCBI WGS metagenome assembly OMLO01 (sample SAMN06265003, study PRJEB25207) | coral metagenome | isolation source: Coral host | place: Mexico:La Bocana,Puerto Morelos, Mexico | collected 2008-11-13 | reverse complement strand
GGTTTTCTGACTTTTTCTGTACATGTGTCAATATTCATGAAACTAGGTGATCATCTTTTTGACGGCTTTGGAAGCTACTATCGTAACCTTGTATTATTTTTTCTAGATTCTGTCCTTAAGTCTCATTAGTGGGGGAGAAGTGACTTTGTTTGATTCTAAACCTTTCTTCCTCGTTTCTGTTGTGTTTTAGGTTCATGGAGCCACTGGTGATAATAATTCTTGGAGGAGTCTTGCCATTTGGGTCAATTTTCATTGAAATGTAAGCGCCAAAGCTTGATTATTTTTCTGTTTACTGATTTCTTGACTCTAAACCACTTTTTTTTGCTTCTTTTCTGGCAGGTACTTCATATTCACATCGTTCTGGGCATACAAGATTTACTATGTGTTTGGTTTCATGTTCCTGGTCTTCCTCATCCTGGCCATTGTAACTGTTTGTGTCACGATTGTGTGCACTTATTTCCTTTTAAATGCTGAAGATTACAGATGGTGAGTTACACAATACAAATACTACTACAGTCAACTCTCTCTAAAACGGACACCTCGGGGACCGGCTCCAACTGTCGTCTTAGAGAGGTGTCCGTCTTATAGGGAGTTAAGTTACAGTAAAATGACAAAAACGGCAGAAATGGGACCAACACCGGGTGTCCGTCTTATAGAGGTGTGCGTTAAGACAGTTGACTGTAAAACGAATTAACAGTCGGGAAATGTAGCTTAAGTTTTTGAAGTTTTTCATTCATAATCCGTCTTAATATTTCTAAATCATACTACCTGAGCTGTTTTGAGTTAAATAGCGCCCATCGATTCTGTTTCTTTGGCGCAGAATGGTTGTAACTAAACCCTTATTTGTATATGCAGTCTTAAGTTGACAGAAATGTTGTCACTGTCTTAGTGCTTGATATAATTATCTTCTTAAGCAGGACTAAAACTAACGAGAAAACGGAGCAATAAAATCGATGTGACTTATAAAGATCAGATATCTAAACTCCGTGACTATCATGCTTTACTCGATGTGCATGTACAGGTTAGGGAGTGGCGCATACATGTAGTCATGAAAGTGAAGAATGATCATCGCAATTAATTTTCCAATTTAAGCAATTGGAAGAAGAAGCCTGAAAAAATCAGGACTTAAACGGGATTCGAACCCGTGACCTCCGCGATACCGGTGCGATGCTCTACCAACTGAGCTATGAAGCCACACATTGGGAGCGAGGTCAATTTATAGAGTTCATATCTTCCCGTGAGGAGTGAAATGATGTGAAGTTTATATGAAATAATTCATATTTGAACTGCGGTTGTAGATGAAAGTGAGGAATGATCATCGCAGTTAATTTTCAATTGCTTAAATTGGAAAATTGGAAAATTGGAAAATTAACTGCGATGATCATTGTTCACTTTCATCTACACCCGCAGTTCAAATATGAATTATTTCATATAAACTTCACATCATACATGTAGTCATGTTGATGTATCAAGGTTTTCACCTCTCTTCTGTTTTTCTTGTAGGCAATGGACAGCATTCCTGTCAGCTGCTTCGACAGCTGGTTACGTGTATCTTTACTCGTTTTACTATTTCTTCTTCAAAACCAAGTAAGTGTCATTTGCATCAAGATGGTGTCAAGATGGTGGTCAACATCTTATCGTTCTTTGACGGTTAAAAGATGGCTCTTTATTAGTTAACAATTAGAAATATGAGAGAAAAATAAAATCATTGACACTCTTGTGTCTTGGTTTCAGAATGTACGGCTTATTCCAGACAACATTTTACTTCAGTTACATGGCTCTTTTCAGTGTTGGCCTGGGAATCATGTGTGGTGAGTTCCATTTCATAAAAGCTAAGGTTGATTTAGCATGGCTCTAGTGTTAAATTTTGAATGCAGTAGAACCCTGTGAAAGCGGCCACCAACGGGCATAAAATATCTGGCCGTCACGCGTGTCAACGGGTTGGCTGACTGACTTCAGGAGATTTTGTTCAGGCCAGGATAAAGTGGCTGTGGCCGTAATAACGGGGAGGGGTGTTAAGGCGGGATTCCAGTTGTCTCCCAGTTTTGAAGGAAACATGAATTCTGTAGAGCGATGAAATTCCACAGCGACTATTCAGTGCAATGCTTTTGCCTTTGCATCCAGTAAGATGTTCCAAAACTGAGAAATCATAAATATGCTATATCGAGAAAAAGGTTGTTCTTATTCATCGTGGTAGATGCAGCCTTGTTTTTCATTGGTCAATAAGATTCGGAAATTCTGCTAGGGCTACCACGAAGATTGCGCGGCAAGTTCGATAGCAATGTGATTGTTTTTTTTTGTTTGTTTGTGCGTTTTACAGGTACTTTTGGATACGCTGGGGCGAGTGCCTTTGTCAGAAAGATTTATTCCACGGTTAAAATAGATTGATGGAGAGTGCAGACTGTTCTAGAAAGTGTCACTTTGGGTCCGATCGCTGTTTTTTAAACGACGCCGAACAATAACCGTTTATATTTATAGCTATTAATGTTCCACTGGTACATACACTGTAGAAAAGGAAAAGCATTCAATGAGGGAGCGACCTTCTGTCCGTTTCCGGCTTTTAGACAAAACGATGCGCGATTTGGACCGTGTAACTCGGAAAAAGTCTGGGCGCTTGTCATTTTAATTAACCTCCAAATCTTCCGTAAGCAGAGATCCTAGTCGTTGGGAACCACTATGCAATGTCCATTTACTAGCGGTGTCCGTTCGTGGTGAGCTTTACGGTGCCACAGTGTGACACCTTGTGATATGTGACCCGTTGTAACAAGTTTATGAAGGATGTGTGCTTTAGGAAGGTTACTTCCAAAATTGGGTAATTACTGGGTGCTTCTCTTTTATTTTAATTCATTCTTTTTGTGCCTCCTCCATCATCAGTAGTGTTCTTCTCGGTCTGTCTTTGGGCTGTCACGCCACCCTTGCGTGACGGGATAAAACTTACGACTTAGAAGGAGACTTGGTATTTGGTTAAAATCAATGGAATAAAGATTTTCGTTTCACATGATAGATTTTGTAAAATTTCAAATCGTGGCTAGTTGTAATTAACCTGCAGGGACAGTTGCTGTCTTTGCTCAGCGCTGTGTCGGAGAAATCATCAAGGGTCCGGTTGTCACGGCAGCAAACTAGTTCGACAGCTTTCGGTTATTCGTGCAATTTTCTGATTGGTTAACTGTACTCGGAAAGACGTCGGAGGTGGCGGCAACCTGCAGGAACATCATTCATTCAGTTGAACTACCATTGTCTATAAATCTGGTGTCCTTATCGCCTTTTGCTACGTGATTCAAAGTTACTTCAAAGGCCCCCAAAGCTGCTGAAAAAATCGAATGGTCAGAGGCAGGCAGGCAGGCCAGGATTGTTCTGAATCTCGACGATTTACCCGTCGCCAAAAAGACCAGGATCCAGGTGAAGTGAAACCTGAAGTGAACAGCAATATTGGCATTTTGAGTACTTGATTTTCATTAGTCTAGGTATGTGTCGTTTTGAGTGAGCAGTGTCATCTTGTAACGTTCTTCTTATTAAATAGATCATGTGTTGGAGATTTCCAGCGCGTGATAGTTGACGTGGGTGCAACACGAGTCAACTATCACGCGCAGAAATCAAGAGAGAATAATCCATTTGTTTTACTATAAATCTACTAGCCGTTGAAAATTCTTCCTCTATCCTCTTCACAACCGCAGACTGCTGAGCTACTCACTGTTTACAGCAGAATAGAGAGCGAGTAGCTTAGCCACAAAGAGAACTGCATTCGTGATAGAAGACTAGTAGATTTATACTAAAACGAGTTGTGTCACAATATACAATGTAATTTTCTGCTATGTACAAAATTGCTCTAAATTCAAGGAAACGTCCAGATATATTAGCTGGCTATAGTAGAGAAACACTGGAGTGATAAATAATGAAAATATTTTAATAATAGTGGTTTTAGTACAACTAACGTTGGTGTATTTTAGTGAGCTGCTTAAAATAGCTCATTCGCGGTATTTTGAGGTAGTTTGGCCGCTTACAAAACTGCTCTTAAATTAAAGAAAACATGATAATAGTAGATCACTAAGATAGAGAGAATTCACCATTAAGGAAGAAGGGTGGTTAGGGATGAAGAAGATTGAAAGGGTTTCAAAACAACAAACTTTTAAAATATTTAGGCTGAACTTAGGACACGCAGAAACCCATGTTCGTTTGTGAGTTAGTGTCGCCGCCTTTGTAGAAAGAGTGTTAAGCATCGTGAAGATTTCTTCACCGTAATACAGTGCGAATCGGAAAAGGTTTTTTTCTTCTAGCCGTAAACATATCCGTGATGTCGGACGAAATAAAGTTAATGTTACGAAGCTGCCTTTCTGTAAAGAATCAATCGAAGTAAGCTCCAATTGACTAGCTCTTTTCTGATAACTTGCTACAGGCTTTATCATTTCAGTTACTTTCTATATATTTATTGTAGCATGAGTGTATTTTCTGGAGGTAAGTAAATTTAGAACACTGGGCCCACAGGAGTTAACTAATCAGGAATCAACTTTGGCAGCGATTTTGGCGCCTTTATCAGTCTATTTAATGCTTTGGTAAATGACTTGGCTTGAGTTTCAAAATTCTTAACATGTGAAATAAAGGTTTGGTTCCTCTTACAATCAGGACACTCGAACCGTCAACGCTTGGCATTGTTTTGCCCACTTTTTAAATGACCAGATTCAAAGAGAGCACTTCATTCTTCCGTGACCCCCAAAACTGTCAAAATAACTGTCTAGTGTTCACGTGTCAAGTTAGCCTCGTTGCAGGCGTAAGCAGAGAAGGGATAGAGAGGGAGAAATTAAAACACTCCTCCATCCGTCCGCGCTTTGTCTCCCCATTGCCCGTTTAACACCTGCTATACAGGCTAGGTTCGAGTGCCCTCTCTGTAAAACTAGATTTTAGAGCAGCTTTGAATTTAGAAAAGTTGTTCCCTTACTTAGTTCGACCTAGCCTTTGTAATCTAAAAGGTTCTCTGTACTATCGAGCCCTAGAGCCTTACTGGCTAAAATCAAAAATTATCATTCAAGTCTGTACTAATTTGTGAAGAACTGACCGAAATTAAAATGAAATGGTTCATGTTGCAACTTAAAGAGGTATATGGTTCACTGTACATGATAAGCGTGGAAATTTCTTTATCGCCGTAATTCAAACTGTAAAGTGGTCTACTGCCATCAAGGATGCTTTAAAATGGAGTCCCCTTAAATAGTTCCTTAATACACTTGTGTACATGCATATTAAGTAGTTTTGGTTTGGGTCATCATCAGCGTATTCTTATTCAATATTACTTCTAATATGGGTGACAACTTACTCCTAAAGGCAAAATGTAGGGTCAAATAAGTTATAATTTCACATATGAAATTTTAAAATTGCTATGGCAAAATCGAATATTTGTCACCCATGATATTAAAAGGCAATCAAATGATATACTGGTAAAATAAAGAAATAATTTTACGCCATTTCCTTATTTCACTCGTCATTTGATTATCCCACATACAAGGATTAAAAACAGGATTTGTTTCGGTAATAGACGAAAGAAGTTGTGAGCGGTTTTAACTTTACTTCTGTAAATTTTAGTCTAATTTGTAGCTGCTGTTCACAAGTAATTGACGTCTTATTTCTCCTTACCACGAGAAGACGATTAAATTCGGCACCATCCTCGGAGACCCAGGGGCAGTTAGTAGGGCGGAAGAAAGTCTAAACGGGCGAGAAAAAAATTCGGGCGAAGAAAAGTCAAGAACGAGTGAAAGAGCTTCTCCCGCCCTACTAACTGCCCCTGGGTCTCCGAGGATGATTCGGCACGAGTTCTCACAAAGTTCTCCGTACATTTCCTGTAGCATTAGAAATTTCACTCTGTATTTAGATGAGCGGTTGTGTGGTAACAATGAGTTTTTTTTGTTCTGTCTGTGAAGACAGGTGAGAGGAAATTAAATGATTGACTTTTTCAAAATTCTGAATATGTGATCAGATTGACCTTATCCTATGTGTTGTTTGAATTGCTATGTAGTGCAAGATGTAATTATATTCAGAGGTTTCATCTGTTATAGATATTGAGGTTAAGTTGGTTTTCATTAGTAAATAAAACTTGAGACTCTGAACCACTACTATCGCTATGAAAATAAATTTCAAAACAAACAGCCAGTGGTGACGTCGTTAGTTTTCTTGTGGCATGAGACAGCCTCTTTATGGTGTTAGGAGAAAAGGCTGCCTACTTCCTGTACGGTTTCCTCCCAGGCCTTCACAGGTGACGTATCCGCGACGATCGAACCACGCGGTCCGAAAACGATTGGCTCAGGCGAAATATCATGGACGCCTTGAAACTAGGCAAAGGAGGGACAACCTCCGCGATACGTTTTTCTTGTAAGCGGTGTTCGAGGGCCATACTGGAGAATGTCGTCCCTAGGTCAGAGCAGAAAACGGAGCGCAGTTTCCAAAAGCTTTTGACTGGAAGCGAGCTGTTGAGAGATTACCTGGTCAAATACTTAATTTAATAACGGCGATAAATCATTCTGCTTGGCTTATTTTAGCTTTTGAGTCTATTGACATTCTTGCAGTCAAACTTTTGTAATTTGCATTGGTAAGATCTATTGTTCTTTCCTAAGTCTGATCAGAGTCAGGAAGTCGTAGAGTCCCCGTTATTGGTGTATTCATTTGTAAAACATCTCGCACACGTTATAAAGCTTGAATTTTTAAATTGCTTTTCTGGTAAAACATGTTTTAAATTATCGTCAGTGCGCTTACGATCAATGGCACCAGAACGGAGTTGGGCTGCCGTACCGTTTACGTCCCGTTCTAATCACTTGCTGGAGTTGTCCACGACTCAAGTGGTTTGCCCCTTGCAAGATGTTTAACCTTGTTATTGTTAGAACTGACATAATTGTTCGGCCCTTCTAGACTTTTTATTTTTATTTTTTTATTTCCTTTTGTTTCCTTTCGTTTTGTTTAGTTTCTTGTTATTTTGTTGCATTTTATTTCACTCTATTTTTTTATTTTATTTTCATTCTGAATGCTTCCAATTTTCTCCAAGGAAACATAATCTCGTACCCAGTCTTATCGCTCCAATTAAAGAGAGACCATGATTGACATACGTCCATCATCCAGCAAAACTCCAGCTCTCATTCATGTTCTAGCTACCGGTCAGCGTTCTTGGCATCATGAGGCTTTTCTACATTTGTCCTGGGGGTGTGAAATATTTACGAAGCTGTTACAACCGAAAGACTTGGATTCCCTTCATTAGACTATACCACGCGATGAGTGACGCATTTGGGTACAAATTCAAATCGCGAAAACAAGAAAATTTCCCTTTTTTCGACTTACGCAGTGCGGCGTTTAATTTATTGAGAACATAGAGTTGGGAAGCAATCATTCGATCAATAATTTATACATTCTTACTTGGCACCAACTGAGGGCTTAGACTGGGCTTAATCAGTACTAATTAGAATATTAATGTATGAAATATCGAACAGGAAAGAGCAATATGTAAAAATAAAACAGATGGTAAAACGGCATGTTTTTCGAAAATCGTAATTAAATGCAGGGACTATTTTGTTGTAATTAAAACCGTCCGTCGCTTTTTAACCAGGGCATTTTAATTTATTGTCAGAGGATAATTGAGAAGTGTTCAAATTTTCATTCTCGAATGTACTGGCAACAGGTATCGGCGCTAAATTAAAAGTTAACGATTTGAAGAATATTCTATTATAATTATCTAAAACCAGAGTTGAAAATTTCTCATCACAAAGAGGCCGTTCTTCGCGCGCCGCGCTTAACGTTCCTTCGTAGCGTAACGCTCAAAAGCCAACTTAAGATTTTAACCGTTTATTTCCGTTCGCAAATTGAAGCTTAAACGCGCTTCAAAATAAGAATATAAAATGTACATAAACATGAGCCGTCTTTAAGTAATTTATACCAAAACAAAAGGGTTAAGCTCGGCCAAAAATTTGCGACACGTGTACTTTGAGCCTCCAATGAGAGCCCGAGCTGCCTCGCAATTATTGCGTTTGCCTTCACTTCAATAACACAGCTATTTAAATTTCTGTCTACATCAAGTTGCATGTCGTGTTTGTCGCTTGGACAACGGACATATTTAAAAATAAGCGTAGGATACAGAGTTTTCGCTGGAAAGTTGACATTTTAGCTTATTCAGACACCGCAACTCGATAAGCTACTAACGGTTTCGGAGAGTCTTTTTTTTACTCGTATTTTATTTTATTTCCGTTGTTTTTATTTCACTAATTGTATTTTCAATGGGAGTCGATGACGCTTTCCTTGAAGCGGGGAAAAAGCCTGGAATGGAAATATGGAGGATTGAGGTGAGTGAGTTATGATTGTACTAATGTTCAGCAAATAATGTTATTTTTGCGGTTTTCGTCGTTGAGGCTTATCGACCTGTTCAAGGCTCAACAGATGTCAGTTGGACCAGTTCTCGTATTATCGTTTTATGCAGAAATATATTGCTCTTTCCTTGTCGATTCACTTTATATAAATACAACATTCGATCGTAACTAGCCCGCAAAGTCAGAGTGACACATCGGTAGCTACCATTAAAATTGTTTTGCCAACAAAATAATCTCACTTGATAATTTTGCCATGGAATAACCTATGGATTATGGATTTTAATTTAACCTTTGAGAATTGCAAACATAATAGTTTTGCCTAAAATTGGCTTTCATTTGGAATGATGTAGGTTTTCTAATTTTCACTGAAATACTATTTCGTAATTGCAAACCAACCTGACTTTCATGAGCAGTAACAATAGTTGTGAAATAACGTATGTCATCCACTAGAAGCAATTAAACCAAGAAACGGCATAATTTATTATTTATTATTATTTTTACCTCCCTTCAATGTTGTAATCATAGCAAAAGATATCACTTCGTGAATTTTTAGAAAGAAAACATATATTTACAGTGAAGCTAAACAGGACATCCGTTCGCTCTTTTGTGTCCCGAATGCGGACAGCGAGGGCAGAGCATGAGGCTACACTTCAGAGACATTGTTATTCGCTAAACACTTTCTTCAAACGGGGACCCCCTATAACTTTTAACGCCAAGTCAAAATATAAATGAATTTATACTATAAAAGCTAGAATATTGTTGCAAGATCAAAGCTCTGAATGTGCTGACATCTTTATTTTTCGCGTGTTTTCGTCAAGTACAGAGCATAACTTGAAAACTGTTTTGTTAGCATATTTATTTGCGGTGTCCAACAGGTGCTGGCAGAACTTGTGAAAAAGCTTTTTAATGTTGAAACCGTTTGTTTATACTTGAAGATGCAACGATAGCCAGTTTTTGTTGTCTTTTGCGTATAAAATATTAATGCATCCCACGAAAAAGAACCGCCTTTGAAAGTCAACAACCATGGGGTTGATACACCCTTAAAGATTATTTTCAAAGAATGAATTTTGTGAAACTGTTTATGAAAGATAATTAATTGCACCCGCGTTTTGCCGAGGAAAAAACGCAACCCTGAAATGCGAGGAAGGGTTTTAATATCATCTACCAGTAAGAAGATATATCATTTCGTGTTTGAAGTGAGACAACTTCTGACAGAAACGTCAAATGATGGCTCATCATTGATCACAGTTAAAGCTCTTACTACAATAATTATCTAAAGAGTATGAAGCCATTGTCAGGTTGTGATGAAAGTCTTATAATTTCTCGCTTTCTTTACCGAACAGATATCACAGTGGAAAAGTTGACCGGTTACATTTAGATGTAACTTTTTATACTCAGCTTTGCAACGGGCTGTTACTGCAATAATTCACCATGAACCCGATAGCATTGCGTGGCCCCAAATTCAATAAAGGCCGGTTTTCACCAGCGCATAAGCATTAGCATAACCCAGCATACAAAGATGCAGTAAGATGCTGATAGCTAGCATCTTTTGTTATGAAAATTTCCTAACAAATGACGCTAATTAGCAACACGCTTACGAAATACACGGATACAGATGCTTCTCGGTCCTTAGGTCGGCACACACGGAGGGAACTAGTCCCGGCAACTAGTCCGCACGGGTTACAGAATCTTGTCCCACGAACTGTTCCCATGAAGTTCACATGAAGTCGCAAAGATTCGTCGCAAAAATACAAAAGGGTCGGCCCACACGAGGGGACTAGTCACTATTTGTAGTCTCATGAAGAGCTTACGCAAAGGGATTGATCGCAAAATCGACTTTAACATGTACGACAACTGACAAATCGTAATGACCCCGGCGAGGGGTCGAACCAGGACCGCTCGTTTCGGAGTCTGACGCGCTAACCCTTTGGCCACCGCCCCTTCATTATATGTCATGATTCAGTGAAACATTTATTCAGTAGTTTGTATGGCTTAGGCCCCTTCCTCACTACTCCATAGAAAATTTTAAAACGTCGTTTTCGCTTTGAAAACGTATCAAATGTTTTCCGTCCACACTGCGCCGAAGGAATGTAAAAACACAACAATCAGCGGCCATTTAGGATTCGTGTTTGAGGAAAACTCGGTCAGAGAAATCACGTGATCATCGTGTCGCCCTAGTTTTCAAAAGGCTCCGCTTTTTCCATCCACACGAAAATGAGAAGCCAGCGTTTTTATATTCCACCGGTTTGAAGAGCATTTTCGAAATTAAGCGCTCACTTTTCGTGACGGATTAGCGTGGACGGTTGTTGAAGTAGAGTTGTGTTTTCAAATTTCTCCGGCATAGTGTGGAGGCTGCCTTAGGCTCTAGCTAACAAGAAGTGCGAGATACACGCGTGAAATTCTGTCCAGGACGTACGCATTGTAAGTTGCATTTGTCTTTGTACTTCAACAGAAATATTTGATAATCCGATTGGTTGTGTTATCTTGAAAGTCCGACGGTTTATGGCCATTTTTTTGTCAACAGAAACTGAAAGTCGTCGCTCAAGACGTGAAGACGTACGGCACTTTCTACTCAGGAGATTCGTACATTTGCCTATCGGTAAGATTCGCACACATATGTATTAGGTACCCTCGTTTTTGTAGTTTATCTCATACTACTTGTTTGTTTGTTTGTTTGTTTTTTGTTTATTGAGTTGTTTATTTTTAGACCAGAAAAGTTGAATCTCATCTAGAGTGGGATATACATTTCTGGCTTGGCACTAAAACTTCCCAGGTACTCTTTCATTTTTGTTATTTTTGTGTTTATTTTATTATTTTGTTTTGTTTTTTCTTTTGCATTAGCGAATAAGTAATTTCAAAACAACCTCGTTCCCAAGGCCTTTTCCTAAGCCGCGAAGAGCCCTGGGAACGAGGTTTATTGGCCATGAGATAAGAAGGTCATATATAGTTCTTATTCCCAATGTAATCTTTTGAGCTATGTTCGTACTTGGTACTCAAGCTCGGTGCCCGAATACACATGGGATTGATGTGAACAAATCTATTTTCCAAGCACTCACACCAGAATTCGGGCACAAAGCCGAACTTGGACCTTGTACTCGGGCACTTGTGGTACTTGGGTACTTGGAGCACCCTGCACCAGTGCTCGGGAACCAGGTGTGAATAGAGCATTAGATAGCTGCAGGAGGATGTAGAAATAGACGCCCCAAATGTTCACGTAGACAATACAAGCGGCTGCTGATATATTTCCGTCATCCACAAGTGATAACATTATTCGCAGAAGGACTGCAGACCATATCTAGAAATTTCTTGAAGGATTGCCTGGAGATAAGTCCTATATGGATAATTATTCTTTTCTTAGCGTTTATGTAATACAGATCTCTCATCTGTGATACACCAACTGAAAATATTTAAGTAAATACGTTTGTACTCTTACTGTGAAAATCTCTTAATGTAGTTTTCCTATAACATAACAGGCGTCTCCAATAAGTTAGTAACATTGCTTTTCACAGGACGAGCAAGGTGTGGCTGCTTACAAAACAGTAGAGTTGGATGATCATCTGGGAGGTGGACCGGTGCAGTACAGGGAGGTATAAATTTTGAGAACGAGAACCTAGCAATCAACCCTGCAATCAACCCTTTCTAACTAAAAGGGAACACAATGTAAAGCGGATTAAATGTCCTCCGTAAGGGAAAGACTTTAGAGAGTTGGCCTGGTTAGTTAGAGAGCAGTTCAAAAATCGGTAACGAGGGGGAAGAGGGTAGGGGTAGGTAGCATATTCATTGCTCCAACTAAGTGCAAACAAATGTTGCCCATCACAAGAACAAGGGAGGAGAGTCGAGAGTAAATTTCTCCTAAGTTTGTTTTCAAAGGGAGTAAAAACTTGGTTTCAATAATTGGGACATTCGAAAAACTGAGGGTTGAAAAAATTGGTTTCGCACTTAATCTGTCTTGCTGAAAGCAAACCAGTAGATACTTGGTTGGCATGTCTGTAAGAGTATAAAAACTTCCGCTTCTTAAATTTTCGTTTTAAGGTTCAAGATCACGAATCAAGGAAATTTTTGAACTATTTTCCGAAAGGAATAAGGTATGTATAAAACTTTCCTACTATCTTCATAATATTTGTCAGTGTGCAGTTCTAAACTGCGATATCTGTTGCCCACAGCGCTGAGTACAAGTGTATCTTCTCCCCTTCATGGGGCATGCTAGTAGTACAGGTCAGTACAGGCAGCCCAAACTGTTTAGGAGGCACAAGTACCCATTTGCAGCCCTGCCTGGATAGACGACTCGAACATTTCTGGACATTTTCGCGGATTCTACAGAAATGTTTTTGAAGTAATAACCATGCGGTGAATAGTAAAATAATTAATACAAGTGATTACTTCCCCGGTAGGTACCTAGAAGGTGGTGTAGATTCGGGCTTCAGAAAAGTACAGCGAGGTGTCTACGAGAAGAGGCTTTTTCATGTCAAGGGCAAACGAAACGTGCGAGTATCCCAGGTTAGTGGAGGAGTGTCAACAGTCTTTTTGTTGCAATCCATTTTCGTCCGAATCATGCATCCTTATTCTTTGAATGTAATTAAGAAGATAGGTAGCTAGTTGGTTATCAAAAATTAAATGATAGAAATATCGTATCTAGGGCATGCACAGGCAGCCGAATGGCTCGGTCGCTGGATTTCGTTCTGTTAAATCGAGATTCCTAGGAGACAATCAGCGACCGATCAGATGTTAATGAGACACTATTGAAATTCCAAATTTTTTTTCCCTCCCTGCTATTTCAAATGAATCTACGGCGATTCTTTGGTTCCCTTCATTCTTCTTTTCAGTATTATGCCGCTTCAGTGTATCACCATCTCCCTGGCAAACGGTTGTCAATAATTTGTTGAGAAACATATGAGTCTTCTGATTAAAACCAATATCCCATGAAAATAAAGAGTTTCGACGCCACCGTCGCTTATTGACTGATTTCTAAATCCCAATTCGATTGGGAATTCGAGGGCCACGGTTTTGTTAGTTGTTTATTTATGTATGCTTTGACTTGGAGCTCCTATTTTCAAATCGATGACAATGTAGAGTAAGTTTAAGGCTGTCAAGCCGCAGAGACAATGAAGGGTTCATCAATTCTATGCGTGAGATTTATTCTCTCTTGTAGGTTGAACTTCACTACACCTCACTTAACAATGGGGATGTGTTTATTCTGGACGAAGGGATGACCATCCATTGCTGGAATGGATCTCAGTGCAGCAGAACAGAGCGAATGAAGGTAAAAACACACCATTAAATTGTTATTTTTCGTCGAACATCAAATTATATAGATTGACACCCATCTTAAATCTAATGAATCGCACGTAGCAACGGAAAACTATGGGGTGAGATGTCACTCGTTTGTTTCCTGCTTGGATTGGGCGTGGCAATTGGAGTTACAGTTCTGTCACTTACGCCTTTTCTTTTAAGGGGATTGAAGTAGCTAGACGAATACGAGACGAAGAGAGAGGAGGAAAAGCAAAACTTGTCATTATAGGTAAAAGAAATGTGTTGTAATTGATCTAAATCAACTTCATTTCTAGTTTGCTTTAGCGTCTCCGTCAGCTTTGAACATTTCAGTGGCCTCCATATGGTTTTTCTGATTTCTTCCAAATTGTTTGTTATTTATTCAAGCTGAAAACCTATAAGAATAAATGACCTGAAAAACTCAGGAAAAATGTGTTGAGTAAAATCTAAATTTGTGTTTCGTTGATATGGAATGCTCCAGCTGGTTTGAATGCAAAATCACTGTCTCTTCCTAACACAGAACGTGTACCAAATCATTTGTTACGTTTCCTTGATGTTTCCTGATGAAGATTCCACACTCCACTTTTAAAGCTCTAACATTAACCTTTGTCCTTAGACGAAGGCAAAGATCACCGGGACGAAAACAAATTTTTTGAAGCGCTTGGATCACGTGGTGACGTAAAGGACGCTAGCGAGGGTGGTGATGACGTAGCATTTGAAAAGCAGAATCAAACAAGCGTCACACTGTACAGGTGCGTATTTCCATGGAAACGCTTACCAAACCTACTGCACGCCCAGACGATTTGCAAAAAGCGCAAAAGCTCTTTCTCTACCGGTACAGCTGCTAATTAAAAAGGCCATTTCAGAGATTCCTTTTGTTTCTGTTTTAAAACGAGTCTTCATGCAAAACCTCTCAAATGAAAACGAGTTTGATTTGCATGAAAAAGAATTAGTAGATGGATCACATTTTCACTGATATGAATGGTTGTACACGAAAACTCGTTTATGCACTGAGGTGAAAGGAAAAAGAGAAATGGCGTATTGAGCATCTTTACCACAAAGACCCCGGCCGGGAGGTTCGTGGACAGAATCAATTGGCTTTTCTAAAAAGGCCGATCCGTTGTAAGGAGTTTTCAATGAATTCATTTACGTAAATTACCGAGCGGCCTGGGCCATTGCAAGATCATAGTCTTGGTGTTAGGGATAATGTATAAGATACTCTAACTCCACTGATAAAACGTTAAAATTTTGACTCCAGCTCTTCAAAGCCGCCATTCGACCTTTCATTTTACTCACCATCTGTGAATAAATTTTAATGGGAGAGAGAGAATTCATGGCGTAGTAACTGAAAAGTTGCGACGCTCTAGATCTGTGCATTCTGTCGATGAATATATTGAGAAAAACCTTCTTTCAGGTCTTTGATTTACACATTTAGTTTGTTGCATCCGTTACAGGGTATCAGATGAAAGCGGAACCTTGGAAATGACGCCTGTTAATGAAATGCCTCTAAAAAAGGAGCACCTGGACTCATATGTAAGTAGCTATACAATTTCATGCTTTTGGCTTCAGTAAAATACGTAGTACCAGGAAATTTATATATGAACAATGATTTTGCATTTTTGTGCAGAACTTTAGGAAAGCCTAGTCTCCGGTTACCTTCTTTCATCAACTATCAAGCTCACTTTGAAGATGCGTCTATTTCAAACTAAAATCCTTAATCTTGCTTCTTCATTTTGAAGCCTTGTCTTTGCTTTTAGAACTTATCCAGTTGACTACTAGAAGAACTGCTGTGGTTCAAATTGATTCGTAACTAGCTAGTTTAGTTCGCCGTTTCAGTACTCTATAGCCAGTTGGCTTTGAAGAAGTTGGGTCTCGTCATTAAACCAGGATGAGGATGTAATTTAGGATGAATTTTGGATCTGAATGCATCTCGTTACTACTTCTCAAGGCGATAGACGACAGCTTCATTTTTTTGAACTTTGATTGTCATCTACTTTTTTCTCAGAGTCAGTGCTAACGCTGTTGTAATACAGGGACGTCAGTAGATTTACAATGGAATACCGATTTCTCGAACTCTCAAGTCTCTCTCCCGATAACTTGAACCAAAAGTCGTTTTAATTTCCTTCCCCAGTCGACCACTGTACTTTTAGCCCTGACTTCCTTAACTCTCCGATTTTTTCAAACCAATTTTCTTTCCCTTGGAGGTTCGAAAAATTGCGATTCCACTGTACTAACAAACAGTTTACTTATTGCAGGATTGTTTCATATTGGACTGTGGAAGTAGTGGAATCTTTGTCTGGGTCGGGAAAAAGTGCACTGATGCCGAAAAGAAAGCAGGAATGAAGAATGGGATGGTAAGATTTGAATTTGAATTTTCAAACTCAACGTAAAGAGATTTCTAACGTACGGCGATGCCAGCTACTCGCAGTACACTGACATGTGATCAACTTCCATCATACGGCCAATTCTGTCTATAGGACGCGCCTGCAGAGAATTATGGTAGTTGTATTCGTCAAAGCAAATATAGTCAAAACCACCATGATTCCCTGCAAGTACATCTCATAGAGAGAACTGGCCATTATTTAAGACGCTTCTTGGGGAACTGGGCGTGTGTTCTGAACTCCCCACCTGCCCAAGCTACAGTATCATGTATATGGCAACCTTGTTCGTTCTGAGTATAAATTACATTGTAAAAAGCAAGAGTTTGATATAGAATCTGTACAAATAAGCATTTCCCGTTATTTATGGCAATTTTTTTCTTAAACATGTTTGTCTCAGTCTGTGTTGAATCACAGTATAGACTCATGCCATTTGCATGTTCAACGACCACTGACTTGGTCATCTTGACACTGACACATTGCAATCATGAAATTAACACCCCAAGGAAAAATATCCACGATATTTGATCATGTTTGGGATCATTAATTTATGCATTTTCTTTCTTTTCCAAGGAATTTATTAGCCAGAAAGGCTACCCTCAGTGGACACAAGTCACCCGTGTGGTGGAGGGAGGGGAGACACCAATCTTCAAGCAATTCTTCTCAGGGTGGAGGGACGAGGGTGAGCAAGTAGGAATGGGAAAAGTGTTCCGACAAGGAGCCCTAGGTATGTTTAACCTGACAGGTTTATAATACTTGTACTTTGAAGTTTTATATTCCACACGATTCGTCTTATATACCATGATTCGATTAAGTGTCAGGGCGGCCTGTGATACTTTCGTGGATTTTAGACCATTACACGATGTTAATTTCGCAATAACCCTTACGCAAGCAAAGAAGTTTATCGGTATATTTCGCATATTTCACGGTTGCCCAAGTCCTTTTGCGATAAAATAACGACGAAAAAGTGTTAATCTCTCTTCAAAATCTTTTTTCTGGACGAAGAAACAACTTTCCGCCATACATTTCCTTTTAGCGACTTGCAATGTTTGCCCCCTGGCGATCCCAGAGTTCTTTGCGCATAACATGGGTATCCGATTACTGGCAACTCATTCATTCTTGCAAGCGAAGCCCGCCCGCCGTACACGCCCCCCTACGGGCGTCTTTCCAGCCTTCCTCGCAGTTTCTACACTCGTTTCAGACCTTTCGATCGAATACCGCACGCGGCGCTAGCGTTTGCAAAAAATGCGGCTGCTTTGCAGTCTAATGACAAAGTAATTACTTCATCATCTACAAGAAATTTGCGACGGACCTATTTCAAACAAAAATTTGATTGAAGTCTGTAATTTGTTCTATAATATTTACTTTTTATTTAATACGTTTTTGTTACACAAAGCTAAACAAAGCAATGAAAAGTTTGATGCCAGTCAGCTTCACGATCGAGAGAAACAGAAACACAAAACGGAAATCCTGCCAGACGATGGAACAGGAGATGTAGAGGTAGAAAACAAAGTATTTGATGTTTTTGTGTTATTAATTTGTTTTTGTTTAGGATCTCAGCTCATTAGCGTGGTAGACATGCACCAAACAGTTGCCCACCAATCTGGGGTGCCCATTTCGGGGACGTTCAACTGTCTGGTGGTGTTCCAAAAATTTAAAGTTTTTGTTTTCTTTAAACCCTTCCTTAAACTTCGTAAAATTTCACTTCAATTAAACCAAACAGATTCAGAGATTTGGGGACTCGATTAACAAATACCTCGTCGAGGTATTTTTGTTGTCTAGAGCACTCCTTGAAAACAGCATTTGTTGACGAGTGTACCCTGGTTAAATATGTTTATATTATTATATCGCTCGTTCCCAGATCTGGCGCGTTGAGGACCACGACCTATATCCTCTGGAGCCAAACTTACATGGAGTGTTCTTCAGTGGCGACTCTTACGTCATCAAGTATAGCTTCATGGCTAATTGGAAGAGACAGATAATTATCTACTTTTGGCAGGTAGCAATTTAATTATTTGCTTTATTATATAAAATAAATTAAGGAAGAAAATTTACCTGTAATGGACATCCAGTTCGCATTTCGCCTCCAAGCAATAAAGCCAGATTTGGATTCCAAGTTTTTGGAAACAACAGATCGCTGACCATCATTTTTTCTCATTCGCGTTAGGGAACAAAAAGCAGCATTGACGAAAGAGCAGCATCAGCGATGTTAGCTGATCAAATGGACAAACAACTAGGTGGTATAGCAACACAGGTTAGTCGGGCAGGAATTGAGTAGGGTGTACGTAAGGATTATTGACCGAGCGTGAGGTCAAGATGGCTGGATATTGGCCGCCTTTTTTCTTGCGCGGTTATGAACCGAGTGGTAACGATGGAAACTGCCTAATGTCAGCCATTTCCCGCAAACAAGCTTGGCCAGTCAAGGGATTATGTATACATGGCATAAACAGCCATGCTCTAACATGAAAGGATGGGAAGTTCCGGCCAAACAATCACAACATGGGATTTGGTTTATCCGGAGCTAAACATAAAATAATTGACCTTTCTAACTGAACAAAGTAATAAAAGCTCTTTCTTTGTGCTGCAGATACGAGTTGTGCAAAACAAAGAACCGGAACACTTCCTGAGAATGTTTCGAGGACGTTTCATCATCCTAGAAGTAGGTACTCATTTAGATATCACCAAGATTTATCAAGGGAGAAATCTATAACCGTGAACACGAAAAACATCAAGAAAATGTATTTGTTATAAAAGAAGATAAACAACAGAGTGTATTTTTCCGTGCAAAACACACAAAGAAATGTTCAAAGGTTGTTGTTTGTAATAACCAATTCACTTAGCTACACATAGCTAGTTCACAGGTATGCAACTTGAACTGAAAGAAACAAGTTTATCAACTAAGCATAATATGCTTATAAATGCCAACTGGCGGGAGGCAGACCAGCTGGCCATTTACAAGCATGACCGAGGAGTTGAACTAGGGTCTGCCGAGAACAACTCTTGCTTAGTGGTCAGAGTGGCACTTGGGCCTCCGGATTTCAAGTCCAGTACCCTGTAAACAGTCGGCCACGCTGCCTCACATCATTTCAGTTACGATACATAATTACATCATCCTCGTGCTCGTCTGTAGTGCTTCACTGTAATTAAATTCTCACAGGGTGGTAGAGGGGCAGGATATCGCGCTGGTTCAGAGGAGGACACATACGACCACGAAGGCAAGAGAATGTTTCATGTTCGTGGCTCGTCGGACATGAATGCCAAAGCGATGCAGGTCTGTACTAACTTGGAGACCTTTACTCACGCCTCGCTCCGTGAATTAAACTCAAAAACAGATAGTTAGGTGTATCTATCTTTTCAGTTGAATTAGTGCCTTGGTTTGCTTGAAACAAACTGTTGGCTACGATGTCGAGCTTTCAGAAGTAAAGTACTGACGAAGGCAAAAGCTTAGGGCGTAACTTTTACTCATGTTCAGTTGTCAGTTGTACAAATAATGATTTTGTTGCTGCACAGGCGGCCCGCCCGAAGGAATTTTCTTTTACTTTTACCATGATGTTGCTTATGAAATATTTCAGGTGCCCCGGAGAGCCGCTTCGCTGAATTCAGGAGACATGTTTGTGTTGGAGACTCCTTATGTGGCTTACTTGTGGAGAGGAAAGGTTATTACTCTTTTTAATATAGATAGGACACTGCTCGCGCTGTGATTGGTCAAAATCCCATGTTTTATCAGAGTATAAAACATAGAAAAGGCGTGTTTTATTGTTTTTCGCCACAGTTCCTCTATATCATAAAGCAAATGAGGGAGCAGTAAGCCATGCATTGCACTGTGATAAAACACTCCGGACAGTTGAGAACTGCGGCTCGTATTTCCTACATTTTTCTCGTGTTCTCAAATGCCCGTCGTTGTTTTATCACAGTGTAATACACGACTTAATGTGTCTTTTAATATATAGCTGCGTCTTTCTCTCAATTTTCCACCTGGAATTTTCTGGTATTTATCTTACCAGTGCAAAAGTGTTCAATTTCTATTGCAATAGGGTTGTCGTATGAGTAACTTTGCGCGAATCTTGTTTTGACCAAGCAATAAAAAATGCAAAGTAAATATGGCTTAGAAGAAGTACTTGAAATACCCCAAGTTATTCCTAATATCTAAATACAGGGCTATTCTTCTCAAATGATGCCCCTTATTAATATTTGACAAAACACGTAACCCACTTGACATCTTTTTTAAATCGTATGAGACAACTAATCATTAGTCATAATACACACCTGATAAACAATAATAATCATTTTTCCCAGTAAAGAAATGTGTCAATTCTTTTATACTGTGTGTAACACTGTATTTGTCGTAGCCATTTTGTTGACTGATTAAATCGTTTCGTTGTTCAATAGGGGGCATGCGCAGCGGAAAGGAGGAATGCCAGACAGTTAATTGATTACCTTATGGTTGGAAGGTAGACTGATAGACCTTTGAGAAAATACGCCGGGGTTTCTATTTTTATTTTGTCGATAAACTGCTCGCTCACTGCTTTTAGTAAGCCTTATCCACAGTTACGAG
>OMLO01001034.1_pt1 | contig 20537 bp, 16 predicted proteins | sample 1674811 | NCBI WGS metagenome assembly OMLO01 (sample SAMN06265003, study PRJEB25207) | coral metagenome | isolation source: Coral host | place: Mexico:La Bocana,Puerto Morelos, Mexico | collected 2008-11-13 | reverse complement strand
GAGATGATACCAGGTACAACAAACTGGGATCCTGCACAGCTGCCATTCAATCGTCATCGTCGTAGACAAATTGATCAGGCGAAAACAGTAGTGATCAACTTGTTTTCTGGAGGAGATGTGAGTCGGTGGAAGAAATTGGAGTCAAAATCATTGGTGGTCGTCAATTTGGATTTGCTGAATGGTGGAGATTTGTTGAACAACCCTCACTTGGCAGGTTGGATTCAGCGCATGGCGAAGAGCGGCAAAGTGGACTTTTGGACGGCAGGCCCACCATGTCGAAGTGTTTCATGGTGTCGTTATCGAAGAGAAGATGATGGTCCACCACCGTTGAGAACAAGAAGTGGCTCTCAACGCTTTGGATTGGAAGGGTTGACAGGCTATCATCTAGATCAAGCCCAAGGCGATGCAGTGATGTTTCTGAGGACGCTTTGGTGGTTTAGATTGAGTCATGAAGCAAAAAGAGACAGTCAGTTTGCTTTGGAACAACCGTTGGATCCAGAAGAGTGGGTCCGAGAAGAGGAACTTCCAACGGGGGGAGCACCATCCTTCATGGTTTGGAGAGAAACCAAAGAGACGATGGAGGCATTGGGACTTCGAATGGTAAGGCTGGATCAAGGAGCTCTTGGTCATGAAACAAGGAAACCAACAATGGTGGCAACAAATGTGGTGGAAGTTCAACAGCTCGACGGCCTGAAGAGTGACAGCTACACGTTGCAGAAGTCTTGGCAAGGTGATCTGGCTGATAGAATTCAGCAATCGAAGAAGTTGGCTCAGTGGGCTCCAGGATTTTGCGATGCTTTGAAGAAGGCAATGGTGCGAATTCACAATGGTGGTGTGGCTTCGGTGAGGACACTGACAATGAAGGAACGTCAAGAGATTGCAGCATGGCAAGATCATTATAGGTGTGGTCACATGCCCTTCAGGAAAGATTGTGAAACCTGCTTGATTTCAGCAGGCCGAAGTCGTCCACATAGAAAGTTGGCATGCCCTACGTCGATGTGTCTTTCCCTGGACATCATGGGTCCCTTCGTTTCAGGCCGAGACCAAGAGGGTGTGGAGATGAAGTATGGTATGGTGGCTGTCTATACAGTCCCCACAAATCGAGAAGGAGCTCCACTACCAGAAGGCCTGGCTGAGCTGCGAAGAAGGGCAAGAGAAGAAAGAGGTGACTTGGATGAGGGGGAGGATGAAGTCGTAGAAAATGAAGGTCATCCAAGTCAACAACAACAAGAAGATCAAGTGATGTTTGAAGAAGAAGCAGAGGAGGATGATGGTTGGGTCCCGGGGGAGTTGGAGATCACACGTCAAGAGGAGAATGAAAGAAAATGGGAAGAATTTCTTCAAGATAGAAGAGCAACAACAGTGAAGAACATCACATTTGCTGTTCCAATTCGATCAAGATCAGCCAAAGACATCATCAAAGGAGTCTCCAAGATCTATAGTCGTGCAAGAGCTATGCAATTGCAAATCACAAGATTGCATACGGACAGAGCAAGAGAATTCAGTGGGCAGGCATTTCAGTCGTGGTGTCAACAAAGAGATGTTCACCACACTATGACGGCAGGGGATGAGGCTTCTGCTAATTCCCGTGTTGAGCGGGAAATAGGTTGGTTGAAACCGAGAATGAGATCAATGTTGCTGTCTGCAAAAGCCCCCCCACAGTTTTGGCCTCTTGCAATGAGGCAGGCATCAGAAGAAAGGATGAGGAGCCAGATCAGATCGATGGGGATCCATGCCCCGGCACTGTTGCCATTCGGGGCACAGGTAGTGGTGAAGAAGAAGACATGGCACCAAAGAGAGGACACTACGGGGCTGAAATGGCCTATGAAAAGAGCAAAGCTGTGGGGACCAGCTGCCGACATGTCGATGAGTTCAAGAGGCTATTTTGTGGAGGACCAAGAAGGAAGGTTCTTCAGAACAACCGTGGTACATCATGTATGGAAGCTGGAAGATGAAGGTGAGGAACGTCAACAACGTGAAGAACCAGTAGATGAAAGAGGCTCCGTTTCGGGAACGGTAGCTCATTCCGAAGAAGATGAAAGGAAGAAGATCCAGGTTCTTGATGACGCACCGGGCAATGCGGAGGAGGCACCCTGGGACGTCATCAAAGGACCACAAGGATCTGAAGAATCGTTGAAAGAAGAGATGGAAGTAGAAGGAAGAATCTGCCCGGAAAGAGTCATTTTGGAGGAGGTAGAGATCAAGAAGATTCCAGTTGGTCCAGTTCATGATCCACCAAGGTTTCGGTTGGGAAAGAAAACTGCTCCTGTTCAACGTGGAGGTGGAGAGCCGGTGATTTTCAAGGCAGCGGTTGAACAGCAATGTGAAGAAAAACAATGGTTGGAAGAGCAGGAGTGTGAAGTACAAGTGATTCTACTTCAGCATCAGGCCTTAGCAAAGTTTGGGAAAGAATTGGTGGGAAGCATTGAAGAAGGCCATGGTGGAGAAGAAGAACTTCATCAACTACGTCGTCTACAAGCTGAGATGAAGGGCATTGAGGCGGTGTTAAAGAAATGTGAGAGTCAACAACAAGAAGCTGTTGAGCAGGAAGTGACACAAACAAGATTGGTGTCAATGGAGGAAGTGAGAAGGAATGTGGAAGATTGGAAGCCTGCATTTCAGGCTGAAGTGGAGAAGCTGAAGTTGGAAGCAGTTGAACCAATTTCAGATCAAGAGTTCCGCAGATTGCTGAAGGAAGAGAAGGAGGTGGAGTGTCTTCCGATGAAGGCCATTGCATCTTTGAAACCGCCATCTCGACGCAAAGCCAGAGTTGTTGTGTGCGGTAACTTTGCCAAGGACAAGGGAGAGGAGTTGGACAATGCTGCAAGTGGCATAGACTCAGTTGCCATAAGGACAGCATTGAATGTGATGATGCAGAAGGGCTGGAAGGCATCAACTACCGACGTTGCTTCTGCTTTTCTCACAGCGCCGAGAAGGACCAGAGAAAAAAGGGTTACAGTTTGTGAGCCCCCACACATAGTGAAGCACATGAACCTGGTGGCACCAGGCGAGAGATGGATCGTTCACCAGGCGGTCTATGGTCTACAAGAATCGCCAGGTGACTGGGGCTGTCATCGTGACATGTGTTTGGGGGATATGGAATGGAAGACTGAAGGTGAGCAGTGTTGGTATGAGAGAAGTGCTGAAAGGCACTTGTGGAAGTTGATGGTAGGAAAGGAGAAGCCAGAAGTTCGAGGATACCTCCTGGTCTATGTTGACGACATGATGGTTGTGGCAGATCCACAATACTTGGATGATGCGATTGGTGCAATCACTGGCAAATGGAAGTGCTCGCAACCAGACAAGTTGGAGGTGAATGGTCCATCAGTGCGGTTCTGTGGCTTTGAAATGAGCCTGAAGGAAGATGGTCTGAGGCTATCCCAACAAGGGTATTTGGAAACCATGTTGGAGAAGAGAGGAGTGCAAGGAGTGGAAAGTCAACCTCTTCCAAAGATCCAGGAGGATGAGGAGACTGAAGACTTCAGCGCGGAGGACCTACGAAGAATTCAGGGTCTGGTGGGAGAAGTCTTGTGGATGTCGACACGGACGAGACCCGACATCAGTTTTGCTGTTGGGGCGCTAGGCAGGATGCTTCACAAGAGACCGAAGTATGCTTGGGTGCTAGGACAGCATCTACTGCGATACCTCAACCAGACAAAAATGATGGGGTTGTGGTATGTTCGATGTCGAGAAGGCGACTTGGGTGGCACCGAGAACAACAGATCGCATCGATGTCTACTCTGACATCTCCTATGGACCAGGACATGAATCCTACAGGTCGGTTCAAGGCCTGGGTGTGGAGCACGGAGGAAATGTACTTGTCTGGGAATCATCCAGGCAGACTATTGTGGCATTGTCGACATGTGAAGCAGAACTCATTGGTCTGAGTGAGTCACACCAGGTTGCGCATTCAGTGATGGAGTTGCTGCGTGTTTTCCAGTATGATGTCAAGTGCAACCTGCACAGTGACTCAAAGGCAGCAATTGCTGCATCAACAGCAGAAAGTGGAAGTTGGCGAACCAGGCATTTGAGATTGAGGTCAAGTGCCCTTCGTGAGGAGCTGAGAAAAGGCGAAGAAAAATGGAAACTCATCCATGTTAGAGGAGAACATCTGATAGCAGACGGGTGGACCAAACCACTCATTGGTCAGGCGTTTGATCGGTTTTTGAGAAACTTGAGGATGAGATTTAGAAAAGAAGATGGAGTCAATGAAGCTGCAGCAACTTCAAAGGGCTGTGAGATCGTGAAAGTTGCAGCTATTGGAGGTGCGCTGACGATGTTGGCGTGCACAGGAAGAAGTGACAGTGGATGGAAGAAGGCTGTAGGACTTGCAGCAATAGCAGTGCTGTTGTGGAGTTGGTGTAAGAAACAAGAGGCTGATGACCCAAAAAGACCCGCAAAAAGACCGCATAAGGATCCCAACAAAATAGAAGAAAGGGACCAAACAATTTTGGAGTTAGACCGAAGCGGCACGGTCACCCATGTTCCGGGAGCGGGCATACCGGATAGTGTTGAAAACCCAAACTTAGGGGAGAACTCATGGAGTTCCGAAGTAGAGGGTTTGATGCCAGGCATTCGTGCCTTTCGGTTGTTTGGGGAACCAAAGAGTTCAAGCCATGGATATCAAGGGGCTGCTGCAGAGTCATCGGGATCTGGATGTGGTTCTAGTGATGCAGCTGGAGCTCAAAATCGACACCCACGTGTGAGTGTTGAAGTGGATGAGCTGGCAACCGAATTGGAAGTCAAGGTGAGAATTCCAAAGGATGAGGAACGTCGTGGCTATCGACAAGCTCGTGAAGAAGAAGCTTGTGTGGACAGCCGAGAAGTCACCAAAGGTCGTGCTACTGGAAGATCAGTTCCTGCAGGGAAGAGTGATGAACCAGGGCGAGGACATCCTACGGTGGCAGGACAATCGAGCTCAACCGCAACTGCAGGGGATCGTGAAGAGAGCTGCCCCTACATGTTGCCTCGGTTCCAAGCGGAACCAATGGGAAGTGCAGACACTTGGGAAGAGCAATGGATGGAGTCTCATGGGTGGCTTGCTCGTATCAACAAGAAGCTGCGGGTATCGCCATTCCACCCATTGCACAGATCAACACCAGTTGGAGCAGAAAGTTTGACCGGAAGAAGAGTGACCAAGCTTTTTCAGAATGGACGGTTGGTTTCAATCCATGTGGATGATTGGAGAAAACCAAGCTCTTCAAGATTTGATGGAGTTCACGGTCAGTGGAAGGGCTACACCTTTTTCGAAGTTGGGAGTCCGGCTACGGATGATGACGATGGTTTCCAGCTGGTGAGTGAATAGATTGGAATGGGTTTTGAGTCAACGTTTTTGATGTCCGGCCAACCTCCATCAAAAGGGGGAGTGCTGGAAGTTGTGTCATATGGGTATGACATTTTTAGAAGTTGACACTTTAGATTTGGATCACAGTGATGAAGGTATCACATGAACATAACCGAATGACCGGAAGGCCCATTTTCAGTGGATCAAGCTAAAAAGGTCCGAGTGTTTGCATTCCTGCTAAAGCACCTTTAATCAAACGGGCAATGTTCCGAGAATATCTGAGGTTCATAAACTCCCGAAACCAAAATGAGGCCACCGCAGACAGGCGGCAGGGCACGTTCTCACATCTTAGCAATCTTTGCACATGTGTACGTCGTGTACGTGGAGATTTGCAAAGCTTTCTAAAGAAACTGAAGCCATCTCTTCTAGGGGAAAGTAGTGGAATCAACAAATCAACGAATCAACCGATCCCTCGAAGCAAGCGGTATGTGTTTCTGCTATTGTTTTGATGTTGTGTTTCTAACCAAATGTAGAGATCCTTGGGAATCATTGACGTTTGTGATCCAAATGTCATTTGGGTCACAAACTTTGCAGTTGGAATGTCACTTTACATTGTGGCTACTGCTCGTGCTTTAGTCATCCATCTCTGCAACTTGAAGTTGTTTCCAGGAAAAGGAGCCTGAGGGTCATAAGTGTCAATAAGATCATGAGCCTCATGAGCTTTGCTGCGAAGATTGGCGAGATCCTCAAGTCACGAACCATTGCAATGTGCAAATTCGAGCGGCTTCAGGCCATTTAGTCTTCCAGTTACAGCCCCATCCTTTCTTTTGTGCCTTTAGTTGTGGGGGAAAATGTTTGTCGCCGGTCACGATAGAGAGACCGTGATCATACTCCACTTAAGACAAACTGCAGTCAAGACTCAAAGGCATCCGTGAGAAATACGAGACAACAAAGACAGCAAAAGACGACAAAGTCTCAATAGCAACCGTTCCAAATGATCACACATTTCCTATCATCCATCATGGTCTTTCACCGTGTGTCTTTCCGTTGCGAAGGTTTCATTTCGCTCCAGTTCCATTGCTTGCCAGCTCCCGTGGAGATGAAGTTCCCCAAAGCTGCCAGAAGCTCAACAAAGGGCTAGTGACTAACGCAGTGAAGTGAATTGAAACGAGACAGGTGGAGCATGGGATTTATGCTAAATTTCCACGAAAAGTTTTGTTCCTTCACATTGTATATCATAGGATGTGACTTAGGATGTGAAAATGTATTGTTGTTAGGCACCGTGGTTGACGTGGTTGACTCTTCGCAAGTGTATCAGAGTTGAAGGTATTTTCCAGCAGACTATGACCTGTTTCAGGGCTATGCTCGCAGCGACCTTAGCAATGCAAACATGAAACTATTGAAACTGAGCTGATCATTGGTCATGAATTTGGTATGTGGCATACCTGGACTGCATGAAACATTCGTGTTGCATACAATTTTGCAACCCCAGGGATCGGGCTAGACATGCCCTCGCTGGAGATGCGTGAAGGAACAAGGCACCGTTTTGAAGCTTGTGAGCCGGAGGCCTTTCCAAGAATGAAGATGAAACGAATTCAGCATATTTTTTTTTGCGAAATCTATCATCATCTCATTTGGTTTAAGTATATTTGAGGTGCTCAAGTTCGCACCTTTGTTTCAGTAAGCGACTCTTATTCAATTTTGTGGAGTTTAAATGAGTCTTTTTGATCCTTCCCGGGCCAACCCTCTTCCAAATGTAACTCTTGGGATAGGCAGAAACAGGCAGCATCATGGTAACATCATGGCTAAACATGCCAAGCAGCTTGGTCATCTCGGAGTACCTCGCTCGTGCGGAGTCTTCTGAATCCAAGGCGCAGAGACAGATTTGATTTAAGATTCATTTTAGACTTGTTGGAAGGTACTCATGCATTTCAATGCATTTCATGCATCTCGTGAAACCTCTTCTGCGTTCTACCCAATCTTTGCTCCGACTCACAGAGGCAAAAGTTTCTCTTTCCTTGATTGCAGCCTGGACAGCAGAGGCGAGAATATTGCAGAACGCAGATAAGTTGAAGCACGTGAAGCTCAGATGTTTGGGGGTTCTCTGCTTGAACATGTGACATGGACCAAGTCTCTTGCGAATTCTTCCAACGTTTGATGTCAGCTTTGGATCATGTCTTGGTACGTTTGATGCCGGCAAAGCTGCGAGAGGCAGATGCTGCAGATTTAGTGCTTTTGTGGACTTTGGACCCAAGATTTGCAAAGGAAATTTGAGGTACAAAACGAACGAAGAAAGATCAAATTTTTTCGAAAACTGAGATGAAATCGCCGAAAAGAGGAAAAACTGGAATACTCGAAAGGAGCATTCTTGGTATTCCTTTGAAGATCTTGTTTTTACTCAAAGGTTTGGTTGAAGCTTTTGTGGAGTGCATTTATGCGACAGAAAAGCAAATCCCTGGATGAAGATGTATCATGTGATATTCAAAGATTGTACCAAACATGTCCCTAACAGATTCATTGTTGATACCTGATCAGGATATCTGTCGACATGCGAAATGCGAGCTTCTTCTTCTCGCCCATGCACTTCCGGGAATTCATCAGCTCTTTTCTAAGTCTTAGCAGATGCGGCCTGAACATACGTCCAAGATACGCTGGCAGACAGTGCAGGATGTGGGTAAAACGACTCAACTCAGGCTTTGCTAAAACGACTCCTCCTGGAGATGCTCCGCAGCTTCCTGGCGACCCTTTGCTTTGGAGGCGGCCAAGCAGTAGACAACGGTGACAACGGTCTGCCCTGGATCTTCAAGTCTTGAGACGATATGGAACTTCTACAGAATTGTCTAGATTATTGTACACCCCTGCACAGTATATAATGTATAACTGTTCATACATTGAGTTGGCAGGCTTGGGTGTGTATGTATCATCTGTAGTGGGGGTTTTCTATGTGCCTTTTGGCTCAAGTTCCTTGATCCAAAAAGGCTCATAGATTTTTGTTTTTGTTGTGATGAGTGTCAGGAGGGCTGTCCGTGGGGTGACGACGGCGGTCCACACTGACACTCAGATCCTGCATAGCGCAGCGGTGGTGGACTTCATTGGCTGGGTTCGTACCTTGGTGGAGAATGGCCATATGGAGGATGCCGCTGAGCTTTGGGACAGTGTGGCGGAAGTGGTGCACATGCCTGTACCCGAGTCACCGCTTAGGGAGTTCGCCTCCCTGCCACCCATGCGGCGGATTCCATGCTGCGTGGAGGATTGCACCCGCTGCCGCGAGCAACGCGGGGGGTTCCGCTTTCCGTGGCTGGGGGTGTGGTCACGCCGCTCCCTGGTGGTGCAACCGGGCATGTCGCCCTCAGATGCCTGGATGGCCCTTGGTGAAAGGCAGGAGCTCATGGACATCATGCTGGTGGAGGTCTATGCTTCGGGCTTCTACCTCCGAGATCTTATGCCGGTGGCGTGGGATGGGATGGTGTCCCGGGCTGTGGAAGCACCTGGCTGTGCCCGTGTCAGCACGGTCTTCCGCATGTTCCGTCACTGGCAGTTGGGGCATGAGCTTTGGAGGGACTCAGCAGTATCTATGGCGACACGAGCTGAAGCCCGTCGGAGTGACCGGGGGCGGGCTCAACGAGCTATGGCAGAGTGGTTGGAGTTCGTTGTGGATTACCCGGACTTGCACATTCCGGCCACATGCGCTTTGTGTGGATCCCTCACCCGCCACCTATGCGTGGGGTGCTTGGTCTCTTTCTGCCCTACGTGCACATCGGACCGTGTCGACCCCCTCTGCTGTGCGGAAGCCCTGGCATCGGGTGACATGCGGCTGGAAATGCCAGCGCTCCCGTTTGGAGAAAACACGGGTCGCATCATCCAGCACTCGGTCCGCCAGAACTTGCCGTTGGTCCAAAGGGGGGGCCCTGAGGGACGGGGCCTCTGGGGCCTGTTGGCAGCCGGGGTGGTGATGCAATCCTGGCAGCATAGCCCACCTCAGTGCATGGACGATCAGGAGGGCCCTGGCGGGCATTGGCCGGCCTGTGAAGCAGTCGCTCTGGTGGAAGCGGGGCGGGTTGCAGCGTGGCGAGATGAGAATGGCCTACAAGACGATGGCGACTTCGCTTTTCGCTTCAGCAGCTGGGAGCAGGCAGTGGCAGGTGCCGGGCATGTGGTGGCCATGGCATGGCTTCAGGCTAGGCAGTCCGCCACTGATGGCATGCTGCAAGGAGTTGACCGTGCTCTTCAAGCCGCCCCTTCGCTACCTCCTCGAGTGCCTGTCCCTACATCAGCTAAGATTTCAATGCGGAGAGCCCCTGTGCGCCTGAAGGAAAATGTGCTTGCGTCCCCGGAGGCCATTGTGCGGAGGGTGGACTCGCTGGCTGCGGTTTGGATCCGCTTGGGAGCCCTTCGCCCTGGCGGAGAGTTGACTCCGTCCTTGAGGGCGGACTGGGAAGCTTCGTGCCGGCGGTTGGCACAAGCTATGGTCACGGCATCAGAGCCAGTCACCATATCCAATGCTTTGATGACGGTGTCGGAGTTGGAGACGTGGATGCAGGCGAGGCAGCGCAACTTGCCGCCTGGGCTGATTGACCTGGACAATTTTGTCCATCAAGGCACCCCTGCACCGACGAGATCCCTGAACGCCCTTCGTTGGTTGTCCAAGCACGGTGATTTGGCCTGGCCTTTGCACAGAGTCACTGTGCCTGCTGTCAAGGTCTCCAAGAAGAAGAAGGGCCAAGCTGTGGTGGTGGGCCCACCCATGTTGGGCTACTTGGAGGAACAGATCGAAGGTCTCTTCAAGGCTGGTGATCAGACCTGGTCCGCGTTGCTAGGCTCCTGGCTGGTTGCGGTGGGGGTCTTGCGCTACAAGCACATCAGCAGGTCGGTGCCCAAGAAGGTGTCGCTTTCCACCTTTCACGCCCACTGCCCACGTGGAAAACAACGGCGTCTTCGTGGAGGCTTCGATTTCTGCATTCCGGCAACCTTCACCTCCGGTTGGAACTGGACCGGCCCGTGGCTGGAGCTTTGGAAGAAACTTCCGGTGGAGCAAAAGGGGCGTTGTGGCCTCTGCTTCGATTCCCATGGGGTTGCATGGGATTTGACAGAAGTCCACCGGCAAGCCCGCATCTGCTTTCGCAATCAGGTCGAGACACCAGAGCTGATGACGTCTTATAGCTGGAGGAGGCTCATGCCGACAGTGGGGCATCTCCTCCAGTTCCAGCCGGCTTCCTTGGCGGCTCTGGGAGATTGGCAGGAGAAGAAGGACGAAGAACCTTCTACAAAAATGGCTCTCCGGTACAGTAGTGCCCGCTATCAGGAGAGTACCCGGGTGAAACACCTTACCCTGGCAGCACTCTCCCAGCTTCAGGGTTTTGAAGCCTGGGAAATGATCTGCCCTGAGAATGTGGAGGAGGCCAAGAGCCAAGCCGAGCGTGTCGTGAACCAGGCTCTTCACCGCGACGGACATCTGGTTTGGTCCACACCCATCACTGCATCCGAGGTGGCGGTGCGGTTTGCCTTGACCACTAGGATGAAGGAGAGGGCAGCGGCATTGAGGCGAGAGTCCCGGCACACCAGGGCGGTGCGGTCCATGCCGGATGTGGTCAATGGGCGACAGATGTCCAGTTTCCTCCGAGATGGGGGGCTTCTTTGTGGTGAATATCAAGTTGAAAAATGCACCAAGTCCGAGGAGGAGTGCGGAGCTATGCACCGTTGTGGGGTGCTCCTTCGCACCGGCCGTGTGTGCGGAGGCCGGCATCCGGGCCTGCGCTGCTACGACAAGCGTGCAAACAGGGAGGCCACTAGCTATCCCTTCCTCCAAGTCTCAGGCTGGCCCCTGTCAATCCAGCCCTATTCGGAAGAGGCCGGCAGAGCCAAAGGAGGAGCCACCTCCTAAGGCCAAGGCCAAGCCCAAGAAGAAGGCTAGACCAGCTCCGCCAAAGCCAGAGGTGGGGCGACCACCTTCGGTAGCACCAGGGAGTTCCAGCAGCCCAGTAGCCCCTCTGCCTGTGGTTCAGGCTCCGGTGGTGGATGAGGCAGTTGTGGCAGGGGAGAATCTCTTCGATCGCTGGGCCACCATCGGATCTCGCACCGCCCAACGACCTACCTTGATCTTTCAGGGCCAGCGAGGTGGCAAAGTTTGGCTTTCTGGTTTGCCGACGGAGGCCAACAAGGACCGCTTCCCAGTCGTCCATTTGCAGATTTGTTGCTATGCAGATGAGGTGGAGAAGAAAGGGGGTGTGCAGCTCCCCAATACGCTGCTGCGATCTGTCACCCCGTCCTGGGTGCGTGGTCGCTCCGATCAATGGCGGCTGACATGGCCGCTCCTGCGCAACACCTTTTACGCAGGTGAATCCTGATTCACTGTGTTGCAGGACGCGACCGTGCTGCAGCGGTAGGCACCCTGGCCAGAGCCCTTTTGGCACAAGAAACCATTGCCGAAAGTGACACTTGGATTCGAGCTCGCCGTGACACGGAGCTGGAGAAAGTTGTCAACCAGAACAACGTTGGCGAGTGGCTCGAAGAGATGCGGCGGCAATCAGTGCTGAGTGATCCGCTGCCCCCATCACTGGTTTTTGCTCCACGGCTCGGAGTCATTGCCATCTCCAGACTGATGAAGGGGTGCCACTGTGCAGCCACAAACAGTCGGCGAAGCACGCAGCAGATCGGCTGCAAGGGCCTATCACCACCACCCGTGTGGAAGAGGCTAGATCTTGGTCGAGGCCGCTATGTGGAGCCTGCGTGGGCAAAGCCCCGGCGTCATGGCAGCTGAAGTTGGAGCGTTTCTGACATGCAGCTCTGCGTGAAAAATAGGGGCTGAGGTTACAGCCTACTGTCTGGGGGGAGTGACCTTCATGGGGGGTTGACCCAGTGGGTATAGGTCCCTTCCCCCCCACGTATTTTTTCAGTTATTGGGTTGTCCGTCCTTTTTCAGGGTCATGCAGGGGGGGGGTTCCCTCCTGGGTTCATGCTCAAGTCGCCCCTGGAGTTGACCAGGGGAGGAGTTGCAGGGCCGACGGCCGACAGTGTCCGGAGTGTCCGGAAGAAGCTGTCATTGATTAGTAGGGGTATCAGCGTACTAGGCTCAAGACGTCCCAGGGGTGACCTGTGGGGAGGGGTGATCATACGAGTTATGACTGCTGTCCCGTTCCCGCTACCTAAGCCGGGAGACGACGGCGTAACCATCCTTCGTTTTTTGGGAAACAGTTTTAACCTCCTAGAGGTGGTTGTTGATGCCCTTATCAAATCCAAGATTGATAACCTTGATGAATTTCGGTTTTTCTTTGAGGATGAGTCCAAGGTTGAACCTTGGCTTGGCAAGCTTTCCCTTGGCGAAGACAAGCAGATTCAGGCAGCGCCTGCGACATGCTTGGGCTTCAGTGCGCTTGTTCTACCAGCAAGCCGAACAGGATAGATCCAAGGTACTCACGTCCGATTTGGACACCATGTTAGGTGACACAGAGCTCCGCACGGTCAAGCAATCCTTCTGGCGTCGCTACAAGCTTCGGTTTCCGGCCGAGGTTCACCCGGCTGATGCCACCGTGTCGCGTGTATCCAGAGAGATGGAGAAGCGCATGCTTTGTGTATAACGTTTGGAAGGTCAAGTCTCTTCAGTTTCAGCTCCACACAACACAACGCAAACGCAAGCTCGCTGATGGGCTTTACATGGATGACCAGGAAGAGGATGAAGCTACCGGGCATGATGCAGACAGCTACCTAGATCGGTTGCACACTCTTATGCTTGCTTATGCCTTGGCGGGCTCCCAGCCCCTGGCAGGGGCCCCAGCTACAGTTGAGGATTTGGGTGCTGACTCCACGAGTTACGTGGCAGCTCCCCTGGATATCATGCTGGCCTACTATTTGCGAGCTAAGCGGACTACCATGCAGGTTACTCTTGGACGAAGGCTTCAATGGCTCCAAGCCCGTGACGCAGAGGAGCGAGCTGAATGGGTGACTCGTTATCGGGAGAGCGCCCTCCCTCTGGGCCAAATTGTGAAAGAGGTCTTTGCTGCTCGGGATGCACATTGGTTACCCATGGCTGCCCCTACTTCCGAAGGACCGGCCGTGGTGGCCGCTGCGGTCGGGGGGAGTGCCTCCACACCGAAGGCTGGGGTGACCAGCCAGTTTGCTTTGGGCAAACCCATCAATGGTCGCAAAGTGGCTAGGGTGATGAAAGAGGCGCAGAGACGAGTACTCGTCTCTGCGCCTCTTTCCAGCACGGTCAGTGCAAGCAGAAATCTCCTTGTCCTGCAGGTCACCATCGCTGTGGGCTAGTGGTACGAGGCGAACGTACCTGTGGCTCACCAGGCCATGGGGCGGCTGCATGCAGGGCAGCATCGAAGGCTTGACGGTGCCCCGAAGAGGAGGAGGGGGACTTCTGTGGGGTTGCCACACCTAGACCCCCATTGATGGCCGATTTGTTTGCAGGGCCCAATGTTCCCCTAACCAAAGCCTTCCTGTTTTGTGGTTGGCGTTGCCTACCAGTAGATTGGGCCCTGGATCCCTCTCACGATCTAGCCGACCCAGCACGGCAGAAGATCATGCACGAGCAGCTCAGCGATGTTGACTTTATCGCTGCAGCCTTTGACTGCTCAACCAAGAGCCGGGCTCGGGAAATCCCACGGAAATTTGAGGACGGCAGACCTGCGCCCCAACCCCTTCGTTCGGAATCTTTCCCTGATGGCTTACCCAACTTATCAGCACGAGATCAACTTCGGGTTGACAAGGACAATGCAGCTAGCTCCTTTATTCTGCAGGAGATCGACCGGCTTGAGCAATCAGGTGGCGCCTCTGTCCGGGAGAACCCCTATCGGAGTTTGCATTGGCATGTCCAGCAAGAAGTCAACATGTGGGCAACAGGTCGCTGGAAGGATAAGCAATATGCTTCCTGCGTCTTCGCTGGTGCACGGTGCAAGCAGCAACGCCTTAGACACAATCTGGCAGAGATTGACTCCTGGCCAGTTTTGGCATGCCACCACACCCACGCGGCCAATGAGTGGGAGCCTTGGTTGCGCAATGGAGTGCGGGTGTACCCGTCGGGAGAAGAAGCCGAATACACGGCGCCGCTGTCCTTTGCGATAGCGGTCGCAGCGTCGTGGTGGGCATGCCGTATGGGGAGGGCGACTCTCCGCGTGCCTCGGGCCCCAGCAGTGGAATGTGTCGGACGCAGGGAGCACTGGCTGGATTTGGACCCCCAGATCCATGCGTTCCTGGGCCATGGCCCCTTTGGCCATTACCCTGGGTTTAGAACCTCCTGACCCAGCCGAGCGAAAGAGAGTGCCTCGACGAGTCCGGGTGACGGACGTCCTTTCATCGGAAGGGGCACTCCCTAAGGACACCATTTATGTCGGTCGTGGTCATCACTCCCATCGGTTGACAACAACCAAGTGGAAATCCCCCTGGACACCTGGACATGATTGTTCACATGATGAATGGCTGATTCTCTATGTTGACCACATCTGTCACGGGAGCCTTTGGGACCAGCTCCCGAGCTTCAAGGTTATGATTTAGCCTGTGACTGCGTCTGGCAGGATCTCTGTGAGGCGGATATGCTGGCAGGCCTAGCATTTGAGGCGTCGGCGCCAGTGGCAGCTGAACTTCCTTCGCAGGCTATTGGACGGCATTCATCAGCCGCATCATTACGCAAGGTGGTGTTTGCTTCAGCGTTGCACCAAGCCCGGTCTTCCACACTCCCTCGCACTGTTGTTCCTAGGTCACAGGAGTCAGTTATTTTGTGCTTCCAGAAGTTGTTCCCGGCTGACTGGTTCCTGGGGTTCAAGTTCCCCATGATAGAGGACTTGGTTAACCAACCACCGTTCAATGACTATCCACAATGGCTCTCTTCACAGGATGTCCCGTGGGATGGACCCTTGGGTCCGCAGCATGCCCCTCGCTCGGTTCGCCTTGCGCAGAGGATGACCGAAGCACAGCAAAGTGGGGCCTTGGCTCATCGGGCGGCGCTACCGCCATTACTCCCTTTTGGTTTGGACGTTGATGAGCATTTTCGGTTGACTCGGATGCGGGCAGCCCAGCCGCTGCCTACAGAAGGAGCGTCAGTGTTGGACCCTGACCTTCACTTTGCTGCGTGGCAAGGTAGCCGCCTCCGAGGCTCCCTTAGGCAGCACCGGCAGAAAGCAGTTGGAATGCTCTCTGAACTCGCATCCCGATGGCGTGGGGTGACCACACATCTGCGAGGGATCCAACCGCAATCGGTGGCGGCGGTTACCGCTTCTCGTGACGTCGGCCTGGTAGCACTACTCATGGTCTTGCTCCAATGGCCCGATGTTACATATCCACACGGGCTGATTCTGGGGTTGCCAGCGGTGGGGTTCGCACCGTGCTATGGTATCTTCCCTGAGTTGGAGGTCCCTCGTACCACCTTTGAGGAAGTGCTCGGCAACTGGGAATTTGACAATGCCACTATTTTGCAGAATTTGAGGGCCGGTAAGGATGATGAATTCCTCCTCCAGCAGTCCCTGGATGATGCACATCAAGGTTTTTGCACTGAGCCCATGACTCGAGCCCAGCTTTTGGCCACCCTCAAGGGCGCACCTCACAGGCTCATCCCTCGCTGTGTTATTACCCAGTCCTCCGGAAAGCAACGAATCATTGACGATGCTGCAAAAGGGGGGCAAAGTGACTCATCCTCCGATAGTAACAAGCTGGTGTTATGTTCCCCATTGCGGCCTGCCCAACATGCCCAGGCAATGTTGCACTACCTCTCCTCCGCAGAGCTTCTCCAGTGTCGGGAGGGGGACTCCCTGCAAAGCGGGGGCGAGGACTGGCCCAACGCCTACCGTCATAGCCCCATGGGGGTTCGAGAGTCCCACGGATGTGTAGTCACTTTCTGGCATCATGGTTGGGGCCAACCAGCCTTCCAGATTTACGCCGGGCTCCTCTTTGGACTCCCCTTGGCAGTGACCTCCTTTAATAGATACAGCAAGTTTGTAGAAGCATGTGGCCGCAGACTCGGTTCAGTTTTGGTAAGCATGTATTTTGATGATGCCACGATCACAGATTGGGCCTCCAGCAAGGGCAGTGGTCAGTTCACATTCGGTCGCATCAACCAACTCCTTGGTACCCCATTTGCCGACGAAAAGCGACAAGCCATGCAGGCCTCAGGCGTCTTCCTGGGGTTGGAGCATGACTTCTCTTCTTGTTTGCTTACAGGCACTGTGTCCTTCTGGGCCAAGGACAAGTTGATTTCTAAGCTTTTGGGTATCATTCAGGAATCTTATCGTTCCTCTTCACTTCCCCCAGGGGTGGCAGCTAAGCTCTATGGCCTGGCCAACTTTTTCGAGCAAGGCGTTTTTGGTCGCATCGGTTGTGGCGGGCTACACGCTATTAAGACCCGCCAATATGAACGTACCTCTACATTGACCCCGGAGCTGATGTCTTGTTTTGCCATCTTGGAGGCCATTTGTTCTCGGAAGCCAAAGCGCCTTTTCCCCATCTTACCTCTCCCGCATCCTCGTTTTTGTGTTGCCTCTGATGCAGCTCTTGAACAACCCCGCCAGGGCACCGGGGGGTTCTTGATAGTGTGGTTCAATGGAGGAATGGAAATTCGAGAAGCATTCGTTTCCGTCATCCCACAGGAGCTCTACGAGATTTGGTCGCCAGGCGATCGTAAGATCGCTCAACTTGAGCTTGTTCAGGTTTTGTACGCACTTGTGTCTCGACCATCCTTCTTCCGGGGGCGACGCGGGATTTGGATGTTGGACAACACAGCGGCAGTGATGAGCTTAATTCGTGGCAGATCTGACTCTAGTGATCTGGAGTTACTGTCTCACATGATTCACACCGCTCTTTTTGCCCTTAGAGTTTGGATCTACTGGGAGTGGGTACCCAGTAAGAGTAACTGGTCTGATGCCATTAGTCGACTCGGGGATAAAGACCCCTGGTTTCAGGCTAACCAGTTCTCTCTTCATTACGCAACCCTCCCTCTTTTTCTTTGGCTACTACCTTTCCGAGGCCTTATCCTTCTTTTCGAGTTCTTGTAAGTGCTTTGGGGATAGAAGTGCATTGGGTGGAAAACCAGCAGAGCTGGGGTTGTCTACCCATCTGTTGCCTGGAGTTGAACAGGCTCACACAGATGATGGTACCAGCTCATCTGAGCTATCCAAAGCATTACCCTGTAAGCGATACAGGCTGCACTCGAACATGGTTAAGCGCCGTAGGGGAAAAAGTGGTGAAAGGAAAGAGGGAGCATGCTCACTCATAAGTTTCTAGGGGGGTCCCCTACTAGCAGATGTTTACGTATTCATATAAAAGGGTATACGGTATAGCAATAGGTTTCCTAGGAAGAGGTTAAGAAGAGAGTTTTTGTGCTCCCATCTCTATGTTGTACCTTGGATATGTGTCAGGATCAGGATGTCTCTTGACAAGGGTGTTCTGCAGTGGGTGGATGAGGTGCAACCAGTGTCGCAATGACTTGATGTGACTCAACGACTCACGAAGTTCCATGCACCGTGCAACAGAAAAGGTGCTTGCCGAGTCCAAGATGAAGCAGTGTTAAAGCTTGCATGGTATGAAACTTCAGGAGGGAAACATGCATGTGTTGATGTAAGCAACAAATCACTACTGTTTTTTTGCAAATTTTAAGCATAAATGGTATACCACTTGTTTACATTTTGCATATTGTATCTTAACAACCACTTCAACTGGGTTATTCCTTGCCTCCACGTCGACTCCGTCCAGGAGGCCCACCGCAGCATTTCCCGTGTGCCTGTCCCTGCAGCGCCTTGGCGTGTCCCAAGACATTGTCATTGGAATTTGCTGGATATCCAGGGACAAACGAGACACCCAAAACATCATTTGATCAAATGAGACTGAACAGGCAACATCCAGAGATCGACGAAACTCCATGTTGGGGACGTACACCTGCTTTGAAGCAGCCTCATTACCCATGGCAAATTATTCCTGATTTCGAAAGTCTTGTCATGCATACAATTTCTTCAGAAAGAACCAAGAACACAGGTCTGAGCACGTTGAATGCTACTTTTTGCAGATTTGAAATGCATCATTCTTCATTTGACCTGTGAGTGTATAGTGCCAAGGTGGAAGCATGTGAACTTAAGGGGTGCACTTGTATGTTGTCTTGTAGGCTTTTGTCGATGAGAAATGGATCATTTTAGCCACCCCTTTAAGACTTTAAGGCGTGTTCGAAAAGCTCGTGCCGAGCAACCTCCCGAATCATCCCAAGTGGATTTGGAAAGCAGGCTGACCGTTTTGCTGCTTCGCAGTTCTGTGCCATTTCAGTTCGCATAGTTTTTGATGTATGTCAGACTCACATTTACATATTTAGTGAATTTAGTCTACCTATTTTATACAACATGATGCGTGGATTTTGTTTCCTGAAGTGTTCTACGATCCAAAGGAACTGAGACAGATAAGCTTTTGCCAGGTGCAAATGGTACACAGGCACCCTACACCTGATGGTGAGGAAGATGTGGGATGAAAACAGACCCATGAGGTGAAGTACGATAAGTACAACGATAAGAGGATTACCCTATTTGAGGAGTCTTTTTGTGTTCTTTGTAAGGCACGTATATTTTCAAATTAAAATGCATCGTACTGGTATGCATTGTACTTTCCTGAGTTCGAATTGTTCAATTCAAAAGGCAGCCAGGCAAACGCATACACCGGCGTAGAGCACATGGCAGGATCGTTGCAGCAGCTGTTCACGACCCAGAGAAACGGTGCCTGGAGAACTGGCTCCCAACCAGGGGGTTTGTGGTGCGCATGCCTTCCGTTAGGATACTCAGATTACTGAGATTGCATGAGATCGCTAGACCTCGCTCGGCACATCGCACTACAAGTTGGGTCTTTCACATCAAAACATTACATCAAACGAATTGAAAGACCCCAATCCGTCACAACAGAAAGCAGAAAGCCATACGAAGCACAAAGATGATGTCTTCTGAGGTTACAATCTCTTCTGAAGCGCCAAAAGTGCAAGCAGACATGTGAGCTGTGAACATTTCAGGCATGGAGATTTGTCCAGCTGATGCAGAGTCGAAGGATTTGTCCATGAAAAGTTGCATTTGCAAGCCAAGCCCTGCATGGGCTTTCTACATGTTTTCTGTCGAGGCGTATTCCTCTTCGGACCAATGGTGACACTTGCATCAAGGAAAAAATGGCGCCGTGTGCTGATATGTGGTGATCAAGTGGTTTGCAAGAACGGTTTCCTGCACCAGATGCTATCAATCCCTTGCTGTCCAACCTAACGCTTTCTTGGATCAAGTCTTGAGCTAAAGTGGTGAACGAAGACACTTCTGCTTGGCGCTAGTCGCTTCTGCAAACATGATTCATTCAACAAACATCAAAAGCTTCAGCATATCCGAACTGCCCTTTCAAGCACTCAGTGTCAGATCAGCTTGATGCACTACAACAGACATGCCTCAAGAGCAAAGATCAACTTCAAATAGAGCTGTTTTTGTCAAAGTGTGTGTTTAGCGACGTATTGTCCCTTTTCGCTCGGTTGGCAAAGTGATACCACAAATTTCTGGAGATGACGTTTGAGGCGCGGAAATCTGAAGCTCTATAGGTCTATGAAAACTGCAATTGCATTTGCAAAGTATGATGACAAAGTGCTTAACCACCCTCGATCCTTCCTCTTCCCGACAAATTGACGCATCTGAGTTTCCAAAAAAAGGCTCGTCACTCAATCCTTGCCATCGTTGTAGCTAGTTAGTCGGTTGGGACTCCTTCCCCATCCTATTAGAATCATGAAATATCTATGGCTACAAACGGATGAAATGGATTTGAAGATACCCGACCCTACATTCGCCACCAGCTTTCGGCGTCAGCTTTTGAACATGTGGTTTCCTGCAGATTGTCCTCTACATCACCTTGCCCTTAATTATAGCTTGTAGATAAGGAAGAACTACCTCGAAGTCATCAGCAGTTCCTACATGTTCCTACTGGGTTGTTGTGTAGAGTCGTCCCTTTCCTCTGTGCCCATGGGGGAGCGATAGCAGAACCGAATCAAATTTGCGCAGGGATTCCGGTTGTGCACCCATCACGGATTGATCACGATGGTGTTTTTACATGTTCAGGAGTAGCAGCACAGAGCAGCCGTAGTAAGACTGCTTTCTCCAATGGTTTGAGAAAATTGCACCGAGACTTGAGGTGGCATTTTTAGTTCACGATTTGTATAACATCATGATGAAACTTGTTCAAAGTGCTTTCACGCCTCATTTGGAATCAGAATTTACCAGTTGTTTGTACCTGCGTGTTTTTTCCTCTTTTTGTGCTAGGTGAAAGCTGA
>OMLO01001032.1_pt1 | contig 20548 bp, 9 predicted proteins | sample 1674811 | NCBI WGS metagenome assembly OMLO01 (sample SAMN06265003, study PRJEB25207) | coral metagenome | isolation source: Coral host | place: Mexico:La Bocana,Puerto Morelos, Mexico | collected 2008-11-13 | reverse complement strand
ATTGCTTTTGTCTGTCCAACTAGTTGGGTGATACTAAAACAATTAGACCCTTCGCCCTCAAGGGCCACGGGTCAATAACCCATTCAGCTACGCCTCATGGGGTATTGACCCATAGCCATGCGGGCTGCGGGTCTAATTGTTAATTATTACACAGCAGAATTTGTTTATAATACAAAGCACAACATATTACACAGTCAGCTTGATTTAACCATTTGGTTGGTGTTGTGCAGTTCTGGATAATATCCATATCCATCACAAGAATAGCCTGCAAGGGCAAACATATTTCAGTATTTTCGGAAAACCAATGACCGTCCGCATTCTCTAGCTACCCAAAAGAAGGTTAATGGACTTTTAAGGTGGAGGAGGATTTCAAAAGCCCAACTTTTTAAAGGAAAGTACGAGACTACACTGGAATTGGTGAAGAAAAAAAAAACATCTGTGGGAGGGGTAGTGTCTTTTTCTGCAACAACACACCAGAGTAATACCAGAATAACTGCATTCAAAAGACTAATAATGGCCAAAACTACAAATTGGGACCACACTATTCTGTGACACATACACATGAATGACATATTGTAACAAAATGTTTGCCAGTTATCCTTCTCTTGCAGTAATTTCACATTGCATTACAAATGATGATGACATGAGATTCATCTGGAATATGTGTAAGGTGTGAAACAATTATCTCAAATATTGCAATATTATTTTGAAAAGTGTAAAATAAAGTCTAACAACAACCCTTCATATCCGAAACAAAAGTTAATGGAATATTGAAAGCTGCTAGATATAATACTAAATTTGTCTTTCAGTATTAATATAAATAGATTATCAACCGAGTGCTTGTGAAATAAGGAATAATTTTAAAGTTGAAATTTTTATCTGTCAATTCTGTTAATGTTGTTTCCCTATTACAAAACATTTTGGCAAAATCAAAATTTCACTTTCTTTTCAATTTTTGTGAAATTTAAAAAGGAAAGTAACACATTTTGAAAAAGAAATGTCAAACACACTGGATGAGTTGACAAAAATTATTAGATGTCACCAAACAAAGATTTTCAAAAATTGTAAATCGAAATGTACATTGTCATGAAAATTTTTATCTATTAGAAGTTTGACAAAATGCTATTGAATGAGCTTCCTTATCTCACTTGTCACCATTTGATAACCTGTACAAATTACACTGTGTAATAAAAGGTCCTTTCAACTTAATTTAATGCAAAACAGATAGCATCTATCACCATTATTCTTTTATTAATTTTTTTCACCTAAGTTTGCATTCCTCCATTTTTAGTCCCTGATTAGGACTGACTTAGAAGGATCAGTTACATGTTCTTAAAGATATGACACATATGATAGATATGGTGCGAAACGGGCAGGGTTTGTAGTGGGGGTGGGGGTGACTAAGGGCCAGCAATGGGGACTTCCCAATGGGAGTTAACATCGTTTGCACATCATGGTTGCATTGCTTATATTATACTCCTCAACATCCCAACAAACTCAGAAGTAACAGATTCATTCATAGAACTTCAGTTATTGCAGCCATACCATTAAGTGGGCCTTGTTGATTGTTTTTTCTTCCTCTAAGGAGATTATAATATCCAAAGTATGTTCAATACTAAAAATGTTTCACAACATGCAACATAAAACAATGCAACCTATGATACAGACTATCAATAACAACCTAAGGTTGCCATTCAATTATTGTTTCTCTCTCTTAGTGAGTCTTGTCGTTCATGATTTCCATCTTTGTAGCTCTTTACCACTTGGGACTCATTTTCGTTTACTGTATAATCATAATCACTGAGCTGCAATCTACATAAATGGATTTGTAGACTGAGTGTGTCTCTGCATGGCTTGCTGTCCTCCAGCGTTCTGAAAATCAATCAAAACTAATAACTCAATGAGACTGACAACTTAAATTAAAACAAACTAACATAGAAAGTGGCAGTAAAAAGTCTACAAAGTTGTAGGCCTACATTGTATATACCGGTAGTAACGTTATGATTTTGTAGGATATGGAAGGCAGAGGTAACTGAAGTATTTCAGATCTCCCAAGAATTTTTCTTTCACCAATTTGTAATTTCTGGGTGTAAAGATGCCCTGTGAAAGTAAGATATTTTGCCTAAGAAGAACTGACTATTTAATCTCTGGTACAAGCCCCCTCACTAGAGGTTACCATGAACATACATGTTGTGCAATATAATGTGCATAGCTGGTGTCATTCATGCGATATGTTCCCAATAGAAGATGTTCCTGAGGGAGGCGTCCCCCCCCCCCCCACTTTAATACTTGTATCTCACGAAGAAGCTTTAACTGCATAATTTACTGCATGTACTTACCATAAATGGATTGGCTTGTTGGCCCTGTTGCCAGCCACCAAACTGTTGCATTTGCTGCTGTCCAAATTGACCACCTCCCATTCCTTGCATATTACCACCAAATGCTGCCCCTCCTTGACCGCTAAAACCGCTACTTGGCTGTCCAGCAAAGCTACCAGGATTCCCAAAACCAGATGCTTGCTGTTGAACTCCAAAGGCACCACCACCAGACATTGGATTAGCTCCAAAGCCTCCTGGTGAAGCTCCAAACCCACCTGTGGAAGCTCCAAATCCAGATGCTGGTTGGGCAGCACCAAATCCCTGATTACTGCCAAAGCCAGGCTGATTTCCACCAAAGTTCATTTGACCCCTTACTGGGGGCTGCTGTTGTGGCTGGCCACCTCCCATTTTTCCAAACTGTGTCCATGCCATTGCCGTCATTCCAGCACCACCAAGGCTAAGATTCTGTTGAGTCGACGTTGGTGCCATGCCCATATTTTGCCCGCCCATTGGTTGCATCCCTCCCATGCCTCCCCAACCAGGCTGCTGATTTCCACCAAATGATGACTGTGGCTGTGCCGTTGAAAAGTTGCCAAACCCTCCACTCGAGGGTTGGCTGCTACCGAATGAAGACTGCGGCTGTGCTGATGAAAAGTTGCCAAACCCTCCACCAGAGGATGGCTGACTACCAAATCCTGAACTTACTGGTTGGTTTCCGAACGCTGAGCCTGAACCAGAAGTTGCTGTCATACTACTAGCAGGACTCATGCTTCTTGTAGGACCATTGAGCTGTCCAAAGCCAGCTGTACCTCCACCCAGGCCTTGAAATGGATTGGAAAGTTGCTGCTGCTGTGGCTGCTTTGGTTGCTGAAATCCTCCAGACACTGCACCTGATGACGTACTTGAGAAGGGATTTGGTCCACTAGACATTCCAAATGAAGAGGAGCCACTAGAGCCAAAACCAGAGCCTAAACTAGTGCTGTTGCTGCTGGTTGCAGGACCAAACAAATTATCCAACTGACTGAGTGCTGCATACCTGTCTCCTGATGTACTTGGGGGTGCTGAGGCTCCAGAAGCCGATACTAGTGGTCCAAACCCAGCATTTGATGTTGGCTGTGGAGCTGGGGCTGGAGCTGTGATCAAAAAGAAAATCACTATTTTCATAACCAGGCTAGCTGTTTCATTCACTTTTAACTACCAGTAACCAATTAGATTATGACCTAGATATTTCTATTGCATGATAGTTGATGAGGGCCCCACCTTGCAATTCATTCAATGCTCTCCTCTTCGTGGACAACTCAAAAAAGCCAACAAATGGGCATCATGTTGTTAACAAGTGGACACTGCTTAGCTACACTACAACAGAATAGATTTTGAGTAGCATAGCCAATCAGAGAACAGCAATTGTGAGAGAATGCTAGTAGATTTATACTAATAAGTGATAGCTGACGAGGGCACAGCCCAACCTCAACTATAGAAAGAAATGAGCTGAATGTTGCACTTGTACTACATGTAGGCAAGTGGGTGTTAAAGACCTTTTTGCATGCCTGTTTTTGCATGTGGACGACTAGGACCAAAAGCTGTGTCAGAAAAGAAGCCTTGACACCCAGGATAATAGATAGATTTAGCTAATCTGTATACCTCGCTGCTGCCACTCAATTGAGATCATGGGATGATTAATTTAGGAGCTTACAACTGTTCTATTTCGCATAAACCCTTATGCACTAAGATGCCCATGATAAATTGCAAATAAATCACCACATACTCTTAATTGGGTGGCAGCAAGGATGCAGACATGTCAGCTGAAGCCATCTATAAACCCATCAAACTTCCACCTGTCTAGGGAGTAAAACATGCTCAACAACTGACTTCAAGGTAAACTAACCTGATGATGCTGGAGTGCCAAAGGCATTAAATCCTCCAGAGGATGCTGGTGGTGACCCAAAAGCATCAAAGAAATTGGCCTGTGGTTGTGGCTGAGCAGCAGGTTGTGGCTGTTGCTGGGGTGGTGTGCCAAATGCCGCAAACCCTGGCTGGGCTTGCTGAGCTGGCTGTGGTACTGTTGATCCAAATGGGTCAAATGAATTCTGAGCAGGAGCTGCTGGCTGACCCCCAAATGCATTGAATTCTGCAAAGCCACCTGGCTGTGGAGGTGATCCAAACTGACCTATGGAAAACGTGTTATCAAAAATTAAGCAGGCATGCTACAGTCAAAAACATTTGTACTAAAAAAATAACCTGGACTCACTATCTTGGTTAGTTTAAGCAAGGCACAATACTGCGTCACTCAAAGCGAAAAAGTAAATTGAAGACATTGCGAAGACAGGAAAGATACAGCAATGACACTACTCAATTTATCCCATAGTAATTTATAGTTTTAGACTTCAAATGTCACAAAACCTGCGTTAGCAGTTAACATTGACTTTTTCAGTTATTTAATTGGATAATTCAGTGCAGCCAAGTAAATTGAAAGATTCACTCTCAATCAACACTTCTAATAAAAGTTTCTACATGTACAAAGACCAAGGTAAAATGTCTGCATACATGTACAAGCCAAGTGGCCCAATCAAACTTTGACTTATCTGTGGTTTTTGTAGCATGTAGCAACTAGCAGCAGTTTTTCTCCAGTTGTTGTCGTGGCTATTGTACAATAGCTCAGAATAATAACAGAGCTTAACTTTTCAGAATTTTCTGGGAATAATTTGTTCCAAGAAATTGATGTTACACTGAGCAATGTATTGATAATTACGGTGTAACCAGAACATTTTTCATCTGAACTTAAGAGATAAAGGAATATAGTAGTAAAACTACTTTCACCTTGTGGTTGTGGTTGTGCAAAAGGGTCTCCCCCTAAGTCACCAAGTAAATCCACTGATGGAGGTTTGGGCTGCGGAGCTGGCTGTGGAGCTGCCTGAGGGGCTGCATGTTGCACCATTCCTGGGGGTGGTGCAACAGACACAGGTACAGATGATCCACTATTCTGACTTCCAGTACGAGGTCTTTCTCTTGTAGCTTGTGCCTGATTTAAAACCATGATTATTCTCTGGTAGGCTACAATATGGTACAACCACTTACATGCATTAACACATTCTAACATCGACTTCTCAAATAATTTACTGCACCAGTAAAACACTTCTCCTGTTTGTATATGTTGTAGTTAAAAATTAAATTCCAGTAAAATAGAAATTCCTTTGTCTCTTAACCCTTATTAGGGTTAGAAGACAAAAGAAATTGAGAATTAACTAGGTTAAAATTATTTTTACCTGAATTTAATTTCTAACTGCAACATATACATGTACATCCTTTATGTGAGCTAAAACACCTCTTATAGTGTTTAACTGTCATTGCTGAGCACTTCGGGCTTGCTCTTACATAGGGTAAAGGACACCATGCTGTGCAAGGCAGGATTAGATGAAATGAGGTACTTAAAACAACAGCGTACATGTAGGGCTAAACAAATAAACATTTGCCATACACTGTACATGCAACTAATTATTGACAATGTTTTGTTGAGTTGAAGAGTTGAAGAGTTGTTTTAATCTATACTGATTCCATCCCAAATCAATTAAAAAAATGGACCACATAACACCCATGCAAAATTTGCAAGAATTTGTTCAAAACTTAAATGAAATGTGCTTCCAGTTTCTGTAGCATGAAGCTTGCAACTAGGAATGTTTCAACTCCCCCCTGGATGTGATGCTACATGTAGGCGATTACAGTGTTACACCCAGCATCAAATTCACTGGCACCCATTTAAACACCAGGGTAGTGAGAGGCGTTAAGACAATGTCCCGAACAGGGTTGTACATCAAATTCATGAATTTCTTGGTGACGAATATCAGATTAATAAAATACGAACAGATCTTTGTTCATGTATGAAAGTTTGGAACGTTTTTTAAATCCTGGAGTACAGTGTGAATCACATGTGTGAATCCCGGTCTTCTCTGGCAGAGAGCGCCATTTTGAAATACGATTGAAGTAGGATTGGGCGCAACCGCTGATACTGCAGGCTCAAATTTTATATGGAGGATGTGTCAAAGCATGCGATCGCCCTTGATCGTAATATCTTCCAAGTGTACAAACTTACATGTATATCACACGAGATTTTTATTTTAATGTTCTGTAACAGTTTGGAGCAATGTAAAATTTCTGTAGATATTAGCTGTTGCACAAGGGTAAGCAGAAATCGTTTATTTTTCCAATTTTTTTCCCAAAATTTCTGGAGTCAATTAATATGACTCCTTCTATAACAAAAGTGGGGTTGTGAAACCAATTAATGTAAAATAACCAAAGTTGGGCGTATTTGTTAACACATTTGGTTATTACGAAGGGTTTGATGAAAAAAGGGAAGTTCCAAGGGGGAGGGGGGCTTATCGATTACAGAATTCTGAGGGCATTGGGGGGTGGGGGTAACGCATTTTGGAATTTCCAAAGGCAAGGGGGGTTAAAATATTGAAGCCATCCGTCATTGTGTATGGATATTTTCTGGAATTGCCCAATGTTCTTCAGGTTTCACCATGCTAATTGTAACAGCAATATAAATATAAATCATAATTAAAAAAGCTACTGATTAACCAAAAACTATTATTTGTACTTACTTGCACTGATACAGCTGGTGTATTTTCTCCTAAGAGTTGTTTTAGTGGTTTGGGTTCAGGTGCTGTTTGGCTTGTGTTGCTATTGTTGACCTGTTGTGGGGGAATGTACCACCTTTTCCGCTCATATTTCTGAACCATAAAATCTTTAATCTTTTGCTCATCTCTAGATTCTGGTTCCGCAGGTTGTGCTGAGTTCCACAACCCAAGCCAAACCTTTTTACAATACTGTGAGGAGAACAAATGAATAGGTGACTCACTCAAAGGATTGACTTTCATACTTTAAAATAAAAGTCATTAGTATGCAAGTGAAGGAAGAACATATTATATTTGAATTGACATTTGAAAAGATATGAAGACATGATTGATCATCACAGTTATACACAATTTAAGCAGTTGTGAAAAAAAATTCAGGCCTGAACGGGATTTGAACCCATGACCTCTATGATAGCGGTGCAGTGCTCTACCAACTGAACTATCAAGCCAACTGAGAGCTGGTCACACTGTGAGTTCATACTATACCCATAGACAATGAAGAATGCAAGTGAATATATGAAAGACCAAATATTTGAACTGCAAGTAGTTAGCCTAGTAAATACTTCAAATACAATGAAATGATTACTACTCAAACATATCAGGCTGCCAGCTAGTGAAAGAACAATATTTTGAAAATGGCTCGTCACTATTGGAAAAGGAAGGAATCAAAATAAAATTCTGGTGCAATAAACATAGGAAGTTGTAAAGTAACTGAGGCTAAATGTTTCCTATTTGCAATTCTCAGAATGTTTCTAATGGAAAAATTATTGTACTTGTACTTATTGGATACGAGATTATCATAGCCAACTCAGCACCACACCCCTCATCGACGTGGGTCATATCTAACGTGCGCTTGAGAAATTACTAACTATCAGCATGCATCTCGCTGTATATTCTCAGAACTGATATATGACAAATCTGATATGATATGAAAACTGCACTGACAATTGACATATTGAAATGCAAACTTCCATTCTCAAATTCAAAATATTTTCCTTTTAATTAGTAATTTTCAAGTTTTCCATTTTCTCCTGAATGCAAATTAGTTTCAAAGCCCAGATTAGTTGTTGGATTAGCTATCATATCATTTCTAGAGGCATTTTATTCTTATTTAGTTTAGTTTTCTATATTTTAGGGGTGTCATTGCAGTCGCACTTGTTGGATGTGAGATAACTATACAGTGTACTGCGCCCAACTTGGCACCACATGCCTTGTTGACTATCTACCATCTCATATCCAATGCGCACTTGTGGAATAATCATTACTTATAGGTTAGAGACATCGGTTTAAACAAAAAGTGCCACCTGCTTTATCAATCCAGAGTGTTGCTCAAAACTAAACTGGAAAGGATAAGTAGAATGACTGTAGGACAACATAGCATGTGCCAGTGTTGTTACTGGTTGGAATTACTAATAAATGTAACTGCCAAATAATCAAAATGATGGTTTTGAAGCATTAAAAGAAAATAAAGAGACCCAGCCATAAATTTCAGAGTACTATAAATATCATCAAGCAAAACCATTGTACAATATGACTATTTGGAAACAAGGACAACTGCTCCCCATATTATAAAATGTACTACAAACACAACTCTGGTTTAATAACAGTTAAGATTTCCATTTACAGCATTAGGCAGAGTCTATCAGACATAGACAAATTTTATATGCACAATTGATTTAATCAAGCACAACAATATATTTATTCTCTATCCTCCTTGAAATACCGTATGTGTTCATTCTTATCAAAAAGAAAGATTAAATATCTAAAAGGAATTATTAATACCAATCATTTAATATACATGTAAAAAGAAAGATGTTCTAGATCAAATTAAAAAAAGGAGGTAAGCATTTGGAAGTTGTAATTAGACAACTTAATTATGCAAAAGCAAAGAATCCAAATGCTACACTGGGATTTTGTATGATACATATGAAAAAAAATTTCAGAGATTTCAAAGAAATTTAGAAAAGTTCGATTTCTACACCTGTTAGTTTGGGAGTGGCATTCACCCTGCACATTGTGATATATTTATAGCATCAAAGCAAGTTTACGTGTGTACATTAATTGATTTTCCTGTTAGCGGTCGGTTTGAACCACTCACTCAGTCAATGTCAAAATATTATTTCAAGACATTTCATTTCTAGTTACAAGCAATCACAAAGTCTATAGCAATAAATCAAAGAAGCATTGAGGGATCAGCTTAATGAATCAAGAAAATGCGATTAAAACCAACTCGCCAAGTCGACTATGCTTTGCAACACTGGGCAATGTACCTGCATTGTCATCGATTAGCGGTAAACAATGCGACCACAAGGAGCTTGCAATAAAGTCGCGCCATTTTTGTATACACAAATACAGGCAAACTTAATGTTTCTCCACAATTGTAAATGCACTTAACGTACTCTGTTTTATAAATAGGAAGAGACTGACATTACAAAAGAGTTCAGCTAAGGCGAAATAAGCGTAACAAGTGCAACGTGAAATTCACCAATGCATGCGATATCGGCGAGATACGATTTCTCATTAGTCACGATCGGTCACGATAACCAGTTTTCCATTTTTCGGCAACACCAGTTATCCCGTCTATCAATCGACTGTTTAAACCAGGATCCAAGGACTCCTAACGGATTAATTGACACTGAAAACGACACATCAAGCTGCCTAATATTGGCCAAATCCTCAAATTAAACGTGAAATCGAGCAACGTTAACGATAAAACTGGGGGTGTCAAGTCTTCAACTAGACTCAAATACTCGCAAAGTGCTGGTTGAAACGGGAACCGGCATATGGCGCCTCTACTTAACCGTTTCATAATGGAACAAAATGGCTTACAACAAGGAACTTTCAACCGACTAATTATGCCAGAGTTACAATGAAAGAAAACGCTGTCATCTCTTACTATAAAACCACTTGATGTAAATCTTACCTCATTTCCCGTGCCTTGTAGACTTTCTATTTCTTGTGGTGTAAAACTAGTCATCGAGATTGACTTGACCCGATGAGGAGGATTAAGTCCTCTTCTATATAAACGTAAAGAGTGAGAAATTAGCGTTCAAAAGAGTTGCAAAGCCAAATCATTCAACTAATAGCTAGCGTCTACGAAAAGCCTCGCGAATTTCCGCCAATTCAACTCACAAAATGCCACTACACGAGGTACAGACGAAAGATCCTATGGTCGTATTCACATATGTTGGCCCCCTCTGTCCGCAGTCGAAGCATTTTTTGTTGTGAGGTAAAGCAGCGAGGTCGCGTAGAAGTTTTAAGTTCTTTTCGTCCTGCTTTTTCTTGGCAGAAGCCATCATGGATGTCTGCTCGGCCAGCGTACCACGCACTGCGCAAGTCTGCTCGAGTTCATTGCAGGGGAGGGGTAGCGTTTAATACCTCGGTCACGCAATTTAGTCACGTAACATCTAGTTAGCTTAGAAATATACTATATTTTGATGGCATCTTCATGTTCTTTGAGAATTCGAACAAGCATATTGTGATGAATAAAGAAAATCTTTTTCGGAAAGCTATAGCAACTTAGATTTACGGTAGGGGTTTGCCTCGTTCGCAGGCGTCCTTTGAGCCCGTCACGCTTAGATGGAGAGGAGTCATGTATAAAACAGGCTGATATCTTGAGTTTTTCTACCCATTGTTCATCTTTTGTATATGAGTGAAATCATGCAAAGGAGCCTCTAAGACTTACGGTATAGAGGGAGCCTCTATGACTTACGGTATTGATTCGATTAGGTACCCTCTTTGCAGTAGGCACCCCATTTCTAAAAACATGTGCATTCAAATGATTTTGAAACAACTGAAAAATATTAAAAACGCGGACGCTTTTCGGTGGGTTTCTCATCGTTATTTGAACGGTAAGTTATTTTTCCAGATATCCCAGGGATTTATGGCAAACTAAATAAACTGCAAAGCCGGAACGAAGATCCCGCCTTATTGAGTTTGATCACATATGAGATCTAATCAGCCAAACTTAAAGAGCACCTAACCCCTCTTTTTTTTCAACGACTACTTGCAATGGCTGACACAACGTCGTATAACTAAAACAATATTCCCGCTGGCCAGACCAGCCTTCTTCGGGTTTAGATGTTACTGAATTATAAAAATGAAAATACAATATTATATAGTGGTGGACGTCGTAATACATATTTCAAAACTAAAAGAGTGGCGGAAATGACGAACAAAACTGTAAACTAAATAAACTGAGTGGGTTACAAGTTTTACGATTTCATCACGTCCGTCATGAGCATACATTTCAAGGGTAGTGGTAGTAGTAGTAGTAGTAGTAGTAGTAGTAGTAGTAGTAGTAGTAGTAGTAGTAGTACTGCAGTAGTAGTAGTAGTAGTAGTAGTAGTACTTTATTTAGACACATATCACCAATGAGCCAGGGGCTCGTTTAAAAGTGAACGTGTAATCTAAAAATTACAAAGCAAAAAAAAAATTTAAATATGACCATCTAAACTAGACTATAAAATTTAAAAACTATGTAGACAATAAAATTTAAAAATGTAAACTATTCGATACATAGAGGCAGCAACAGTTGGCCTCAGTGGTCAGGTTAACATTGTTCAATAAATTTTTAAAAATTCTAAGAGAGGACGCTCCTCTTATACATACATACATACATACATACATACATACATACTTTATTTGAAAATAAAGGTCTGTAAAGGTTGATAGGTTGTTCCATAAACGTGAAGTTTTGTAACGATAAGAATTATGCAAATACTTTGTTGTAAAGTTAGGTTGATTAAGCTTACAATAGCCTCTTAGATCACTGCTAGAACGTAATGAGAACAATTCCTTGATGTAGCTAGGCCCCGTAATAAATAAAGATTTATAAAGGAGTATTAGGGCTTGCGTGTATCTGCGATGCTCAAGGGAATGTCATTTTTGGATCCGTTTAATCCGAGACATGGATACTATATGCTATTAGCGGAAGCTTTTCGGCGAAAACTTTTGTAAATAATGGTATTAATTACGCAATTTAGATAGTTAGCGAGCCAATAACTAAAATCAACCAATAAGATTGCTCCTTTGCTGGTCCAATATTCTCTCAGTATTGGACCAGGCAATGTGCCGAATGATCGCGAACGATCACTCTTGAAGATTTTTTGGTTGTTGGTGCGTCTATCAAAGAACTTGACTTCAGCATAAAAAAAATCCTCCTCTGGATCAGCGCGTTTTCAGTCCTTGATCATGGCCTTTTTTCCAAACGTTTCCAGTCGTGCCGAATAAATCTGAAGGCTGTAACCTCCTCCCAAGAAACGGAGAGTGTATCCTAGTGGTACAAGGCAAATTTTCCCCAAGCTAACCCGAAGAAATTTCATGTCTTAGCGATAGTGCCTCCCTAAAAATTGATAATCAAGAACTCAAACCAACAACAGCAACTCAGTCAACAAAGATAACGAGCCTACCTTCACTGATCACATCAGCGACATATTGCATAAAAGCCAGCCAGAAAGTGGAGATGTTGGCAAGACTACACAACCTGATTCTATTTAAGACCAACCTTCAGTTGTGCATGCAGTTCTTCTCCACCTGACCTTCTGCCGAACTGTATGTCTGGTGCGTATTATGACAAGCGAAAAACGGATAAGGTAAAAGAACTAGATTTAGGCGGGGGTACACCGTAATTTGACTAGGTATTATGGTTTAAACGGAATATCTCATTTGTTTCAAGAAATAAAAAATCTCTCTGTTCATCTCTCATATCTACGTTTCGGGCTATTTGTATTTTCTTTCTTTGGTGGGGGGGCGGGGGGGGGGCGATTTTTGGGTATAATAGGGGAGAAACAGTTTTTTTTCAAAGGATAAATGAAAGTTATGGAAATGGAAAATTTGGAAGATTTGATGTTGTTTTAAAATTAGAATTTGAAGTTAAAAATTGGTAGACGTACACCAAACAGTTGCCCACCAACTTGGGGAGCCCTTTCGAGGGCGTTCAATTGTCTGGTGGTGTTCCAAGACTTTTGTTTCTTTTAATCACGTAATTCACTTAAATTCACGTATACCCACGTCTTAAAGAGTCATTCGCTCTCGATTTCTACGAGGTGTTAGTTGATCCTGCCTTCGATCTCATAAACTATCACCTCATAGAAATCGAGAGCTCATCATAATCTAATTGCTAAATAGAAATACGGTTTAAACCAATCAGCGCGTGAATTTGCCTTGGGTTTTTTTTAAAGGATTTACACTGGGATTGATAATTAAGCTTTTTTTAATATCACTCGCAGTGTAATTGCATTCATACCATTACCCATACTGAGTCGACTTGAATAGACACCGTCGGCTGCCTCGGAAACCTTCACGAATACCAGTTGGCATTGCCAGCTGCAAACAGTTGATACTTAGAGAAAGGTCGTTTTCTCTCCCACAAGGGCTTTACTAGAAGAACCACAATTTTTAATTACGATTTGCACTGACCACCTGATACGCTCGATAAACTCTCAAGTCATTTTATTTTACAACTCTCGAATTCGTAACGTTGCAATATTCCTGGCTACTTACAGGTGAGATTTTACTTAACGACATGTGGCTCCGGCCTTATTTCCGCACTGTGTCTTTAGTCCCAGGAGACGAAGTTAAGAAACAAACTGGTAGCGAGGATGCCTTATGTCCTCTACTATACTACAATATGAGAATGTTCACTCTTAAGGCGTGTTCCCAGTATTTAATTATAGGAAAACAAGACAGGATGATCTGTTTGGGAGACAAACCATTCAAAAGCCTTATACTCTTCAATTTGAATTTCTGCTCATGCAACTGCTCAATCAATAAGAATTCTACTGAACATTTCTACCCTTACGACGGGTAAATTTCATTACAGTAACTCCTTGGAAACCATGCATTCGGGTAGTCAACGTAACGCAACGCTAATCGTTGCGTCAGAGATTGCGTGACAACAACTACAAAAAGAAGGGTTTTTAAAAAAATCAATACGATCCTATTACCTAAAACGCAGTTTCAATTTCAAACAATAAAAAATAAGCCTTTTTGTGCCAATAAATCCCTGGTTGACTCAAGCTAACTTCAGCTTAGGACTAAATACTTTTGATTTATAATCATTAATAATATTTAGTTATTTTTTACACGATCTGAAGAAACTAAGAGATGGAACATTATAGTTTTATTGGGAGCGGGGTTCCTGAACACGAATAAGTGCCAAAAAATAAATTTCTGAATAGCGAAGCACGCAACACTTATGCTGCCCATTAACACTTCGATAATCACTCATCCCTATACAAATATTACTAAAAAAATATTGAATAAAAGAATTTCTCTGTTGTTTCAAACTTATATCTAACCAAAATGTTCCAAAGTTTTGTTGAGCAAGTGTTTGCTATTTTGATTATGAGCTGCACTGAGGAAATGAAAACAAAATCAACACTAAGCTGACATTTGCTGTTTGCTTTCTCTAGTATTTCAGTAGAGAACGCAAGGAAATGAGCTTAAGTTAGAAAACAAAAGACAAACTAGATCAACACCAAATAAAAAAGGTTGCGTAAAGAAAAAACTATATACTTTTCCATAATTAGAGATAAATTGTTAGAAATCCAAGGAGGTTGGCTCACAAAGCATGGCATATTATTTTTTCGGTCACTTAAAGAATGCAATTTTGATTTTTCGATTTATCATAAAAATTGTTTTCTATCTCTTCTGGTATTATGAGGAAACTAATTTAAAAATTATTCACTCTTCACGTTGACTAAAAGTAAACTAAAATCTAACAAGGACAGTAAATTTTATACATGCGTGACGCAGAACTCTCATTTATCCCGAGAGCTTTACGTCACGCAAGAACCTACACACAATTACACTACCATATTAAGAGTCACGCTTCTTGTTCTAAACTTTGCTATCATATTATTAATTAATTAATTAATTAGTTAATTATTTCGGTTTATTGACTTAATTGACTTGTCGCTTCATCCTTTTAATGGCAGCTTCACATCTGCGTAAAAGGGATTGGTGCTGAATACATTATGCAACTCTGCGAAGGTGGGTCTCTTCTCCGGCTTCAAATCCCAGCATTGTAGCATGAGTGAATATGTGTGTTCTGGGCAAGCTTCAGGTCTCTCAAGTCGCTTCTTGTCCTCCTCTAGCATGCGTATTACCTAGGCAAAAATAAAATAATTTTATTTATAAACAATTTCTTCTTTGTTCCCACGAATTGCACTTGCCATTTGCTGCTTTCTGCCACTTCAAAATATCTAAGTGGGGGAGACAGGTGCAACTATTGGCAAATCTTCGTTGAAGCACTCGTTAAATTTCCGATTTGTATTCGACGACGCGAGCATTGGGCGATAAGTTGCTCAATTTCCGCCGCTCTCTGATGTCCGATCTACGCCCCACCCCGAGAAGAAACTTCGGAGGAAGAGCGCGGCCTTCTTTCCTGAACAGCGGCTGGTAATAGAGCCTCCTACTACTTGTTCGGCAGATAGAAGTAAAATTTTCTAAGTTCCTCTTTTTTCTTCGTTCTAAAAACGAATCTGTATGTGGCACGAAATATCGGGCATATCGAAAATCGATGCTGAGGTGTCGAATTCCTGGAAAGTGTGCAATTGTAATCTGCAGATAAACTACTACTAACGAAACCTACATCCGCAAATTTGACCAATCAGGGCTCAAAGTTAAAACACGCAATGTGAGGTAAAAACGTAGCTTGGTTCTGACTGGTTAAAAACTTAGAGAAACATCGCAATCGTAGAACCTTAGCAACCGTTCCCAGGGACTCTCATCATTATTCAGAGACCCTGGGATCGAGTTTGAGCAACCGCAAAACCAGCACTTCCCTTTCAACCAAACATTCAAAATATTTCGAAAAGGGGACAAATGGTACGAAATTTACTGGGAGAGTTTCAAGAAAATCCGGAAATCGTTGAACTTCCGGAAAGCGAGCCACTAAATCGAAAATGTCGGAAATTCGTGGAGGACCATTAAATGTAACGGAAATCACCGGTGAGAACTTTTCGAAAATTTGGACCTCGCGAAGATGTCCCCTTTTCGGGAAAATAATGAAAAATTCTATTCGCCTTGGAAATGTTCGGTATCACACCTGGTTCCTGTGGTTATATTAACGGCAATTGTTTTGCAATCTTATATGGATTTATCTTTCTTGCGCAGCGAGAATAGCAGTTTTTTTTAGAACTACATAACCAGGAGTTATCTTCGCGCATCGTTTTCCTACGAATATTTAAATACCAAAGTAAAACACGCATTAAAACTTAGGACTACTAAGGGAATTTGTCCAAGTATTATACCTAATATGTATTTTATCTTCATACTGAACTTAGAGATGACAGCGCGCATTCCAACATTTGTTTACCTAACCTATAGGTTAGTCCCCGTAGCTCTCTGGTATTTTATCAGAACACCGGGAGCGATTACAGCCCAAGGAAGCAAAACACGTGAATGCTGCAAACGACAGGAATTTTAACCTGTTTGGAGATTAAGTTATAAAAAAAAAAGTCTGTTCGTCGACAGAGAGTTAGATCAAACCACGAATTAAAGTCGAGGGACTTAACTAATCAAAATGTAAATCGAATACTTATTATTTTAAGCCCAATAGCAGGCTTCCGGCTATTTGGTAGCCTGACGCAACACGTTAGAAAGGTGTCAATTACACATGCAGAAATGTACATGTACATAAGAGGGGAAATTACTACGAAGTCAAGGCATTAGGTGCCTTCCACACAAGGCTGGAGAAATTTAAAAACGGCGTCTTCACTCTGAAAACGCATCAAATGTTTTCCATCCACATATGCTGGGAATAGACGCAACAGTCACTTGTGTTCGAGGAAGACTGGGACAAGGAAATGACAAGATTACCGTGACGTGATCTTTGTCTAAAAGCTCCGTTTTCCAAATGTTTTCCGCTCACACTAAAACGCAAAGCAAGCGATTTCAGCTTCCTCAGGTTTGAAGAACATTTTCGAAAAGCACTGTTTTGGTGATGGATTAGTGTGGACGGCAGGCTCAAGGCGGGTATACGAGAATTTAAGTGACATTTTACGAGGTTTAAGAAGGGATTAAAAGGAAAAAAACGTCTTGGAAAACCACCAGAGAGTTGAACGCCCCCAAAAGGGAACCCCTGGCTGGTGGGCAACTGTCTGGTGTACGTCTACCAATTTTTAACTTCAAAATCCTTTTTAAAACAACATCAAGTCTTCGAAATTTCCTACTTCCATAAATTTCACTTATCCTTTGAGAAATATGCGAGCATCATTATTCGCGAGAATCCTGATGCTTTTGGCGTTTTTGGGTGCCCTCACCTTTGCTGGGCCAGAAAAATAACTTATTATGTTTTCTTGAAATGGACAAACAATTGGAATGAATAATTTTATTAAAGCGGCTATGGACCTTCGTCCATAGCCATTCAATTCCACCTTAAGTGAAGCTGCGTTTTCAAGTTTCTGCGGCGTAGTGAGAACGGGGCGGGGTCAAATATTAGAAGGCCTCCGATAAGCTTAACTGGATTTCTTCTAAACTCATTTTGTACTGATCAAGACGCAAAATTCATGATCTTGGCTTGTTCGGTGTAGTATCCATAATTTCCACACAGAAGGAGGGTGACGCTAGCATTGCTTCGATGACACAACAAAGGAATATCACTAATAACTTGAAGCATCAGTTGTTATTTTTGAGTTAGAACAACTTCCACTCACCTCCCCCCCTGACATCTCTCCATATGGTAACTGACCAAACGAGTACATTTCCCACAGTGTCACGCCATAACTCCATACGTCACTCTGATGTGAGAACGTCCCGTAATTGATTGATTCCGGTGCATACCTGAGGAGAAAATAAACGTCTTAGTTTTGCTTTTTTTAAGTTCAAAATTGCCTAGTAACATACAAATTATAGCGAAAAAAAGTCAACGAACAGTCAAACAAAAACGGTTCATAGTTGGTTAAAAGAAAATATTTATAAGAAATACAAGTAAAGTTAGAAGGCCAAGGCCGCATACGAGCCAAGTGGCTCATCAGGCCGGAGCTTATCTCCGGTTTCTGTCTCATGAAGTTACCAGGGGTATTTCTAATCCCCCTGGATGGGATGCTAGTCCATCACAGGGTTACCCCCCCAGCACTAAATTCGCCAGTACCCATTTATACACCTGGGTGAAGAAAGGAACTGTGAGAGTAAAGTGTCTTGCACAAAAACACATCGCAGTGTCCCATGCCTGGACTCGAACCCAGACTGCTCGATCCGGAGGCGAGCGAACTAACCACGAGACCATGTCGCCTCTCAATTTCTAATACAGGCCAATGAAAACGCAAGCATTCTAAATAGACTTACTACATCTCCCTGTTATTTCGCCTGTCTTCAGAGTAGTTGGTTAAAGGCTTCGGGGAGGGGGTAGGGGTAAGTGGGTTAATTGTAGCTCAAAGACGAGCACGCGCTTGTAGATCCGGCGAGAGTGCTAACTCACCATTTTACTGGCCATCGGCCACCCTGGGAAGCCTTGTAATAATCGCTTCCAGAACCAACAGCACGAGACAGACCAAAGTCGCTGATTTTCACCTGAAAGGAAAGGTAAAAGGAAACATGATAAAGCGCTGGAAAGCATACCTTAAGGCTCTGCAAAAATGTTACTTTCTTAATCATATGATCAGTTTTACATCGCCAGGTAGCATAATCGGCATAAACGACTGAGCAAATTTACCAGAATCAATCTAATCGCTGTAATAATGAGGGTATTTTAGTAGCGCTGTGCTAATATGGGACCCTAAAAATAGAGAGACATTTCTTGTAAATTGCACTAAAAAATTTCAAATGACCCAATTGGTGTTAGACAGAACTCTTCCTGCCCCTTACTGCCATCCGTGACCCTCCCAACCCCTAATGATTGGATTTGTGCACGCCTGTCTAACTCGCGCGCTCAATGGTCCAACACGCACCGTGTACGAACATAAATGCCTAGCGGGATTTTGTGCCGAAGTGCGTTTTCTCGACATGCGCACGGGAGTATCTACAATGAGAAACGAAGAAAAAAAGGAAAAAGAAAAAGAAGAAGGACAGAACTATGAACTGAAATCCACCACTTACACATGCAACGAATATACAATTCGGGAGGAGCGGTGTTCTCATGGTTAGTCGAGAGACGGCTGTGTTGAGTTACATACCTACACTATAACTGATATAGAAAATAACAACAATTTTTCTGCTCTGGGTCTTGCGAACAAATGGGTCCCGGCTAATCTATTTATAACACTCAATCATCAATGGATGGCAGTCCCATCTGGAACATTTGTCCAGAAATTTGGGGCCCAAAACACAACTTATCAGTTACAGGTACTTTTCTGACCTGTTGCTTGGTGGACATGAGGATGTTCCTTGTCGCTAAGTCCCTATGAACAAAGCGCTTTTTCTCCAGGTACATCATACCCCACGCTATCTGAGCAGCCCACAGTTTAAGGTCTTTCTGAAAAATTTCTGATTGATGGTCGAGTAAAAGGTCTAGTAGCGCTCCCATTTGAACTAATTCTTGAACCTGAAAAACAACAAAATATGTCCATTTCCGTGCAATTATTAAACAAGGGCAAGTATTTTTTTTAATTTCTTTTTGTTTTGAAATGTTTTGTGTTGTTAGCATGGACTATTTTAAAGACTCCAACAGAATTTTAAACTTCTGATTGTTCTTTTATACAGCGCAGCGTTAACTTAAGTTTGATAGAGCGCAACGGCACGAGCATATCGCAGACTGAGGGAATAAACAGGGTACCCGAGTACTTTTTCCTCTGAATAGCTGGCTACATACACAATCAAGGAGGTATTCTTTATAGGTTAACGCCATGTTTTTGCAACGACTTAGCAAATCAACTACATTATGCCTCAAGTTTTATGAAAAAAAGGCCGGCCCTGTCCGGAGAGATTTCAAAATGGCGTTTTCATTCTGAAAACACATTAAATGTTTTCCATCCACACCACGCATTTTAAAACACGACAATCACCGGTCATTTTGGTGTTTGAGGAAAACTCAGATGACTTTGTATATATGTTGTAGTTAAAAATTAAATTCAGGTAAAAATTAAATTCCTTTGTCTCTTAACCCTATTTATGCATTGATTATGAATAATTAGGGTTAGAAGACAAAGGAAATTGAGAATCCAACTAGGTTAAAATTATTTTTACTTGAATTTAATTTTTAACTACAACATATACTTAAAAATTTATGCTTACAATTTCTTATTGTATATATCGCTGACTTAAGTTTAAACGTTTTTTCTGTAAATACCGTAGTTTTTGGTTTTTTAGTTACTTAGTGATTAGTTAATTGCAAACAACCCCACAAGCTCATGTAGCTTTAATACTTATCTATCTATCTATGACTACTTACCAGGATCAATGGAGGTCCAAGACAAACACCAATAAGTGTCACAATACACGGGTGATCCAGTCCTGACATGATTCGGGCCTCGCGTAAGAATTCCTGCAAGCAAAAATACATGTAATATACACCTGAAAATTACATTTAGAACGACATGGTAATTCTTGAACATCATTAAAAGAACAACAACAACAACAACAAAAATAGGCAGTCTGGGACTGCATGTGGCTTACTGCTGTTTTTACTTAGAATAATGTAGTAAAATATCATACTCA
>OMLO01001031.1_pt1 | contig 20549 bp, 14 predicted proteins | sample 1674811 | NCBI WGS metagenome assembly OMLO01 (sample SAMN06265003, study PRJEB25207) | coral metagenome | isolation source: Coral host | place: Mexico:La Bocana,Puerto Morelos, Mexico | collected 2008-11-13 | reverse complement strand
AGCCTCGTTTTGAAGGGTTTGCCAAGAAACCCGGAAGTTAATAATTAATGTTATTCCATTCTAGGAAAGCATAATTTGGTAGTTGCTAGACGCCGATCAAACCAGGTGCAAATATTTTACGGCATTTTCTCATGAATGGAAAAGTACTGGAGCCTCGTTTTGAAGGGTTTGCCAAGAAACCCGGAAGTTAATAATTAATGTTATTCCATTCTAGGAAAGCATAATTTGGTAGTTGCTAGACGCCGATCAAACCAGGTGCAAATATTTTACGGCATTTTCCCTAACTCCATACAAAGGTTTCACTAAGGGAAAAACATTTTTGTGGGATATAGGCACTTAAAAGGTTTTTTTGCAAGCATGGAAGACGAAAATCAAGCAGCTCAGGAACCCAAACAGACGGAACAGGTGTTTTCGAAGCCATGGAACCAGAGCGATGTTGTTCTGCTCGTGGAAGGACAACATTTCCACGTTCATCGTGTCATCTTAGCGATGATGTCGCCTGTTTTCTCCAGGATGTTCTCCTCCGATTTCAAAGAGAAAGACGCAGACGAGATTCCTTTACCACAGAAGAAGGCTGCTGAGATAAGGGAGATGTTGATGGTCATCTACCCAATATTTTGCAAACCTGTGAACGACACCAACTTGCATTTCCTGCTGCCTCTTGCCCGGGAGTACCAGATGACCGTGCTTACACAGAGATGTGAAGATCATCTGCTGCGAGTCGTCGAAAAGGAACATGAAATCGGTCAAATCTTGGAGACCTTGATCGTCGCCCAGAATTACACTTTGGAAAGAGTGAAGGCTGAGTGTATTAATAAAACGCAAAAACTTACCATCGAAGAATTACAGGGTCATGAGTTGTACGAGGAAGTCGAGCCTCTTTCCCAGCGGAAGATGATTGCCTTGCAAGTGAGTGCCATGCAGAAAGATCTACGCGACGCCAAAGCGGAGATTTCAATGTTGAAAGACAAAATATTACACATTAAAGCTTCCGCTTCAAAAGGATTGCAGTCTTTTGAATCAGTTGTTGCCACTCTTGGACGTCACATTCGACACGCCAAGAAAATCAAGGAAAGTTCTTTTACATTCCAATTTACAACAGAGCAAAATTTGAAAACTATTTTTTCCGACATAGAAACCTTCCACATGAAAAACAAACGTTCAGAGGTATGTTTATATTTGTCTCCCGCATACGATCATCTAAAAGAGCTTCAAGATAATCTAGAAGGAATAAAGAATTCTAATTTTGTACCCTAGCGTATAAATCGCCTCTTAAACCAGGGTACGTCTCCCTTTTAATGCATTTTAAAACGACCAAGGGAAAGCTCGAATGGAATAAAATTACAACAAATAAAGTGTTCAGAAATGGTGGTAATCAAGACTATTGCAGTCAATGATAGTTCTCAGCCAAAAGCTTATTATTTGTAAGAAGAAAAGAAGACTGATATTCCACATAACTTACAATATAATAGCGATCTGTTATTAGGGCCTTTATTTAGAAGTATAATTATACGTCTATCTATTTGCCTCCTTTTCTCAAGTTTTGTTCAATTAATTGACTATAAATGCTGGAATTTAGTAAATATTGTTCATTCCACTGTAGACAGTGTATAAATATACATCATTTCATTCTGGGATTTAATCCCAGGGGGGTACTCCCCTATATCAGGTAGATAGGTATGTGCCGCCCCAAAGGGTATGGTTTTTGAGCTGTTTTGGTCTGAAAACGGGTATAGATTTTGAACATTTTGGTCTGAAACTGGGTATGGCTATCGGGGGAACGTTCACAAAAGCTTATAAACTTATTTTGCTTCCCAGCAACCGGGGCGAGTAACTGGAGAGAGAGAAAGAGAAATAGATAAAATATATCATTCCAGATAAATTTTACCTATTCATCTTTGTTACATTGACTTCCGTTCAGCACTGATGCATATGCTATCGGCTTAATCATGTTCAAGGTCAGGTCTGAAAACGGGTATGGATTTTTGAGGCCAGGTCTGAAAACGGGTGGGGGAGATAGCATTTTTTGGTCTGAAATTGGGTCTGGATCTGGAGATGCGGTCGGCACACCCCTACCAAAAATTCCAAGGGGTACCCCCCCGGGATTTAATTTTATATTGGTAGGTTGTTGGAAGTATATACATGAATTAATACTGACAATAATCAGTTCTGTTTCCCCAGTTTTATGCATGATTGTAGCATGTTTTGTAGCATGACTTGACTGGAAAAACTGTGTTATATATAGGCAATAATAACTGAGGCCCTAGTTATATGGTCTTGGGTACCCGAAACAACCCTCGCCCTGAGGCAACTTAATTGAGTGTGTTTATGTGAAAACGGTTTCCCTATAGGCCGAGTCAAAGTTGACCCTTCATGATTATTCGTAACCCTTATTACGCGGATGCGAAGCAATCTGAGTTATAAATTGGGACGAGTTTGTTTTTTGTTTCTTCATGGTAGTCCCAAATTGTAACGCAAGCTGTTATTGGCTACAGCTACATTGTAGCCAATGGTAGCTCCTATTAGTTTTCTATCCAAGGCTGGTTTTGTCGCAACATGAAAGGCTTCATGTGACAAACCTCGAGACTGCTTCATGAGATGCACAGACCCTTAACTTGTCGCCAAATGTGAGCAAATTTTAGCGTGACAAGTTCATAATTGGATGAACGGCAGCCAAGTCCAAATTTGTTGCTTAAAGTACACCCGCTCTTACCCTGGTTCCAGAGGCAATTTATAGAGGGAGTGAGGAGCCAAGACCATATAAATGGGGCCTGGGTCATAATCAGAGGGAGCACAACCTAGGGTAAGACAACCAAGCATAGCATGAAACAGAACCTACCAACAACTTGTTTAAATGATCAAAGCAACCTCTGATAAAGTTAGAAACAAACAGCCTGCTGCATTATGTTGTCACTGTATGTAAATAATCAATAAATCTTTAATGTGCATTATATCAATTTAATACCTAAGTCCACCCATATATAATTTGTATATATCATGTTTTTTCCACTTTACCTCTTGGCTCGACTAGCTACATGCAATGCTGACCTCAGGTAGTGGATTTTTTCTCTACTTTACTGTTTGTATTCGTTTACATTGTCAAGTGTAGCTTTTAGTTTTTATGAATAAAATTGATGCATGTTTTTGTCGTTTGTAGTAGAGCAAAATTTCAACTTATTCATTTGCTTTCCAAAATGGGGTTTCTGAAGTATGGTAGCCAAATGGATAGTGCATAAATTTACTCCAGACTGAGCAGTCCCAGTTCACGTCCCTGGGATGTTATAGACTAGCATCAAATCCAGTGAGTGGCAGAAATATTCCTCTTCCCTTAGTGCTTCTTAAACCAGGATAAGCTTAACCTTTGTGTTACTTGGCCCTATGCAGACTTAATCTATACAAAATGACAAAAATTTATAAGTACAAAAAGGTTAATGAATATTGATAAAATAGAAAAGGAGAAACGAGATAGACACTGAAAGCAAGCCATCTTGATTTATGCAACTAGTGCTTCAGAGCAAGCTATTATTTTCATTATTGGCATCAATAAGATGACACATAATGAGACAACTTTCCATCCTACTATTCCCAACTAAAATCTCATATCTCAAAAATTTAAAGGTGCTGGGCAATTTAACCCCACCCCCCAGCACTGGTTGTCCAATAAAAAAAGGTCGGGGCATTTGCTGTAACAGGTATTTTTAATGGGGAGGGGTCATTTTGGATTCAGTACTGAATTACAAGACTTTGGCCAAAATACTACAAAATGTGCAACTGGGCGTTTCATTATCACAGGGATTTCCTACCCCTTTTAAACTTTCTATTTTGTCTATGTGCTAAAGGTGAATTTTGAGCAAATGGCTGCATTTACACACAATTTCCTAACTTCTATTTCATTACATTGAAGCCCTGGGAATGGGTCAGAGGGAGCATTAACAATTGTGCATAAGTTTGAATACAGAGCTTTAATTTAATGCTCGTGAAATAAGCTTATCCAGCATAAATATGTTTTGGTTAATTATAAACTAAATAACCATATAAATATCCACCATTCTTCAAAAACTGCTCTGATCAACTGCGTTATGACTTTGTCTGGCAAAGACACACACCACCAGCATAGGATCATTCTCCTCTTGGTGCAACAATTCATTCTCTGAGTAAAAAAGACTTGAAGTCTGCATGCAATCCTAGTGACCATCAGGTCACCTCTTACCCCGGTTTCTGTAGCCTAAAGCGATTAGGATTGCAGGGTTACCTGGTAGCATTAAATTTGCAGGTACCCATTTATACTCCTGGGAGGAAAGATGCACAATGAGAGTTCAGTGTCTGGCACAAGAGCACAACACAATGTCCCTGCTCAATCCACAGACAAGTGCACTAATCATGAGTGCACTCCACCCCCATAACCGTCATGACACACCAGGATTTCACCCATGTATGATGCATGAAGTTATTTCTTCTGCTCCTTGGATGGGATGCTAGTCCATCGCAGGGTTTCCCCAGCATTTAACTGCCAGTACCCGTTTATACACATGGTGGGAGAGCGGAACTGTAAGAGCAGGGCATCTTGCCCAAGAATAAAACACAATGTCCCCAGCAAGAACTTGAACCCAGACTGCTTGATCTGGAGGGGCGCACACTAATGGTCAGGCCACTGCGATTGTAAACTGTATAAAATTCAGTAGACTGACAACGATACTCATAATATGTCTTGACAGTTTATTTCTCATAATGCAATGTTAAGGGGGAACTCACGTTCCTCCCATGAATATTGTACGAACTGGATTACTACAATGGCTATACTCCTTCTAAAGTCAATTCCAATAGCGTTTCCTCTGACTAGGAAAATGATCAAACTTATCACCAAATCCAATGTAGGAGAATAGTGGGAAAAATTACTTGGTTTTTTCACATAGGCAGATTTGCAAATCTTAACATTACTTACTGCAATTTGTCAATAAAGATATTCAAGTTCCTGTTTTATGGCCCTTCGTGATCTACTTTTCCTGGGAATGTGGGAATGTTCTCCCCACAAGTTGACTAGCACCACCTTAAATGCAATTTAATCAACAAGAGGGATAGCCTCATGGGCAAAAATCTTTAAGATAAGTAAGGTTGATCAACACTAATGGAATTGGCTTTTTCCAATACACCAAAAACACTACTGGGAGCTAGAACGCCCCTCAAAATTATACAATACAAAATGTGTGAAGCAATGACTCCACCAAGTACATAATGACTAATGGCTCGTCAGCCATTTGAAACCTCAATGTTTTAGGTAAATAACTATAATTATATGAAAGTCGATAGCTCATAATCAACATATAATGGAGAGTTGAGGGAGAACAACACACTGCTATAATAGAATGCCTCACTTTGTGAAACATCCCACAACAAAAATCTAAATTCACTATCCAAATCTATTCTTCATTAACCAAAACACATTATATTACGAAAATAAAGCCTACTTGCCGCGGAGCTTTTCTATATTAATTATGCTGGAATCATGGAATTTAAGCAAATGAACTGCATACAAGCGATAACATGTCTTCACTGATTATAGGAGAGACGTTAGTTGAAAAATGTTTTCCTTTATCCAAGGAACAACTGCATCAATTGTTTTGGTGTAAGTAACTGGACAACTGAAATGACTTGAGATACAACAAAATCACGCTGAAGATAGGGGCTATTAATGTCCCATTTGAATGTCTTCTGGGGGGACACAGGCTATCCCACAATCTCCCCTCCCTCTGCCTCCTGCTAAACCGCAATAAGAGCTTACTGACTTGAATTTGACCTGAGTTCATCATGCAATATTCCTTTACAAACCAAACAAAATAATGACGTTCACAGAGAACTAAACCAGTCTCTACACCTCGCTTTCCGGAAACCATAAAAATGTGATATCTATTTATTTTATTATCAGATTATCCAACAGCAATCTTTGTCAGGGCTGGGCTTTTAGGTGTGGGAAAAATTACTTTAAAAGTTGTAGTGCATACAACATTTGATTGCAGCTTAACAATCACTATTTAACTTTAAACATTATTTATGTCTTCCATGATTATTTTCTAAAAAAGCTTATTGGGAAATAATTGTTATTACAATAGCAGTGTTGGTTTAACCAAAATCAAACTAATCTAAAACAAGGATATGCAAGAAACAACCTACAGCCTAAATATCTTGATAAGGAAAAGCATAGCAAGCAAGCCATTCTTAACAACTATACATAATTATGAGCTTTGCTGAGCAACTCAAACACCCACAGTAAAATGAATCTATAACCATGTACAGGAGGCATCATCACACTACGATTTGAAGTCTAAACACTTTCAGTTTTGCTAAAATGTAACTCGAAACAAATATTGAATGGCCAAAACAAGCAAACAAACATTGCAGAATATATAAACTTTTTCTGGTAGTCCACTAAACCATACAGGTACGATTTTAGGGTTTACCTAAAGTTGTCACATGAACTTTGCTTTGTCTATACGATTTTGTGCCATATTTGAGCAACTAACTGCAATAATAATTATTATAACAAACTTTATGTACAAGGTAAAAGTGAAAATTCTATTTCTGCAAGATACTTGTGAAAAAAAATTAAAAGTCAACATTCCAGATTATATTTTGCTAATTTCTCGTTGCTAATTTTATATACATTTTAAAAATAATGCACTGGGCCCACACAATTTACATGAAAAGGAATCTCATTGATGCATGAATGTTTGTACAACAGTCACAAGCGCATTTATTAGGCACATAATATGATACCTTGGACTGAGATGCTCTTTACTACCAAAACAGCAAAACTAGTTTACAGTTGAAAGAATAAGCAAAGTACCTTAAGATACCACCTTGTTCCAAATAGGCTTTGAGCAACAGAGCAACTCACTAGTCAGACTTTCCTGTTCATGTCAAACTTGGGGTATTGATGATTGCCAATTGACATGTTTGCGCCATTGAGGTTCTGAAAGCTTGAAGCTTGTAGGGGAGCTCCTGACTGCAGAGTAGAATTCATGTGGCTTAGTTCCTGGAGATTTAGCTGGTCAACATTTGGAACTACTGTCAGGTTAAACATATCACTTTGAGTACCTCTGGCACCGTTCTGCGGCACCATGTTACTCAAGCTCTCTGGCAGGTACTGAATGTTTGACTGCTGTGGGAGTGAGCCAGAGTTCATTTGAGAATTCAAGTTTGTGCTTTGATTCGGCGATGGGTTCCCTGTGCTTTGCAGTAAGTTTCTTATTCCTTGGTCCATGACGTTCTGCTTTAAAGTTGGCAGATTGTTAGTTGGTATGGGGACACCTGTTTGTGTGCTGGTTACTCCCGTACTTGGAAAAGAATGCAAAAAGTTCATATTGCTGTCCCCTTGACTCTCAAACTGAGAATTGCCATTTTGGAACCTCATAGGAGGGTTCTGATTATGAACAGTCCCATTTTGTGGTCTTCTAGGTGAAGCCACAAATGCAGCATAGTTTCCTGGAACCTGATTGAAGGTATTTGTAGAACTGGAAGATGACATGGAGCCACTTATCACTTGAGGTTGACTAATCTGTTTTACCACGCTGTCTGAGTAGCTAGGAAATGAACTTGTTGGTTGTGGTAAGGTTGGTGTCACCACTTCTTGTTTGATTTCCATTTCGGGTACTTCCTCTAGTTGTGCATAGCCTGTTTGAAGCAGAAGTGTTTCCATCCTCTCCACCTTGGCTTTCCTATTGTCTGACTCTTGCATCAAGAGATCGATCAAGTCCACCATTGCATCATCAGAGTAATTGGGCAGGATTTCTTTCAAAACTGGATACACCTCATTTTGCCTTGGTACTGGTGGTACACGTGCTGGAACTCTAAAGTTGCTACCACCCGTAGATGTCATGTCAGCACGCTGCATTTGTGGTATCCTTTCAAAATTTCTATTTTGCGACGTTTTCATAGCATCTCTAACAGCTGAGAGATTCTGCTTCTGCTGAGATGCATTCATCATGGTAGCATGTGAAGGTCCACCAGTGTTCAAATGACTCAGAATAGGTGCTTTCTGTTGGTAATTTCTCTCACCAGTGGAATTTCCACTGCCAAACCTACAAGGACTGTTGATTCCCCGCATCTTTGAACCAGTGATGCCAAGACCTGTCTCAAGCAAGTCACCTTCGTGATTCATTGAAATTAAGTTTGGTTTTGTGTCACAAGCAAAGTTATCTAACGACAGGTTTCCATACCCTTCAGAGTGCACTCTAGGGAGAGGCATATTCTGTACATTGGCAATATTTACAAAGGGGATACCATTCTCTTCACTCTCCATGGGAATCTCTTCAATTTTGGGTGCAACTAAATTTTGGATGGCTTCATTTGTTTGTAATCCATCAAGGCTGTCACTATTCAGAAGAGCTTCAAGACTTGTTTCAGGCAGCTGAGATATCTCACCTCCAGTTGCCACAAACTTGACAATGTCTCGATCTATATCTGTCAATTCTGTAGTGATCAGTTTTGCCAAGTCTTCAAAGTCGTCTTCCAGGGTGCTTGTGGACCCACCATCACCAGGAACACTGCTAGACCTGGCAATGTACCTATTGGGTGAACTCCATGAGGTGCTGGTACCAGCCCATGGTTCAGCTGTGGTGGTGAATACATCATTATCTAAACCAGTAACATCAGGTGCAGTGGAGGTTGGGTAACCACTGCGTGTGAGGGCCACTGCATCCATAAGTGTTGGTTTTGGGACAAGGTTGTCGGCTGCAAGGAAGAACAAATTGAGGGTTAGAATTATATCAGGTGGTTCTAATTTTGAAAGATGTTCATTACCCTGGACAAAATTCAAAAATGCAAGGAGGCAACCCTTATTATGCACCTGGAAGAATAAACTATACAGATCCTCACAATCCAGCACTCCAAGCTGCAACCATTTTGGTTGCCATGGTGAGTGAAAAAACATTGGGCAACTAAATGTTATAAACAGCCAGTCAATTTGGTGAATAGTGCAGTACAAAAGGCTGACTGCTCAACAAAGTTTCTTGTGGTATAATCACTAAGCCAAACAAATTCAACCAGAATTATTACATGTTTGTTATCCTGGATTAAAGGTACTAGGCCAGGTATCTACATTAAAGATGTTCGCGGAACAGAATATATTGTTGGCCCCTTCAGGAGCAGGTGAAGAGTCTGTTATGGTTATGTCTGCATACTAGCCATTGGCTCATCAGGCCAAAGCCTATCTTGGTTTCTCTTGCATGAAGCAACTAGGAGTATTTCTACTCCCCCCTGGATGGGATGCCACTCCATAGCAGGTTACCCCTAACATTAAGTTTGCCAGTATTCATTTAATATACACCTCCGGTGAGAGGCACTGTGAGAATTAAGTGTCTTGTCCAACAACATAATGTTCAAGGCCTGGGCTCAAACCCATCTGACCACTTGATCAAAAGGTTAGCGCACTAGCCATGAGGCTACCACACCTCCCTATTAACACAGCCAAAGTGATGTCCACAAAAAGATTATTTTTTATCGCTTTTGCTATGTACTTACAGGTCTCATGCCATTTAGGATAAACCATCACTTGGTCGTCATACTGAGCATCTTTCAGTTCACCATTGACGTCAGAATCACTTTCCACCTCAGTGATGTAAGCTTGAGGATGCAGAGCTGGCTTGTCTTCTAACTGGGCCATTCCCAGAACAACACCGCGGTGTTCCACTTCACTATTGAATAAAAAATTATGCCATTTAGTTGGTGGTCTTAGGCTGTGTTGTCACTTTGTGTCTGAGCACTGGTGCCCGTGAACCAGCACAAAATACTGTACAGTTCAGATACTGGATACTCCAAGCAGCCAAGTACCATGTACACGAATGTGCCCGGGGTAAAGATTCAGACATTGTACCCCAACATGGGCACTGCCACCAAATTCTGGTGTGATTATTTTGAAAACAGTTGCGTTCACATTAGCGTCCAGCAAGTATTGTACCATGGGCACTGTGCTCAGGCACTTAGTGTTAACAAAGCCTTGGTAAATAATTATTATAATAGAAACTCCTATAAAAATCCACTTTTTGTAAATGTCTCGCTTGTTACTGATAGAACACAATTTTTTTTTTGGCTTAAAACATACTCAAACTGTACATTTTTAGTTGCTTTCCATTTACTCTGAAACTCAACTTTGTTTTTGCAGTCATCTTTGCAGCACTTTAGGAACTATTTATTCATAGAAAAATCAAGTTTGTTGTCTAATTGTTAAATAGTCAGTCAATACTACTAGGGAATTCAAGATTTGAGGCAGTTTCCTCTAGATACAAATGCTAACCTGACAATATAATTCAGACACAACATTTGTTTCAACTCTGGGTTTGTGGGATGTGGAATGAGAGATGCCTTGGTTTGCATCCATACCCAGCCACCGTTTTTGTTCATCCAGCGATAGTACTTTGTGAGAACTTGGCCCTTCGTAAGAACTGAGGATGAAATGGACATAAGCATTATGATCAGGATAGTTATAACATCAACTGCTGCAGGTTTCATAAAAAAAAACAAAAAAACATTAACATGTAACTTTAAGAAACAGAGGACTTTATCCACGTATATGTTGTAGTTAAAAATTAAATTCAGGTAAAAATTATTTTAACCTAGTTTAATTCTTAATTTTCATTGTCTTCTAACCCTAATTATTGATAATCAATGAATAAATAGGGTTAAGAGACAAAGGAATTTAATTTTTACCTGAATTTAATTTTTAACTACAACATATACATAGCCTCATCTAAGCACAAGTGGGGTTTGAAGAATTAGGGACAGTTATGAAAATCCGAGACACAGTTAAGGGTTTTCATATTAACTAATATTTCCCAAAAATACATGGGATCTCAAATGTCGCAATCGTGCTTATATAGTATAGTATAGTACAGTATAGTATAGTATAGCATAGTACATGTATAGTATAGTATAGTATAGTATAGTATTTATTTAAAGTCGTTAACATAGGGAGTGACTATTTAACAGCACAATGGACAAAGACCAGACCACAACACCGGGAACTATATGCCCTACTCTTTATGACAAGTGTGTGGCTTCTTTAACATCCCCTGCTAACCAGAACAATGAACATGCAGGAGACAGGGCCTACAGTTTCCTTATCCGAGAAGACTAGAATATCTAACCAATTGCAGATGTCATTGCAAAGGCAGCATAAATATCTCATATTATAATTCTTATATAACTAGGTTTAACTGATTTCTTGAATAATAGTTTATCCTAACTTAACTTGTCCTTACATTTGGCATGGTGACCTTGAATCACAGCAACATCATTTCCATGGTAGAAATCATACGCAGATATTCCAACAATGTCTCTAGCAAAGTAATCCATAAACTTATGGATTCTTTAAGAAATAAAACACAGCAAATATTAATAGACTGAATGAGGCTTTTGCTTCAATTGAAAACTCTGTTAAACAAAAACTGAAGATATCATGCTGGCCAATCAGAAAAGACAAACACGATCTAGTAAACCAATCATAACTCATTGCACAAAGCTCCCCAAAAATGTGTGTGCAAATCACAATAATTATTAGTTTTGGTTTTACTTCTTCTTGGTTAAGAAAGTAGCTTAATTTTTCAATTAAGACTCAGTATTGGCCATTATACATTTTGCGTGTCTGTAATTGTTTGGCCTTACATGATAGTGGGGTGCTATAAATGCTCACAGAATGCAATGCATCCTGGTCAAAACTTTAACACTGAGGGCTGAGTTGTACGAGAGGACAAAACTGTTTACTTATGTCGAAAACCTGTCATCATAATGACAAGTGTGACCCTTTTGTTCGCCAAAGGACAAATTTTGAGCACTGATGGGCAAACTTTTAAATATGCTATTGATGACTGGAGGAGGCCAAACTGATACAAATCTTATAAGACAAAAGAGAAGGAGTTTTTATTCAGAAATAAACTAACAGATGATGTGTAGCAGAGGCTTTATGTGGTTAACTACATTGTACATTAAATCATGTTCTCATTTTGCAACATCATGAATCAAGGAGAAAAATCAAAGAAATGCTGTTCCAGTATGACCAATGTCCTCTGTACCAAATGCAGAAATATTTAAATTAAACAGGAAACAGGGCTTGTTCACACCTTCCTTCGCAATAAACAATTTTAAGATCCATGTTCACTCGGCTTACAAACATGTTGCATTCCAGTGGTAGCTCATTGATGTTCATTGTGGGGAGAGGTTGTCCAATAGCCACAAATGCATATTTAGGGCCAGGAAGGCCCCCAGCAGAATACCTCTTCATTCTTCCCATACAGTGAATAACCTGGAGAGTAAAGAGTTGACATTGAATGCCTTTCACTACATATAGGCTATAAGCAAGGCTGAGATCAGGATGGTTTGACATTGGACATGTTTGTTTTCTAAGTGTTTATGCTAAACTTCCCAAAAATGATAAACTCATTAAAAAAAGAACAAGGCCAACATCAAGCCATCGTGACCAAACAAGCTTATAGGGTTATTATTGGCTTTAGGGAAATGCATAGCTGGACACAGCAGGTAGTTCTTAGCAGGCAAGATCTTGACTGACTGTCATTCTAACTTTTTTGTCCGTAGATTAACATGGTGTATGACCCTCAAATGAAGGATAATGGGCACTACCGGTCCTTGCCTTATGGTACTGTATCTTTGCAGTTACGTTGTACAAGGTGGGTCTAACGTTAAGGACATGGACCAATTCCAAGTGTGTTACCATTCAATTAATTAATTAATTCCGTTAAATGATCTTTATTTTGTAAATGAATATATGAAAGATCATATATTTGAACTGCGGAGAAAGATATGAATTTGTGATTGATCATCGCAGTTACACACACAACTTAAGCAGTTGTGAAATTAATGCCTGAAAAAAATGATTGGGATTGGTAGGTAAACAAATTATCAATTAAACTGAGCAGCCATGCTAGAAAACCAATCTCTACAACATAAGCAGCAATTACTTAATAAGAAATAGAAAACATGTTCTGTATTAAATCAAATTTGGGAGAACAAAAAATGCTGTGGGAACACAATCCGACAGGCAAGTGTTTCCACAGCCTTATCAGGTTCTCTCAAACTTCCATGAGTGTTTCAATAACTCAATAGAAACACAGCAAACATGTTTTAAATTCCTTTGAGAAAATTCTGTTCACACATACACGTACTATTCTCTGATTGGCTACACTACTCATTATCTATATCAATAAATAGTGTGTAGCTTAGCAAAATGACGGCTGTTTCTTAGCGTTTTTGAAGTGTCTATGAAGCATTTAATCTAGATTTAAGTGGATTTATACTAAACCAATTAGATTATCTGCTCTCAATTTCCATGAGTGTTAGCTGACTCAGGCTGCACCCTCATCACATGACAAAAATCTCAAGCTCGTAATCTAATTGTTAAATATAAACATGACTTTTAACCACTCAGTACACATATTCTATTTGGACTATTTTCATAAATTGCATATACGTGTTAACTGACCTTGAACCCAGACGATTTTGTATAGGATCCTCCTCGTCTTACAAGAGTGCACTTCATTCGTAGAAAGAATGATTTGGGTTTTTCTTTATTATGTTGATCATCTGCTGAGAAAGCTGTATAAGCACAAAACTATTAGTTATGGCGACCAAACAACTTTACCAGTGGATGTCTTGATATTATTATTTTTTATTTTTTTTTACTTGGACAATTATTGTCAACTTGATTCCTTTGGCAGTCTTAGCAACTCATTACCAGTGAACATCTATACATACAGCACTTACAGTCTATCACCTTCCCTTACTAAGAAAAACATTGTTATCTGCTTATATTTGCGAGGTGCAATGACCTCAGATGCTAATAAGAAAACCAACATTATTGGGTTGTAGTCAAGTGCAGTGCACATGAGATTTGCCTATCTCCGTCAAGGAGAGTAGATTTTCATACCATCATTCACTGTACCCGAATTTGGCCAAGCGACATCGTGGCCACATCAGGTCAGTGACTTGATATCCCAGGATATCAGGACAGTCAATACATTTCTGATGGGCTAATTGCAAATTTGGGTACGGTAACAAGGAAGATTGAGTAATTAGTAGCAGGTCAAGTATCTAGACTCGATTCAACTGAAGCGCAGCTTGATTCTTGGTATTCGATTCACACAACAGTGTTGGTCTTAACTCACCTTGCTCATTTCCAAAGAAAGGAACATCATCCGTGTACATCCTAGCAGATGTCTTATTACTGGGATTTTCTAATTCTTCCACTGCAGTCTCCAACACGTTGGACAGATCCTGCTGATCGTCAGGGTGAATATAACACATCATACTGCTTCCGGTCAGCTCCACCTAAAATGGAAGAAACAATATCATGTAGGCAATTATTTCACCGCAGTAGTTCTGTGTACTTACAGCAGCGTTCTCACCAGGCCGCATTGCTGGCAAAAGCTGCTGGCAAAAGATACATGTGTAACAGGCAGCCACAAAAACAAGTCTTGTATTTGAGTTAGAAGTAAGCAACTATTTGAATGTGTCATTTCACTTTGAGCGAGATATGCCTGTTGCTGCTTTCTGCTGAGGATTCTCACTGGCAGAGGTGCACTTTATATAGAATATCTAGATTTAAAATTGTAAATGCATCCATCAGGTGTCCAGAAATTGATGTCCAACAGGAAGTGTATGTTTAGACAAGCCAACTGTCTGTCTGTCTCTCTGTCTATTGTCTATTACTCACCTGTGACAGTCCAAGATGCACAGACACTGTCTCTGAAACATAAAGCACTTTTGCATCGCCGGAGAGAACAAAGAGGAACCCATCCAGTGCCTGAAGTTAAACAAACATTGCATATGTGACAAGTGGAACTTATAAAGATGTCACAGACCTTTTGCAATCATTTTTGCCTTGGTAATTATTTGGAGAGTGATTCAACATTTCTTGTGAAAAAGTAAAATGTTTGAATGTCTACCTCTTAAACCTGAATCAAGCTGCCTCTTGGTAATCATAAGTATCCCAAGTGGCCCATCAGGATGGATGGGATGCTAGTCCATCACAGGGTTACCCCCAGCATTAAATTCACTGGTATCTATTATTTACCTACATGTAGGAGGCGAGAGGAACTTTTAGAGTAAAGTGTCTTGCCTACAAAGACTAAACACTTTCTCTGGCAAGGGTCCAAAATCAGGCCACTCAAACTTCGACCACTTGTTCTGCAGGCATGTGCTGCCACTAACTTTGAGGCCACCATGCTTCTGGCAATTATTAGCAGATGATTAAAGGATTAATTATTAATGCTAATGGAGGCAGTGTGGACGAGTGGTCAGCATGTCAGACTTGCAGTCAGGCAGTCCATGGTTTGAGTCCCGCTCTGACCACTAGCTGGATTAATTTTGCAGTAGCCCTGAGTTCAAATCCTTGACCACTCTTGTAAATAGCCAACTGGTTTGCCTCCGGCCAGTTGGGATTCTTAACAATGTTATGTCAAATTTGAATTATTTGTGTCAGTTGTTTGCTCGGCCTAATTAGCCTTTGTGCTATAAACACTGCTGAGGGTGAATAAAGGTTATTAATTTTTATTTTTATCTATATTATTAGAAAAATGTGTCTTTTATTACAAAAAAGAACCTTGGGTTATTTTGGTTCTGGTAGTTCTCTGTACTGACCTGTAACAAAAAGATGCCACTGTTGCTTGCCAGGTCACTAAAGCTCGTGGTATTCTGGCTGTAGGGAACAACTGCAGCTGAAAACAGAATAAATAAGTTAAGATCTTTAACAGTATAATTAATATCACTTGAATAATCATTAACATAACGTACATGCATAAATTAAAAAATGTTTAGCACTTATATTATAAGTGATTTCTTTTTTGAAAGGGTTTCATCCATATGTATATACATTTAAGTTGAAACTTTCTTGAACTGCATCATAACAGCACCACAAAAACATATACACATAGTGTCCTCCAACCAAGGGAAAAGTTAGAACTACTTTGTACAGCATAATAAACAATTTACTTCATAAAAGTGCTGCTTGATAGCTTTCATTTCAATATCTGCATTAGGGTTTTTCAACAGACATCACTAAAAGGGTTAAATTAGCTACTTCAAAGTTGATGCATCTTGAGAAATTCAGCCTTAATTTTTCGAGTTCGTCATCTGTAATCCTTACATCCATAACCTTCCTTGTCCCTTTATGGTTTATTATTATCTCTCTGGTGCTTTTCATCTTCAGTAAACTACTATTTTCAGGTTCCCTTCATTTCATAGGTGATTCTGTATGCAGCCAAATAACTCAAACTGCTGTAACTGAGTTCTTTTAACATATGCTTTCCATTTCTTGAATCTTACCAGCTGAAGAAGTACTGCCAGTCTGTGGTGGTGATGATATGGAAGATGGCGAAGAAGGACTTCCAGGACTACCAAAATGAACATCTACAAAAAAGAAGGTCGGCCATATAAATATGTTGTTATACCATTTGGTCTGCACGTCTGCTGATAGAGTGCTCAATAGGAGAACTAGCTGAGTGGTATTCCAGGGTTACACCTGTATATAATTTAAACCCAGTGACAGTGATAACTGTTTAAAAAAAAATCCTGCCATGCCTGTGAGTTTCATGTACTGCATGAAAATATTTACCCAGAAGGGCAATGAAAAAGCCTTTCAGATGTTTTAAAAGCAATACCTAAATGGAGCCAAAAGTTACATCACCAGTACCTCTTTTGATTGGGGAAATCAATTAAGGCATTGGTGTTAAGCTAGATTCTTAGCCTGCCTGAGATAGGTCTGGCTGACAGTATCTCTTACTTTGTCATAGAGTCTCACTGAGGAGATAGAAAAGTATTTTCTTACCTCCATCTACATCAGACGGGGGTGAATTTGAGGACTCTGACAAAACAGAGCATGTCGACCCCTGACGATAACGTTTACCTGTTTAAGTCAAGTTAATAAGAAATTAGGTAATTTGGTTATATCAACTAAGTTGAAAATGTAAATTGGCCACCGTAACGTGTTAGCTTTATAACACGTTATGGTGGCCAATTTACATTTTCAACTTAGTTGATATAACCAAATTACCTTGTTACCCCTACCGACGCAGCACCACAGTTTCTTTAGAAACTTTCACCCTTTATTAATAAGAAATTAGCATGCTGGAATAACATAATAACCAACCTCATTCCCAGGATCTCTCTCTACATCCTCCCATTTGTCTATGGAAGAAAGACCCTGGTTGTGGCTGGTCACGTGACAACCCAGATTCTGGGTGGGAGGGGTGGTAGGGTATTTTAATAATGGTCTTTTTCCCAAGGACAAAGGGAGGCACAGGAGACAGAGCAAGGCCAATTAAAGGAGCTTCTAGAAAAGTTTAGCCTAAATTTTTCAAGTTTGTCACTTGTTATCTGTTTTAATCTTTTTCATTCTTAACTATCCTTGTTACCTCTTTGGTGTTTTCTATCATAGTAAACTTTTTTCAGGTTTCCTTCATAAGTTAAAGGTAATTTTGAACGAGGCCAAAATAATGCCAAAATAACTCAAAATACCTTGACTGAGGTCCTTTAGGACAGAACACTCATCTGCGAAGACTATACCATTAGTGACTGGACAACATATCTTGAACAACGAGATGAATTGAGTATGTGGACATGGGATAACGGAAAACAGGGATCAGACTTACCTCTTTTACCGAACTGTTTCATATTCAGGTAACTGATTGTAAGTCGCACAATGGAAGCTTTATCCAGCTGGGATGTAATGGCACTTGGTAATGGCAGGAGTTTAGCCAGTTCATCAAACTGAGCATTTTCCTTGGTACGTCTGCTTCTTGCTGCATCTCGAGATCTCTCTTTGCGAAGTTCAACAACTCTGTAGCAAAATATTTTTTAATTGAGTAACTGTATAGCTACATCACTAACATGACCATCTCCATATGTTAATACTTTCTTGCAACCTTAAGTTAATCTTGGTTGGTCATTGTCGCACTTCATCATGTCTGCACACTCACTGACCTACATGTACTAATGGTCTAATCAATGTAGGTCAAGTTTGTTTAAAAAGGGAATTAGAGCTTTAACTGTGGTTTCTCCTGTACAGCACATGTATAGAAGAAGGATGGTTTTGGAGAGCATGAAAGAAATGTACAAAGAATATCAAGCTTTAGAAAATTACTCCTTGGCTTGTAAAATTTGAGTGATGTTATGAAGAAAAAGAAAACAAGTACCTTGTTTCTATCGAATTATAGAAACACAAGGGAAAGTTTGGGAAAACGAGAAATGCTACGGGAACACAAGCCGCAGGTGAGTGTTTCCACAGCTTTTTCAAGTTTTCCCAAACTTTCGTGCTAGTTCTGTGTTTCTATTGAATTATACAAGCCAAGTAGAAACACTGTTTTAAACCAATCAGTGTGCATATTTGCTTTGGGTTATTTTGTAACAATTTTTACAGTGTACTGTGCATGTGGGTACTTAAAAACAGAAGAAAACAGTACATAGTTGAGGCTGTTAGCATTTGAAGGTACTAGTAAATTCAGTTTTGTAAAGAAATTCACATAATATACTATTTCAAAAACGTTTGGCGCTTGTTTGGGACCTGGGATCATGTGCATTCTAATGATTAAACCATGCCATTTTGATGTCTCAAGGGAACCAAAAATGTTTGAAGATGTAGGACTTAATAGACTACAGTAAATGCTTTTAGGACAGAACCAAGGGAAATGGTTTCAAGTTCTAAATAACAGGGAATTAAAACAGAACCAAGTTTGAATTAGTGAGTTCCACCTTTATATATCAAGTAAATCTCTCTGACGAATCTTGAGACCAAAATAAGAAGAAAGTAATTTCAGCAAGAAAAAAATTGAAAGCAAAGGTTCCTACATACTTTCATCAAGAAATACACACTCTTAATTTAAACCTAGAAATACTGTTTTGTTGTGGTGGAAAACCACACTTGAGAGTGTGACCACTGTGGTTATAGGTTACACAAACCTGTCACCCACAACATTCAATAATTAAATATAGCAGACACAACCAATTAGTATTTTGGTCACGTTTTGTGAACCCCAATCGACAAAATGTAAAATAGGGCACCCGTCTTAAGAAAAAAAAATAGAAAATGAAAGAAGAAAGACATGATATCAATGCGTAACTTGTATTTCAGTTCCTGAATGAGAATCCAGACAAAATGTTTCCGTGGAGATGACCGAGTGATGTCAAATTATGTAGTATGTTTGTCCTCTTGTAGATATACTTGTTTTGATAGTATTTTATTTGTTTTTCTGTAGAACACTTTGTGTTACACACAAACTTTCATACTGTGATATAAAATGCTTAGAATACATGCAATTCAATAAATACTTATAGATAGAGATTTCCTCATCGTATTTGTGATTTCTTTATTTCAAAAACAGTCAACTCATTTCACAAATTCAAAAAATATAAGCAGTTCGCAGTGATGAACAAGCTTGGATATCCTTCACAGCACTTCAAATTGAATTGAACAAACACTTAAATTGGGGTCATGCAAATATATTTTACACAGGACACTAACTGAAAGTAATACAATACTTAAATTTTACCAGCTTTATCTGATCCTCAAAGGAAATCGTGGCTCTAAGCCAAGAATACCACGCAATGAATTTTAAGAGTCAAAAACCGTGACTTTAGCCTGCTAAAGAACATGCATAATTAAACAGTTGCACGTGCTGTTTTAGTTATTGATCACAAGCTACCCAACAGAACTCTGTTTACTGACTATAGGCGGGATTGTTATTACTTCTCTCATTTCACGATGTAGGTCAAACAGAGTGGGCATTCCAGAGGATTAAAACCACAAATGCCACAGAATATAAATTTGCATGCACTATTTGTGTGATCAGCTGAAAATAATCTCAAGCACAAGAATATAACAATAGCAATGCAAACAATGAGACTAAAAAGCCTTCTGAAAGAATAAGTCATTGTGATAACAAATTTGAAATATTACCATATAATCGTTTTGGGACGTTGAAAAGACCAATACCTGAACTCCCAGACCAATATTTTAACAATTCAAGAGCCTGTGGTATTCGTAGTAAGATAGATATTGGCTCAGTAAATGTCAACACTTAAATGTCATTCAGCGCCTTTACATGTCTTTCAGTACAACATAAATCTGTGTAATAACTTTACAAAATATTGCTACACTGGTGAATATTGACTTTGGTTAGATTCTGTTTTAATCAGGGACAAAACTAATAACATCAGTTGTACCAACAAAGTTGCTTTTTATTTTGCTAGGAGATCTCAGATAAGTTGGCTTTCTTTGGCCGTGTTTTCACAAGTGGTTTTTCAGGTCGCTTAGCGAGTGACAACTGGAAATCTCGTGAAAACAGTTGCTCTTCCTACTCGCTTAAAGTTAAACGAGTCGGCAAACTTCAATGCAATTCTCATTAAATTTAAGCCACCAAACCAGGTAGCTTAAGCGAGTTGGCAATTAATTCCCACCAATGGGAAGCAACTTGTGGTCATTCATCAAGGCCGTCAAATCGGAAATACAACACGCGTTCTATTTCTGTTCCTCCCGCAAAACTTCTGTGGCC
>OMLO01001030.1_pt1 | contig 20555 bp, 11 predicted proteins | sample 1674811 | NCBI WGS metagenome assembly OMLO01 (sample SAMN06265003, study PRJEB25207) | coral metagenome | isolation source: Coral host | place: Mexico:La Bocana,Puerto Morelos, Mexico | collected 2008-11-13 | reverse complement strand
CCGCCAATTGTAGGAGCAATCCAGTATATCTGTTTGTGAGACATAAAAAAAATGTGTAGATTGAGTTAAATCGCGTCCGTATGTTTCTGTTGTACCACAAGGCTCAGTATTAAATAGTAAATATTACAGCCTGTACTTCTAAATTTGTAAATTTTGGCATTTAGCTTGTGTTAATGACTGACTGAAATATTCCTCGTTGTAGTCTCGCAAGCCTTTTTGTTCCAGATCTCTAATATCTACGATATATAGTTTTCACGAATTTGTAACGGTCACTTTTGAAAATGGATGTTGACTAGCATGCGAAACGTCAAGTTCTGATTTAAAATGCTTTGGAATGCAATTTTCATCACCGCTGTTTGTGTTATATTCTTTACCAAGCTACGATGGCCTAAGAACAAGAGTTTATACGATACTGCATGTACCATCACTTATTTCAGCTTTTCTCGTAGGTATCTTACCATCAACAAAGCTTGTCCTAGTCTTCTAGTATGCTACAAGTACTTGATATCTGTATTCTAACTTCGAGAAACGACGCTTTGTTTTAGGCCACGGAGAAAACATCTGCCTTGCTCTAATTGTAGAATTTCAAAAGTTGTGTTCTTGTCGCCAGATGTTTTGTATCAGCATGTGTCGCGCAGCACCATAAAAGCTATCAGACTTAATACGACTAATGTATCTTCCAAGTTTATTTTTGCCCACTTTTCCAAAAGGCCGTGAAGATTCTCCCAATAAAACGTGACTATAAACTTTCAAAAGGCCCGCACGAGGCCAAAATATAATAAAGGAAGACGTACTCAGGAAACGGTAAGTTAGATAACAAAGAACATTGTAAAAGACGTTTGATTCTAAGAAGGAAAAGTTTGTTTTTTTCGAAACGCGAATTTTTCGATCACATCATCTATGACCTCTTTTCTTACCCAATGGTCTTTCCACGAGTTCATAATGACAGCAGGGCCGAGAGAACGAGCAGGATTCAGGCTGGCCCCAGATGATGGGATCTGCAATGGAACTGAAGTTAGATTCTAAAACAAGAAAATTTTTTTAAGAGGGCTTTAAAGAGTATTACAGTAGAAACCCGCGGGCGTGTAAGTCTGTCCTTATATTCTGGGGTAGCTATTGGCAATTTAGGCTTAGTGGGTTCTTATTAGGTTCATAAGTTTTATGAACTGAGGAGACATTTCAAATTTGCCAGAAAGATTAATAAAGTTAGGTGTGGTACTTAAATATTATTATGTATTATTATAAGCCTGACACAACTGATCACAGAATGTATATGTAGTATTGTTTCTATAACAAGGAGGTCATAATTAAACTGCAACCAAATATACGAATCTGCCTGATCTTGCCCGGCTAAATAGGTTCTTAGGAAATTTCTGCCTTGCAGGTTCCGACACACGGGTTTTCACTGTATTACTAATAACAACCGTAAAAAAAAAGTTCAACAGTTTAGATATGTTGACCTGCCTGTTTTCTTGCCTGCCAAGTGGAGAATGGTTCATATATTTGTGAAGCGTTATGTAGTTTTTTTCTGTTATATTCGTCGCTTTGACTTCAAACAAGTCATCTAAGCTACATCCTAATATTTGGTGCTTACCCCATGCATAAGGCAGATGAACACAGTAATTCCAATGGCCAGCGGTACCCCATAGCCTGTCATGCCCCTACTGGGGTCGGTGACTGCGAAAATCGCGAAAATCAAAATGTATGTTAGGACTAGTTCTGTCGCAAACGCCTGGGCAGTAGTGACGTCATTGGCAGGTGCTGTAACTCCTAAAGAGCCAATCGATTGGCTTGGAGTGATGCCGTAAACTATGGCTGCTCCACCAATAGCTAAAAAGAAAACATAAGCAAATTAAGTCTTCAGGTTTGAGACTATAAGGTAAAGGCATACGAGCCAAGTGGCTCATCAGGCCGATGCGTGTCTTAGGTTTTTGTAGCATGAAGTGACTAGAAGTCACGCTCGTGTCATGTTGAATAATTCATCTTTCGCAGTGTTTCTACCCTTCTCTGGTTGGGATATTAGTCCATCACAGGGTTACCCCCATCATTAAATTCTTCGGCACCCATTTAAACGCCTGATTAGAGAGAGGCGCTATGAGAGTGAAGTTTCTTGCTCAAGAATATAACACAATGTCCCCGGCTAGGGCTTGAAGCCGGACCGCTCGATCCAGAGTCACGAGCGCAGTCACCATGAGGTCGCCGCGTGCTCTAGTACAGAGAAAGAACAATAAACAAGAAGCGGGTTGCATGAGACAATACAGTACCGAACTGACCCGTCAATTGAGGTAAATATTACGTAAGATATATCATAGCTAATGTTACCATTAAATTATCATATTTAGAGAGAAAGCAACATCAGCCTTAGCTGGTTTTTATGCGGGTTCTCTATCCTAGCCGAATTGTGTAAGCGGAGAACCCGGAGAAAAGCCATCGGAGCAATGCAAGGACAACAACAGCCTCAACCCACATATGACACCGGGGCGGAATCGAAACCTGGGCCACATTGGTGGAGGGCGAGCGCTCACACCACTGCGCCATCCCTGATCCCCATTGCTTGAAAGGTGTGATGAAGGAAAATGACAGTTATGTATTTTTGTTGGAAACGTTCCCCGTTGAGGAGATATGAAGTAACGACATGCTCTCTGTCGTTTTCTTGCACGTTCATGTTTTCCTTTGTTGTCTTGTCTAAATTTAATACCTTCGTTTGGCCCAAAGGATAAGTAATCAGCTAATATTATAGTAATCAACTATGCAGCACCCAAATTATGGGACAAACTGTCTACGGCTGACGGATCAGCCAAGACACTGCAGGCCTTTACAAACTGTATTCGCAAAAGGGATATAACTCGCTTAATGGACACCGGCTGTAAGAGCTCCATCCTACTCTGCACATAATGCCCTTCAGGTCATTTACTTTTATTGTATTAATAATAGTATTAGTGTAGTTTTTCAGCAGTGTCCCCTAATTAGTATGGTGTATTATTCCCAGGCTATAAGGCTTTGACACTTAAATAAAGTTCTCACTCACTAAGAGTTGAGCTCCATTCTCACATCTCAAACCAAGATGCACTTTACGCAAATCTAAGCGATAACGAGAGAACTAAGTACTTACTTAGAGCTGACGATAGAGTTACATTAAATATAATAGGTAAATATATTAACTTAATGTTTAAAAAAGAAAAGAGATTCTCAACTTACCAACCAAATGAGCATTATAATTTTGTTTTTAGTTAATTTTATTTTAATTAATTATAAAAGAATCAAGTGAGTGTTATTTTTTATTGTACTAGTTAATGTTAAACCTTTATTGTAAACAGACCAATACCTCCCTTTGGAGTGTAAGGCGCAAGAAAGATATACTACTACTCACTCACTCACTCACTCACTTTATGGTTTTCCCTCTTACCCAGATGACAGATAGCTTTCCGGTTATACAAAATAAATCTTTAATCGTAGAAGCGAAAAAAGAAGAATGTACATTAAAAGAGAAAAAAGGCAATCTTTTCCAAAATTTACACTAATTTAGAGAAAGCTGATTTTCTGTAAAAACAGTTAGCCACAAATTTTCGTATATACCGGTACGTATTTCGAAGTTTATTAAGACGGCTTGTAATTCAATAAAATATGGGTGAATGTTAATACCACAATTTCTGCGTGGGACTTCTTTAAACCAGTTATTCAAGCCAAACATAGCTATCCCTTCTCCGACTTAGTTGGATGGTCTTTGATCGATGTAAAATAATAATTCCGAGACCTTTTCATGATCACATATTTCATTGTCTCCCTTTGAGCGCTTTTGTTTTGTAAATGTAGTGCTGTCTTTGGTCCAGTGGATTCGAATTGATCATGTTAATTGTATTATTCGTTCAAGCGCCTCCACTACACTGTGCTTGATTTTGTCAACATTTGATACTAAATCAGTGATATTAGAATAAGTGAAGATAATCTTCGTTTGGCTTTAGCAATAGTCCCAAGACTGAAGTGTCCTCCATATCTTGAAATGAAGTATTTCGTGTGATTGATTAAAAAATAAACTTCACTCTCTCCAGAAGGCTTCTAGAGATTTTATATTGTTGTTTTACGCTTCCTACACGCTCAGGTGGTTTCCACGGATGCATTTTTCTTTCATTACTTGAATATGGCATGTTAAATAGTCATGTCTTAAAGGACAAACCGAGTTATTTCTCGTCCTGATGATCAATGTTAGGTTGTCGCTCACATCATGTAAAAATTTCAGAACACATAATGTGCGGTAGAAGTTTGTTTGCGAGTCATCGTTATCTTAATATCCGAAGTAATGTGTATTGTCACGTTATTTCACTGACGGTTGGTTTTCAATTCCAGTTTTACAAAAGAAGCTTAATAAAGTGAAAACTTAATAAACTAAGGCAACCTGATATTAAGTTCTCTTGCTGTTTAATAAGCATAGAAACAGCTGTAGCCCGTGACTTTTTTGGCACCCCTTCTGGAGAGTTCAGTGCTTTTCCTGTTATCAAAATAAACTAAGTTGCTAATTGTAGAACAACCAAATGCTGCGGATCATTAGCAAAAATTCTCGATCGCGAATTTTACACAGATCTGAATTTATTCTATCGAGACCGAATATTATTTTCTTTTTGCACAAATCCTTACCTCCCGTGCACTGCGCTATGATAAAGAAGAGAGCTTTCAGCATTGAAATTCTTCCAACGGCCATCATAGAGATGGTCACGGCTGGGTTAAGTTGTCCTCCAGAAACGTGTAGAACTGACATGGCCAGAGTGGCAATGCTCAATCCATGGCTGAAAGCAATGTGCATAACAGAAGGAGGATTGTAGTTCCACGGTAACACGGTCCCACAGACCATGAACAAGAATAGGAGTGTGGCTAAAAACTCGGCAAAGACTTCGATCCAAAGAGATCGCGAACGTAATTCCATTTTACCGTCTCGCAGAAACATGTTTGCATCGATCCGTGTTATATATTTTAAGACCAAAACGAGACCGGTACTCACTGTCGTCTGTTGAAAGTACAAGCGATGTTTACTTAAAAGACCTTATAACTACCGGCTTTCAATGTGTCTTGATCTTTCGTCAAGCATTTGATGCGGATGACAGGCCTGGGTTTGAGACTATCTGTGATGGTTGGCTAAAACTAAGTGGAGGGAGGGTAGGTATGGATGATGGTCGAGAAGTGTAAAAAAAGACTGTGCTTTGACGAACGAATATAAAAATATATTGTCCAGTCCGACGCCTCTCCTTGTTTGAGACAGGGCACCAAATCACTCGCAGCCAAAACAGATGGCGGTTCCCCTGAATTACTTTTGTGGATAGCTTTTGTGGATAGCTTTCAATTGCACACGCTTTCCATTTGATAATGATTATTCACGGTCTCGTTCAGGTGTACAAACTGTTTTTTCTTACCACCTCAGATAAAATATGATAGAAAATATGATAGAAGCAAGACATTTTACACAAGTATCGTTTAGTAGGTGCAAAACTAGTGTAACTAGTGAAGCTTTATTATCCTTTTTTGTCGACTCTAGAAAATTCTGCCAATTTTTCATCCCAAAATGTAAATTTTCTTCCTTTTACTTCAAACACTCATAAGCAATTTTTTAAGCTTTCTTTTGTAAAAAAAACTCCATATAGAAGCTTTTACAGTTTTCGAGATACCAGAAAATAAATGATTTGGAATTTTCATTTACTACCGATCGAACGTCGTCGAGTTGCTGTCGACCTTGTCAAGGGATATCCGCGAGTCACCTAATCATGCACTTTGAGACCTTTCACATGATCGCCAGTTCCATCCCACTTTCTTTATTCTAGTACTTCGTCATTGGCTTTTTAGGTCTTGAATTTTCGATGTCAAGTGAAAATGGAAAAAATACAAGCGGTCGCTTCCTAGCTTTAAGAGGTGCCAATCTGGCGAAAACTCTCCGCGCTTCGTCCTTATTTACTCTGTTCAAGTCCGCGATGCTTCCTCTGAATTCCTAGTTTTGGAATGTCGGTTAAATGTAGATTGCTATCGACATCTTATTTCCGAAGTTTCTGCCAAAGTAACATAAATCTAACACTTGAAATCATAACTCCCAAGACCAGAGACCAACAAAATTGAAAAGATTGGTCCGCAGTGCGTACATGCTTGGGCCCGAAAGCTAAGGGGGGTAACTTGCTTAATTTTGGAAGCTTAAGGGAAGGGTAAGTTGTTAGTTGGAACAGGGCTACTTTGCAGGACAGGATGCTCATTTCATTTGTTTTCTTGTTTGTTTGTTGGCCAATTAGTTATTTAGTTGGAAATATTTAAACTGCCCAGAAGTAAGCGAGGGTTGAAAGATTGAAAATTTTCATGCTGTGAAAAAAATATATATGCTCTTGACAAAACCTAGTGAAGCGTAATGCAATCCCAAGTAATAATAAGGTCAATATCTAAGTGATATTTGCGCATGTTGCAAAACGAGGAATACTTGCGTGGTAAAAAAGGGCTAAAGAGAAAATATAAACGAAAGAGAAAACGTACATTTGATGATTTCTCAGAGGTTTTAACAACAGCCCGTTTTTAACTAGACATTAAAATATGACAAAGAGGTCATACAAGGGACTGACCTGGAACAAAGTAGCTGTTGTATCAAAAATAATAGCTGCATTTCTATGGCGCCAGTCTACTAATTAGTCAAGGCGTTTCGGAATAAAAATGAGTAAACATAGGCAAAAAAAACTTTAAAGATTAAGAAAGCCTGTATTTTAAAATATAAGTTAGAATATATTTAGAAACATTTGTAATGCAAATTGTATTTCAACTCTTAAACTTAAGGCAAAGAGATTAACTTTTAAAAGCGAAAACATGTTTCTTCTCTGTATAGCTTTGACTGCAAAACACTGCCTGTGTAAAACATGAGCACTCATCTAACGTTCTAGATGAGCGAGGACAATATTGAAAACGTCATAATTAAAATACCTCATTACAGCTTTCAGTATAGGATACGACAGACACACCTCGCAGGTAGATTGATAGATAGATAAAACTTTTTCAAAGCTATCCTTTGATTAATTATTTCAAGTCTATGGGCTGCGTTCGATGTCATTATCGAGTTCTACATAGTCTGTTTACGGATAGTTTCTTTCGGCTTCTTCCTTGGACCTGTCTTTGGCAACGTCTCTTTTCAATTCCACACGTAGGAATTTGATCGAATTAAAAGCGTGTCTCGAAACATTCAGATCTTTCGTGAATTTTGACACTTAATGAAAGAGAGTATTTAAATGCATTCACGGATCCCCAATACAGTTCGAATTCTACCTCCTTCTGCCTCCCTGCAATCAACGTACCTACAACCTCGATATAATGAATTGCAATGAATCCTTACCTCCCGCACTTTCCGCTGCAATAAAGAACAGGGCTTTCAAGATTGAGACTTTTCCCACGGCCATCATGCAGACTGTCAAGGCTGGGTTTATAAGTCCTCCAGAAACGTGAAAAGCTGACATGGCCAGAGTTGCAATGCTCAGTCCGCTGGTCAATGCAGTGTGCAAAACAGAATTTGGAGTGTTATTCCACGTTAAACCAGTTCCACAGGCCAGAAACAGGTACAAAAGTGTAGTTAAAAATTCGGCGAAGACTTCGATCCAAAAGAAACGTGAAAGTAAATCCGTTTTTGCGCCGAAATGGAGGGCCATGTTGTTGTCAGTGATTTGCGAATGGAATGGAGTTGAAAAGAGTTATGTAAGCCGGTCGTCGCTTCTTCGGGGGAGCGAGACGAGGACCACTGCTTTGGATGTGTATGCAACCTATCACAGTGCATACATAATAAATTGACACTGGGTCTCCACGGCTAAATAAACACCTCAGGGGCAAAGACATATATTTTGAATCTACAGCGCAAAGCTGTTTGATGGTGTGGCAAAAAGGTTCGTAAATGGTTTTGCAAATTATTAAAGCGGGGCTGGTTGAGAGACGTTGAAAAGGCGCGAAGCTTGCGTTTCGCCTCTTCGGAATACGTGAGTTGATGTCTTAAAAATATCTAGCCGGCACTGTTCACTGACCCCTCAACAATTTGGCTCAATTAGGTATCGTGCTGTTCTACAAGTAACCCACCCAAGCTCACCCACGCTCGCTTACAATAGAAATATTTCGACCTGTGAACGCAATCAGCGACTGCAGTCTAAAATTACCCAAAGTGGCTGATGGAGCAAGCAGACAATAACTATCAAAACAGTAAATACAACTCCACAATTGGATACTCTAAGTGTATTACGAAATTAACCTCTTTATACCCTTTTTAAAACAAACCATAAACTTCAAATAGAAACCCTAGTAAATCAGGATTTCACAATACCGCAAACACGCATCAGCAATGTTTAGTTCCTGTTCTTTGTTACGATGATTCCATTTCGAAAAAGATTGCAGCTTCTGCAAAACTACTTTGTGATTTTTCTCTTTCTTGAGTTGTTCTCTAGGTCGAGCATTCCGGGTTTGCACCCTGACCGCGATGGAAACAAAAAGTCACCACTTAATCTGACAAAAGCAATCGCTAGGTTCCCATAGGAAGAGAAGGGGGGGGGCAGCGACGGACTAACATCTGATTCTGGGGTAGTAGAGCGTAATATGTCAGAAAGCGGGGTAAGGAGGGCGATTTGGCCTAGGCCCGAATACAGCAATTTGATTGAGCGTTCTCCCCAAGGATGAAGATGTATTTCTTTGTCTTAAGTGGCTTTCTGAATGGTCAGACAAACCTAGTAAACAGTTTTGACTTTAGACTTTCGAATGGTAAGACCTCATGTAGCGGGAAACCATCATTGGATAGAATCGAGCCTTAATTCCAGTCGCCATAAGGAAGAGTGCTGCATTCATGCATATTATCCGTACCTCTACCCCTTAGTCAATCATCTACTCAGCTGTAATCAGTGAAGATTTCAATACGTTTATTTTTAGCTACTAACTGATCGACTAAAATTCAGAAGAATTTTCAAATTTTCCTTTGATAAATCGATTAGATATCCTTCAAATACATTTAATATGTCCCACAATTATAAAATACAGTTTGATATGCCTTTAAGTAAATCGAACATTTACAACCAAACTCTGACTTAGAAACTTTGTAAAATTATTAAAGAACAAATCTTGAACTAAGTTAGAAATACTGTAAGCTAATCTCAAGGTTGACAGCAGTCTACGTAATCTTTACGGCCGTCACAACAACGAAAAGTTAACTTAAAAAATCTAATTTCTGCTATTGGTAATGATATAACGTACCGTATACACACGTAGGTAACTTTCTTGCCGTAAGTTCAATAATAAATGTTCATAGACATAGTACTAATACTAGAGCCTGATAGGGAACATATAGAAATTATAGTTATCTGGAATAATTTACATACAGTTTCTAATATTCGACCAAGAATATGTCGAATATTTAGAGGCAAAGCAGTAGCAGGAAATGTCCAAAAAAACAAAGATCCGAAAATCTCAATTTGAGTTGTTATTGAGAAAAATAATTCACTACAGCTAAGAATTGTTATATTTACATCGCTAAATTTCACACGTATTACACGCAATAAAAAAAATTTTCAATCAGCATGTACATTGAACAATCTTCTGACCGCTTTTGCGTTCGTGAAGTGTTAAATACTAACTTAGTTTTCAGCGAAAACCTTGGCAGCAATGCCTAGCCATGCTTTGACGAGCTACATAAAGATAAAAACTAGGCTTTTAAAATACGCTAAGCTAAGCTAAGTACGGCAACTAAACAACCTAAATCGCAAGGTTTTTCCTTTCAAAGAGAAAGGTACTAAGTGAAGCAATCAGCCGACAGTTTACAGCTTTGAATCTGTGTAGAGATCCAACTCGTTAACGGACCCAGCAGCGGGGCCCATCTCTTTTCGAGATCGGAAAACCAACTGATACAGAAGTGCTGCCACCAAACCTCCTCCAATCGGTCCAGCCCAATACACCTGAAAGACAAGAAGAGTAATTTATAGTCACACGCGTTTCCACAGAGCAGAAGGCTGCAGAAGTATCAAAAGCGTACGTGGCAACGTCGAAGGGAATCATGGGTATAGCTGACCTAGAGTTTTGAGATCGAGATTCAAGGTGTTTCTTCGTGAAGTAAGAAGAAACCACATGTTCTGGTTTCATTATTTTTCCTTCCATCAGCCTGGTACAGCGTGAAATTTGATTGACCATTGGTACTCTAACACTACCCATTATAGTCCTATTATGTTGTTCGGTATCGTTATGTACCAGCGGACGCTTTACCGCGTAGTTAATCATACCATGCCATTTCATAAATGAAGAAGTGAAGCAAATATTGTAAATAAAGATTTCATATGAGATTAATGTTAGAAAATTGTCATGGCATCTTTGTATTTATTTAAAGGGGTGCTTTAACTTTCAAGGTTATGAATGAAATTCAAGTGAAAGCCATTTGCCGGAAATTTCATGTGCATGTGGTGTAGTGCTGCTGTAGAGGTTTTTTGATAAAGCTGGTAAAAACTTTTGACTGAGGAGGACCTTTTTGTGGTTTTCTTTATAAAGCTATGGATAAAACCTTACTGAAAGGCTATAGGCCATTCCGAAATTGCGCATTGAACTCAGGGGAAGTTAAAATTTTTACCAATCGATAAACTAATAATAATAAATAATACTTAAAAACTTAAAACGCGCCCATTTCCATGCAAATATGATCAGAACCGCGTAACAACTAATGCTTTAAATGTTAGAAATAAATCAAGCTAAAATGAGCAAAATGGTCAAATGACTACTCCCAACGTGAGCTTGCATGTAGTAGTGTCAGTTCATCTATTGGTTAAAACTTAAAACTTGTCTCAGTCCTCTGGGCAATTTCGGAATGGCCTATTGATCACTACTTCCTATGCTGCTTTATCTTTTAAAATCGTTGTCAAAATAACACAAATCTAAACAGCGAATGTCTTATTTTTCAACTTTGAATCTGACAGCGCAAATCTACTTTTTGTCACAGCTTGATATTCACGAACTGCTTATTCATCACATTTTCGATGGATTGCTGGGGAGGATATCCATCTTTCCAAATACATTTTCACTCTTAAACAACCTTTTATTCCGGAATAATTCTGAAACATCTAAATAGCTCTATGTTAGTTTTGGTAATCAAATGATTTTTTTTCTTGCAATTAAAATAAATAGGCATAAGTAAAGACTGAAAAAAATTGTGCGAGCACTTAGGGTGAATGCAGCTTAGTTTTAAGTCTTTGAAAGATAACGAGTGCTTATTTATTCCAAATTGTACGAGAGAAAATCATTTCATTTCTAGCTAATAATATATATGCAATTTAATTTCAACTTTCTGAGCAGTTTGATCAATTTCCGTACTCTCAGCCAATCAGTAGGTTGAACTATTTCATGTATATTATTAGTCCCTATAAAAAACATACCCAGTGATCCTCCCAAATTTCTTTTTTGTTCATGATGACCGCTGGACCGAATGAACGTGCAGGATTTATGCCACATCCCGTAAAACCGATCTAAGAGTAAAAACAACAAAGTTAAATTAATGACACTTTATCGATAACACTTTATTTCAATGTGGTGCACAATTACAATCAAAACTGTAGTCCCCTTAATGGCCCTATATTTAGGTAATTATGATATAATATAAGGCATTCAGTCTCTCCATTAAAGCGGGGTACATTTTACATTTTACGGGGCAATTTACAAAGTTTAACGAAGGGTTAAAATAAAAAAAGTTTCGGAACACCACCAGACAGTTAAACGCCTCCGAAAGGGCACCCCAGATTGGTGGGCAACTGTTTGGTGTACGTCTACTAATTTTTAAATTCTAATTTTAAAACAACATCAAATCTTCAAAATTTCCTATTTCCATAAATTTCACTTAACCTATGAGGAAAACTATATATCCCCAAATATACCCCAACATCAAAAAAGAAATTTACACAAAAGCCAGAAACGTAGATATGTGATATGAGCATAGAGATTTTTGATTGCTTGAAACGTTATTGAGATATTTGCGTTAAAATGATAATACCCAGCAAAATACGGTCTTAGGGTGTACCCTGCCTTAAGTCTTGACGTATAGAGAGTTCGTATTTCACCAAGGAATAATCCATATTATTATTATTAAAGAAATAGCCCTTAATTATGATTTAATGTGAGCCAAACCAATGGAAGTATAGGTGTATATCTGCCAAGGATATTAATTACTTTTTTCAAATATCCAGAAAAAGATTGCTTTAGGCTGGCAAAACCGAAAGAATCGTCTAGAAAATCCTTTTTCTTGTTGTCCACACAAGCAGACAAGCAAGAAAGAAAGAGATCTTATTCCAAAAAAGAAACGACGGGTTCGAGACACAACGGGAATAGCCCAGGATTTTTCTCGGTGTTATTTTTTTTTTTCTGTACTTGTTTCTTTGTTATGACACTCTCCTGAATAAGAAGATAATTTAGACGGTGTAGGCCACTGTTTTCGTCCACGCTTGAAGTTTTCAACGAGTCTTGACTGATCTTAAATGAATCAGAGTGAGCCGTTTATCGTGAACTCAAAACAGATAAAGTTTACCTGTTTTGAGTTCACGATAAACCTTGTTTCTTACCATAGACCCGTAATATATCTATAGAAGTGATATCTGTATTTCAGCTCAGAGATATTACAGGTTACAAGTAATGATGGTTTAGCCGCATTATTGGCGCAAACAAACAATATGTTTTGTTTCTATATTATTATTTTCAGCTGTTGGATAAATTGATTACTAAAAAGCCCTTACGGTCTATAGCGACACTGTTAACAGAAGTTTAAGAAGGCTCTTAAGACGTTAACTCACCCCAATAAAATGGCACACAGCTACGCAAAGGCCAATCGAAAGCGGTACTTCGTATCCATAGTGATTCCTCTTAGAGTCTGTACTAGCGCACACAGTGAAGACCAGAAGGAATGTCAGCAATATTTCAATCCCCACCGCTTGTGCCGCGGTCACACCGGGGCCTGGAACTGTCGCACCCAGGGTTCCGCGTTTCTCTTCAGGTGTGATGTATTTCAACACTGCTGAGCCAGCAATACCTTGTTAAGAATAGAAAGATGTGAATATCATTTTTATTGGACAATGTGAATTTGTTGCATGTCTCTCTTGCATGTCTGCAAGTTTCTATCATTATTACAAAACGGGTTTGTGTGCACAAAGACGGTTTAAAAATGGTCCGCAGAGCGTGCAGAATCCTAACCTCAGGTTTTTAAATATTTATTTTGGGTTGTATAATGTCCTTTGTACCCAAAAACTGCACCACACTCGATCATTTGTATGTCACGTAGTAAATGGATTGTTATTTAGGGGTTTTTTTAATACAAAAATCAATCAACCAGTAATTGGAGTTATGTGTTCCCCTGATACAGAATTTCCGCCTTAGCGCAAAAAAGTTCGCTACATCACAGCGTGAGCGAAGCAATAAAATGTTACGTATTTCTTTCAGGCGAACGTCAATGCGTAGTTGAACCGGAAATTCATAATATGTTTGGCTCGCCCAGAATGTTCGGTATTACCACTATGGAATCTATCAAAATTGTTTGCACGACATAAATAGCTTGGCAATGACAACATGTGGAACGTACAGTTCGCATAAATTCAAACCGAAAACAAAAACTACCGAAATATTGCACCTGTTGTAAGATTTCGTTTTTAGTTCGGCAACTTTTTTACTTTCCGCAGCATCGCTAGCAAATTTTGAATTATTCCCGCATTCTTGTTATCCAATCACAGACCCGTGCAAACAGTTCCTTCCCCTTACTAATAACCAGAATGTTGCCATTAAGTCTTAAGTTTTAGAGATTTGAATTTCACCAAGATCATTTTGCACTTATATTTATCGATGCATTGTTCGCCAATGCACAGGTTTTGAGAGATTAAATTAGGTGTTGCGTTGGGAACCCACAAGACCTTTCCACGTGAACTTCATCTTAATGGACGGAACAAATTGCCATTGATAACATAAGCTATTTATAAGATCAGTATATTAACTAACTTGATGTCTCTTAAGTTTGAACCGACCCCGTCGGGCCCCAATGGTTTTTTTTAATTGCTTAACTCGGACATGAAGTTTCTAAAAATAATAAGTTAAAAACAAAAGATTCTAGTGTCAGTATTAACCGTTTGTGTATTATCTCAAAGATTATGTTTTTTTTTTGTTTCTTCGAGACGAAGGGGGCACAATCTTTGTTTCTGCTTCATCGGACTTACAACAAACAGACACGCGTTGTACAAAAGCAAATGATTTGTATTCCACGCACTTCTGAGGCCCTTGACAAGTTTGCTGCAAAATACGTCAGTTGATGAAGTAGCTTTTCCCGGTAAACAATGAACGACAATAAAAATGGCGGCAGAAACCCAGATCTTTGTTCTCAAGGCATAGTGAAAAAGTTCAAAACCGAAAATTAGTTAAAGTTTCCACTCGACATTACATTGTGCTTAACACCTTGTAATTCTAGTCTGCTGGAGGGTTTCAGTTACATGAGTGATATAACAATTTTCATAAGCTCGTATTGAATATGAGTAATAATCACTCTCGAAGTTCCACTTATGCTCTTTTAACATGCATGTTAAGTCATGTGTAGAGAAAAAAGCTTTCTTGGGTGAAAACACTCTAAATATTTTCAGAATTTATTCAAAGGGTACGCTTGCCAAATACCTGCGATATCGTTTTCAACAAGCGTTAAGGGCGTTTTGTATATTTAGTTTGCCAGCTCTCCTCTGAAGGCGACGACATTAAGACAAGATCAAGCCGCCTCCGTAATTTTCATTCAGTGAGAAAATTGAACAAAAATGAGGCGGTTTTACAGACGATTTAACCAGGTCCACGAAAGCTGTTATTAGCCCACGTGACTACAGTAACATGTGCTAGCCAGCTTTTAATTCAAGTCACGTTTCTCACAATTGGTTCATGCCTAAGATTATTCTTTTAGAATTATTTAAAACGGTTCAACGGCGTCGCAGAAAGGTCGACCGTCATTATTCGTTTTCTGCAATTATTAGAAGTTTGCAGGCAGCCATCAATATTGCGATTAAAGGTCACCGACGATACAGAGCGGTCTGTAAAAGGACAAAATTTTGCTGTACACTTTACCAAATAAATACTAAATATGTGATTGGTATGACAGGGGCATCTGCAAGCAATTCCTTTACTTCACATTAGATGATTGGACAAGCTTTGTAGGATAATTTCACCCTTTCTATTGCTTTTAAGACCGTTGGTCTAACAATAACTGCGTTCGTTCGAAAGGCGAAGTGTTTGAAAAAAGACCTCTTCTTCCATTTATAGAAATTGTCTTTTTGTTATCGCAGTAGTTTTTCGTTGGTCTTTCACCGAAGTTTCCCCCTGCCCTACATTCTCGCGAATCACTGAGTAAAAAAAGGTAAAAGTAAAGTTGTTTACATTCTCCTATAATTATGGACCAATAATGCAAACAGGTCCTTTTATGGTACACTTACCTCCAGCCAATTGAAAAATAACATACGTTATCCCTCGGAGAACAGAAACTTTCCTGATGGCCATCATGGAAATGCTAACAGCGGGGTTGATGTGTCCGCCACTAAGATGCAAGCTGCACATTGCCAGGGTGGCAATGCTAAACCCAAAGCACAAAGAGATCAGTTCCGTGGATGGTGGATGGAGCGGATTCCACGTGATGGTGGTGCCAGTGGTCAGGAAAATGAAAAAGAAGGTCGCAATCAGCTCCACCAGGGCACTTGCCCAGAAGTGAATACTTTTCAGCTCTGACATTAGCATCATTTCTGCTCGCGTTGACTGTTCCGTCTGTTAATAAGCTTCCAGCTCGGTCCGCTCCGTTTGACCATCTGGCAACGCTTCAAAGGACTTGGCATTTTATGTGTTTTGTTGATTTTTTTCGTCCGCTTTGGCTTTTGTAATGGAAATGAAGCAATAATTACGGTATCGAAGGAACTAGAACGTTACATAACGTTATTGAGCTTAACTTTCCTTATTTTTATTGCCCTTTCGTCGATAATGTAACATTTAAAGGAAGATGCTACTGAAAGTGGAACAAGTTCCAGCCATGGGAAGCCATTATCAAAAATTCCGAGGAGTGGTCAAAATTCAATTTCTCCTTCTGGTATTTATCAACTGTTAAGTAGACAGGTGGAAAGAACAAAGAACCTGACATCAAACAAGAGGGTATTGTTGTCATATGTCATCAAATGCCCAGAGCTGACATGTGAAGTAGACTGCAAAGAAGAAGCGACGTCCGCACGCACGGCAATAAAGACTGAATTCACCAGCCGTCATGACTTAATATTTCAGAGATTGTGGGTGACAGCCTAAGACACGCGACTTCCCAAACATACGCTTAGAGCCGATTGCACAAAAACATTCCATTGTTTCGTGCCATAATGCGATATGCAAACAGTGCAAACTTTTACTATTTCAAATTATGAGTTCCAGCCACAGCATGGTATAGAATTAAACATAAGGAAATACGTGGAGAAATTGTGGTTTTGATTACTGCCATGGATTGGTCGCAAATGACAAAAGATATTTTACTTCTCTTGTTTATTTCTTATTCATTAACGTTACTTTGCCGCCGCAATTTTTTAGTCATTTTAATTCCAAGACATGAATATTTTATGCAAGTACTTTTGCCTCCTCTTACCACCTGCGTCGTTCCATGATTGGCAACTGAAACGAGACTGATTCAAATTGTGGAAACAGTGCGCTTTAGTTATAATGACGCTATAATCTTTGTGTTGATTTTTGTGTTCCTTGGCCAACTGAGTCAACACAAGCTTAACAGGTTCAGGTTAGAATCTCGGGAAAACATTCCTAAATGCCAATAGTTTTTGGCCATTTATCTGGCAAAGAAATAACCAGAAGGATTTAATTAAAGCTTGATTATCAAAAATTAATTAAAAAAACTGCAGCTGGTGGTGTTTGTTTATTCATTTTTTTGTTCGGAGATTCTAGTACTACCATGTTACTCTCAAATGTGAATGAAAATAAAGTTATATGTATCAGTCTGTACCATGTACGATGGCTTTTTAACATAAAAATAGCGTATATAGCTTACGGATTTAATTGAAACAAGATGTTGGTATCAGAAGCTTTACCGGATTTAAATGGGGTATGTTTCACGTTAGACTAACGAATTTAAAAGCATAGGTGCTTTTTTTTTCAAAAAAGCTTTTCTTTATCAAGGTGTGTATATTTTTTGGCAGAAAAGGAGGGTTATTTATCAACTCTCGTAACGCCCCACGAGTGGCTCGATACCTTTATGGGAACAATAAAACAAATAACAGAATTGGCATTGACCAAGCATTGGCTGCTTACGAGGGCTGCTACACTTTTGGAAAAAAGACCAATTCTGGAACGACATATCCCGCAGTGCAGAGAAGATCGGTCCGCCACAATTGCTGCCGGTAACAGTGATGTTGGTCTTGTTGTGGGTTGATCCTTGTCGGTTTGAAACCGTTCACCAATATAGCTTAGGTCGCAGGCTTTCTCACGGGGACCAACCGACTCGCCCATACAACTGCAGTTCTTTTAATGTGTATCTCTCCCATGATTGCTCAGCGTTGATGTGGAGAATATTCCAGTCACAGAGATGAAACGAATCGTTAAAATAGCGGGTCTGGGCGCCTATTTGATTTCTTGTAGAAAAGTTTAAGTTTTCCAGCATAATATGAAAAATCTGGTCAAAGGAGCAATCCAAATACCGTTCCAAATAATATATTTTTATATACAAGGTCAGTTGCCAAGCCTTTCATAACTTTGAGTAACAACCGGTCATCGAGTTGTCATTTGCAATGGGAGTTAGCCAAAGTAAATATATAACTACCGACAAGAATGGCATTTTTTTAATTCCTGAAAAGCGTAACACAATAAAAGCCCCTATATCGAGGAGCGCCGACGGATGTTTTTCTGTCAGCGCCATTTCAAAGCACTGATCCCTTATCGTTTCCTTATTAATTTAAGACTTATCATAAGGCATGTAATGAGTTCACGCAATATTTTTGTCAAGAGAGTCGGTTTCAGTGCCTCAGTGCCTGTCTTCACTCTTTTCAGCCAAAGCTAAGAGAGGATAATGAGAGAGAGAGTTCATCTCAAATATAGACCTTACTCCTGAGGTAATCCTTCTCAGCTATTTTTAGATATAGTATCCAGTCCTTCCCCAGGCGGATAATATTTTCACGCGCACTTCGTAAGTCTGTCTCTTGGAGAATAAAATGGGTTTTAACCCGCTTGGGCTGTACACTTGACAAACCTTTGCTCTACAGAAGTGGCTACTTTGAGGTTCTTCCAAGATTACACAAAACGGAAGAGACAAAACACAGTTTAAGAGGGATTAACTTAGGAATAAGCTCTATTTTGGAGATTAACTCTCCAAACTCAGCCTTCTCTTGACCAAGCAAGATTATATCAGATAACACAATCCAGACTTGCAAATGAATGTATGAACTATCATGCATTTGAATTGCGGAGAAAAAGAAGATATGATGAAGATATTTATGAAGATATCGAATTATCATGGCAGTTATCATCGATTATTATCGCGGTTATATATACAAAAAAAAATATTCAGGCCTAAACGGGATTCGTTGAGTTCGTAATATACTCGTATTGGTGTTTTTTTTCAACAAATCTTTCACTGACGTCAGTTAATCTCAAACCAAGTGAAGATAATACAGAATTAAAAAATGCGCAAACCTGCCAGTCTTGAACTGTTAATCACTATACAGTAAATGTGGAAAATGCAGCAATAAATAATACAGCAATCAGTTCTGCTTTAGTTGCAATACAATGTATTATTTAATTAGTGAGAATTCTCTGTGATACGAGTTAGTGTTGATACGGGGTACTGCTGGATCACTACCTGTGCTCCCACTCACCTTGTCGGCTAATTCGGCGTATTAAGGTTTTTGCTGTAATATCGATGACAAATAGAAATTTACAGCCTTTAATAAAGACTCCTTTAATCATCATCAATATTTCAATATCGCTTTAAAAATAGAAATGCTGTGTTCCAAATAAACCATTGATTTTATTGTTATTGACAGTTTCCCATTTTTTTTGAAAGTAAGTCTTCTAGGAAGCTGTGAATTATTGTTAGAAAAACGACAGAAATAACAGTTAAAGCGCACCTCAGCGAAACAACTTTTTTTGAACTTTTCAGCCTAATTTATAATATAAAACTTGTCGGTTGGTTTGTTTTTATCAGTCCCAAATAAAAGCTTGTACGAGATGGATGAAATACGGGAATTCTGCAGATTTCCACGAAATTTTCGACTGCGTTCACGACTCTCCATCAAAAATTATCCTCCTGGTATATTTTTATGTAAATGATGCGCCTAACACAAAGGAAATAAAGACTGCATATGAAATACTTCATTATCTAATTACTCCAACACCCGAATATTGGTTAATAAATAATTAAGCGAATTGACACGATGAGAAATGTTTAGGATAAACCTCCGACGACAAAACTCATTTACCAATCATTAGCTTTAAATTACTTTGTGTTAAGACGCCTTCACCGTATTGTTTTGGTTTTACTCATCACCCAATCAAATTACCCAATAAGGAAAGCTTATTGATATCGCTTAGAGCGAAATCCTGTTGCGATCACGTATAACAAGGTTTTCATGGGCAAATAACCACCAAGATCGCCGATCGTATCTTAGCTTTGGTGAAACTGTACAAGGCGTTTTAAATGTCGTATTTTACGAGCAGTAGGAAAATATGGCTGATTCAGACTCTGGCACCCATGTAACGGACATCAGTGAGAGTTTCCCAGACGATTTTGAGCCAAGGGAAGAAGGTAAACGCAGTAGTTATTTCCATTTGAGGAATTTTCAAAAAATGGTGCACTAATTTGCTTATTAGTACTTTATGCCCTGTGCCCAAATATTCCCTCGTCAAAACAATTCTGATCCTACCGAGAAACTCGTTTTATGGTCACAAATTCTTGTAACGTTTGTTCACGGCCAACGACATCACGAAGGCTGATAGTTCTTCAAATTTTTTCTAAGCTGACAAAAGCGGTCTAATTATATCGTTTGTGGCTCTATGTAGCTTGCATATAAAATGAAATGGTTTTTTTTTACTATCAAACATGGTAAACCGAGAAGCTAAGGTGCTAAATATCTGAAGCTCCGAGGTCATTATATTTGTACGAAATCCCCCAGTTACAATTTCTTCACTTGTTTTGTGTATTATTAGGTGAGCTTTTCTAATAATGAAGGTAAATCCACTTTAAAATTTTCACGTGATCTGGTGTTATCTCGTGTGAAAAAGTTTCTTTTCAAGCACTCGCTGGAGAAAAGCGTATCAGATAACCTCGTCATATCTTACCGTTGGTTAAAAAGAGATTTCCGAATTCGACGGAGTGTAGAACGGTTTTCCGGCCAATGTCGTAAATTCATTAATAAAGGGTTTGTCAGTTCGTATGAATGTGAGCTATCCGTAACTTGATTACAATTAAAACTGAAATTAAACTGTTCGGCAGCATGGTGAAAATTGCGATTTCGTGCGAAATCGCACCATTTTGACTCTCACTTCATCGTACCGAATGAAAACATAAATATATG
>OMLO01001029.1_pt1 | contig 20556 bp, 15 predicted proteins | sample 1674811 | NCBI WGS metagenome assembly OMLO01 (sample SAMN06265003, study PRJEB25207) | coral metagenome | isolation source: Coral host | place: Mexico:La Bocana,Puerto Morelos, Mexico | collected 2008-11-13 | reverse complement strand
ATCTTATAGCTCTTGCCTGTTTGAAAACTTTGGAAAGAATTTGATTCAACAAAGTAATTGCGACAGAGATCACATCTATATATATTTAAAATGCCTATAAAATGAAAAATAATTGCTGTTTATTGAAATGCTTTTCAAAAACAATAAAAATGGCATTTTCCTTTATGGAATCTCTCTTTTGTTTTAGGGATATTGATTTTATTGTATCATGTAAATTACGAAAATGATGATGTCCTGAGGTTTGCAACTTAAATGGCAACATACTGAATAAAGAATATCTCTGGAAATATAAACGCAGTTTTCTCTACAAAATGATTCTCAAAATATGCGTGAATCAAACTGTCACAACCATTTTACAGATATTCTCATGTAAACTCACCTATCGACCAATGAGAGCATTTCATACACAATTCACTGTAAGTTGTATTTTCCCTTTTTAGGTTTTAACTGTTTCAAATTTATACATAAGATCTAGACATACAGTAGAATCTGTCATAACTTGACAAACACCCTGGGACCAAAAAAAGTATTGACTTCATCGAGAGAGGTGTCTTCTTAGCATACTTCAACTCTAGTTTATTTGGCTTGACTTCATTATGGTTTCAAGTGATTGGTTGGAAGATATTAATAACAATTCTAACAGTTGGCAATGACAAGAACAACAACAACTGCAACAGCAATGAACTTATATAGTGCACATGATCCTAAACATCCAAGGTTCAGCAATTTTGATCCTAAATTTCAAAATAAAAAGTCCATATCATGAAGTAAAAGTTAATTTAAAAAAGAGAAAAATGAAACAAGATAAAAGCTATCAAAAAGGACTAAAAATAAAAAAAAACTTATTTACGAAATAAATAAGTTTGCATGTAAACAAATATTTTAGACTAAAATAATACGAGAAACAAACAAAATCATAGAAAAAGCTAATTAAAAGTATACTCAGTACATTAGCTTTTGCATACATGTTACTAAAACATTTATAATAATTTCAGATGTACATCAAAGATCACCCAGAAGTCATCATCATTGATCCAATTGAATCTGTACATAAGCTATTTGACAGAACAACAAGTTACCAGATCATGAAGGAATGTGAAATTCTGGAGGAAGGTTTGTGTGAAAATGACTGATAAATCTAATGTGGAGCGGGTTTTATGAAGATGATGGTGAACCTTTCACACTATGAACACCTACAGCATGCGGTATAATAAATCTCCTATGTCAATACTAAAACTAGCATGTGTTAACAAGGAAAACATTACTGTTACCTCCTCACTCACTCTGGACAGGAGGCTAGAGTTACAAATCTTCAAATTGCCAATCTGTTGATAGGTCACCTCAGTTGCTCACCAAATTAGTTACCGGTATTCACAGTTTACATTCACAGATGGAATTACTCCTGGCCAATACTTAATTAATACATAAATTAAATTACAAAATGACAAGAAAAAAATTATCTTTGATTACTTATTTTTCAGGAGTGAGAGTCTTCATCCCTAATTTTGTGCGCATTGATGAGGATGATTTTAAAAAAAACTTGATGAAAATCGAAAATGCTGGTGTTTTATTCCCAATGGGTAAGTTTACTTTCATTCTACATGTATTCTTTACAGTTGCATAAATACATGTAAACAGAGCCATGGCTGATCTAAACAACATTCTCTTTATTGCCATTTAGAAAATAGCTCAAATAAGATATGCACACTGATGGTTAAAAATCATGTTTCTAAACAATTTATTAGATTATGAGAGATTTTGTGTGATAGTTGACGAGGGTGCAGCCCAAGTTAAGTATCATGCAATAGAAATTTCATGATGTAACATACATTTCTCTTTCAGTGTGTAAACCAGTCATTGGTCATGGATCAGAGTTGTGTCATGAGGTAACCATTTTTCAAATAAAAATAGCAGTGGATAGCTACAAGTACATCTAATTTTTTTGAAACTTGTAAGCTGGATTATTAGCCTTCTATGCCATATTTAGGCTAGTGAACAGACTCAGTGTTTCTCTAAAATGCTTAATTATTCTAGAGTGACATGAATTTTTTTTTTCTGTCATTGAATAATTCAATTTAATGAAGTTGATTTTGTGTGATATTAACTACCTGTTAATGGAGAGTGAGGTCTTTACAGGAAAGTCTCAGACCAAGGCCTTGCCATATTGATCAAGCAACAGCGAGGTCGATATGGCCAGGCTAATAAGTTGCTTATTATATGGCATTATGCTTGGCTTTTGCTGGCCCATAATCACCCTGTGGGAATTGCTAAAGAATAATGCCCTAGTATTAGCCAATCAGAGTGTATGTTATATCGGCTTCAAATGCAAGTCGTATAATAAATGTTAATAAAAGTATACATACAGTGTACAAAATTAGAATCAAATTTTTAGTCTGTTGTGAATTGTGTTGTTGTAGGCATCACCTCAGTCTATAACATGGAAAATTGTAATGAATGCTTAAAATTAATGTACCGTATTTTATTTTGTGATTAAGTTTCTGCACACACTGTATTGAACCTCTTTTACCTTCACATGTAGTACAGTATACATTTATGTGTAAAGCATTGATTTAGCTGTCTATCAAATACTGTGCATTTCAGATGGCACTGATCTTTAATGAAGACGGTCTCAGGAATGTGACCCCTCCATGTGTTGTTCAACAGTTTGTCAATCACGATGCTTTGTTATTTAAGGTATGACATTTAAAGATACATATTTTCTTCATATGTGGTTGAATGTACGAAATCAAACCCTTCAAATCCAGTGTGCATTCTTATTTACACATACCTTTTATTTCACTCTCATAACAGGTATTTGTAGCAGGAAGTAACCATTATATTGTTGAAAGACCCTCAATAAAGAACTTTTACAAGACAACTGGTGAGTTTTCTTCTGTTTTATACAGCTTAAAGAGAATTATAATGGACTGCAGTGGCTCTTGATCATACAGTGTCATGCATAACATTCTTACTGTTGCTTTTTTATAGCAGCCAAAGATAGGAAAACAATATTCTTTTCATCACATGACGTTTCTAAGCCTGACTCTGGTTCCTATCTTAGTGAGGTGAGATTTTTTGTTCTTGTTCTCCAGTAGTATTATCTCTTGTCAGATGTTCAGGCTTGCATTTGTCATCTTATTGATCAGATGATAAATGTCATCATATTGTCAACGAAGCCTGCAAATCCACTTGACCCCACAGGTACTTTGACAATGTCATAAAAAAAAATCATTCAAATGATTTGATTTATTGAGTGCTTCTATTTTATTGAATGATATTAACTAACTATTAACATTTTGGTTAAAAACTACTGGTAGTTCATAACACCAAAAAAATATTATATATTTTTATTATACAAGGATACAGTGATCACAACTACAAGGCTAAGAGAATTTTTTCTACAAGCCATACTTAATTTATTGTCTACTGTGAATCATTGTAGCCATTATATTTACAGGGCAGAAAAAACCCATGTCTGATTGCCCAGATCAAGTAAATTTTTCCCTTGGGCAAGTGGAAATTGAATTTTAGTGGACTGATTGGGAAGTGAAATTATCCTAAGTAGTCCTGGTGGTCATAACATCCAATCAAAAGAAATACGTTTAAAACTTAAGACTGCAAGGTTAGCAAAACAGAGTTGAAAGCATGGTTTTAGTTAAAATCCAGGCATACTTTGCTCACGTTCATTCTCTGTTTGCCACATTGTAAGAATACCTGAGAAGGCATGAGCATTGTGTGCCTTTTGGGCAAGTAACATTTGACTGGGGGATTTCACAATATTTTCCTGCCCTTCATTTAAGTTTGTTCTGCTGTTTATAAGCTTTGTTTTTTATTGCAGTTGGATGAAGATGATGATAACGACAGTAGTATAGCGCTGGATGTAAACCTAGTTTTGAAGCTTGTTAGGAAGCTTCAACCAAAGTTGGTAAGTCTTTTATTGACTATGGCAAATAGTTTGAAGAGGGCTTTACATTTGGTGTATTTGATATATAGAATCAAGAAGTTCAAGTTCTGGCATGGTTTTCTGGGCTTGTGTTTTTGGCAAGACACTAAAATGTTCTAGAATGTTTTTTTTTTAATCAAAGGGGTTAAGATGGCTGAAAAAGGTAATTACCTCTTCAAAATGAAGATGTTTTGGGAATGAGCATGTGCGTTCAGTATGCACAGAGCGAACTAAAGTTGGTTAAAAAGGGCAAGATACACATAATCACTTAACACACGTGCATGCATGTTATTGGTACTGGCGTATTGTGGAAAATGTTGGCAGTTGAGGTAACGAAGTGGCAATAGGCCATATTTGATATATCAATATTCTAACATGGCTCAGGCTTTGGAATCAAAATAATTGCATATTATGTTTTAAGTTTGTCATAGAAAATACACTGCAGCAATACCCTTAGTTGCATTGTGCTTAAGAAACTGTTCCTATAAGCCTTCTGGCTACTCTGATTCCTTTGATTGTACATGGACTTAATGCCCAATTTTTTATTTCTAACCAGAATTTGACAATGTTTGGTATTGACGTTGTTGTGGAGAAAGGAACAGGCCATCATGTTGTAGTAGACATCAATTATTTCCCAGGTAAGTTTGCATTGTCTCTTTGATTTGTAAATGTTTAGCAAGAGAATCTTGGATTTTCCTAAGTTGACATAATTTGTACACTGCTTAGTAATTTTAAATTTTTTGGGGGGGTTCAATTTTATTAACTTTTTCCGGGCATGCTCTACAATACTCAATTGTCACTAAGCCAATGACCAGCTGTGGATAACTTTTGTGGCCTTAAAGCAAACTAAACTCTGGCTAGAATTTCATACAAAAACCAAGACTTGGGTAAATATTTGAGCTGCAAAAGCCAGGAAAGCCAGTTGGGGTTGTTCGTGAGCCAGCTTTTAAGTGTTTTCCTAGCTGCTCCCCTGAGTACATACAGTTTGTCATACACTTTCATACATCAGTATCCAAGAATTTTTAAGCATTTGGCACAGCACTGTACAGCTGTAGTCGGGTTCATTAAGGCAGGGCACCATGTAAATTGACAGGCTGTGGAGATGATTTTGCCCTCCTGTTTTGACCATCCAGAGGAAGCTTTTTCTTACAAAGAAGTTCAAAATGTTTTTGCCTGCCTGTGAAAACCAGTTTCCCTCCTGCTGAAAACATGAAAACCCTCCATGTTTCTTCTTGAGTTGACGATTTTCTTTATGCTCATAACCTTTTTACTTGCCAAAATAAAAAAAAAGTAGGACAAAAAAAAACCTCTTTCTGCTTGTCCAATTGCGCATTTAATATTGTAATGAGAAAATTGCTGTTGAGCTCCGATTTTTTTATCCTGCAGAATGTGACTTGCCATTACTCATGTGCATGAATGTTTGGTTTAATTTTTAGGCTATGAAGGTGCACCGACGTTTCCTGTTGATTTTGCGAAGTATGTTCATGACCTACTTGACAAATCACATACAAAGGAAAGAGGATCTGCAACTCCCATAGTTTTGAGTTGACAAAGGACTGTCTATTTTAGCAAACCTTTGTTATGCAATTAGTTAAATAGGAATGTTACTGAGTAAAGTGATGCCTCTTTTAGCATGCTACATTGGGTTTGTTGTCAACTTTTTGTACAGGTGCATCACAGATTTCGGCCAATGTGCTGGATGATTGTCAGTTGCCTGTTGACTGACAGTTGGTCAGCAGTAAGGTGACGCATTGGTTGGTATCAGATTCTTTACCTTCCAACTGTTCTGGCATTTTTAGCAAGTAACATCTTTTGAGTAGGGGGATAATTGACCACAGGACAAGAGGCATTGGTTTACTCAGACTAAAATAATAATGACTAATAATAAGTCAATTTTGGACTAGGCAATAAAAAGCATTTTAATTTAAATCAACCCAATGTAAATTTACTTTCAATTATAATCCCAGCTTTTTAAGCATCACTGGATGTTTGCAGAACGTTGAATTTCATGCCATGCGACTTTCCTCTGAAAAATTCTTTCTTTATAACCTTTTGTTCCATCAGGCACATTGCATTGCGCTGATTCTCCAAGGTGACATGATAATGAGTGTTATTCCAACAATAAGCCAGGTGTTTAAAACTATGTCCTAAGTGTCATGCGTTTTTGAAGCTATGTTCAGGTTAACAATATTTAATAAAGAACTTCAGGATTTTTTAGACAGGACAGTAACACAACCTTCAGTTGTTTGGTTTGAACTTAAATTTACCTAAAGTATTTTTAATCTGGTGATTTGTAAAACTGGACTGTAATTCCTTTTGAATAAAAAATGCCCTTGACATCAAACCACTCTTGTATAGTCGTTTTTTTAAAAAAAATTGTTAAAACATCAACATCTCAATAAAAGTACCCAGACGTGCCTTACAGTTGCAACACAGAGCATATTTTTAATTGTTGAAACATTATCTTGGTTGATCATATTCTTGATTCTTGTGGGCTTCTTAGTAAATTGTATACATATTAGTTAACGCACCAGAGTTACCACAGTCAGGGAATTGCTACCAGGGGAAAGGTGAAATTTCAACACTATTGTGTAATACACGTGAACTGTTGAAAGCCGGAAGAAACATTTGGTGTTGCTGTGATTTCAGTGATGTCATTTCAAACAGATAAATAGATAGGTGGAAAGGATGGATGTAAGGGGAGACTGGGAGTTCCTTCAGTATATATCTTACATTTTGTAGTTATTTGGTCAGGGAAAAGATTGGGGAATTCTGAAAACTGATACATGTATCTGGCAATGATGATAAAGAAGTTTACAGTATTCAGTACTCACTAACAGTCTTGAGTACAGAACTTTGTACAATTTGGTCATTTGCCTTTCTTACGAGAATTCTCTTTTTCAATGTAATTGCATTCCAAGGGGCATGTCACATGTACAGAATGAATGAATGAAGATGTGATTAGACATTTTGACATGTGAACATGTAAGCTTGGATTTGTATAGGCTTCGCTGTTTTGTGTTCTCAGCATTGGATTTTGGCATAGTTAGTACAGGGGACTACTAACCTCTACTAACTATGATTTTGGTAAATGAAATGCTTCCACGATAATATCTAGCGAAAACTCAGGGAATTTTCCTTGTGTCTTGAGTGTTAAATTTATCTTATCTAAATTGATACTAAAACTAAGGAGAAAATGTAAAAGCTGAAGAATAAAAATCTATGCTTATTAAGATCAGATATTCAAAAACTGTTTGCTTTCAATGAAGTGCGGCAAATGCATTTTGTGTTCACTTTGTGTAGTGAACGATGAGACACTAAGCACTGTTATTCAACCCAAATGTAAACAAGATTTAGTAAGTGTATCCCAAATTACTTGCTGGAGGTGGCAGAGCGAGCATTGCATGCGGATCCACATCGTCCACACTATCGCCTGATGTGGCATCAGAATTGCTCTTTGGGGATTCAGATCCAACAGAATGGAAGTCCTCAGAATAACCCCCTCGACTTCTTTCCTTCAGATCTTTGGATGATCCAGAAGAACTCCTTACTCGATCAACAGACATTTCAAAGTCTTTTTCAGACGTGATCTTTTGTTCCACACTCGCAGCTCCCCCAATCTTTGCCTTTAATCTCCTGGATTTTGCTTTAACAGGAGAATTAGATGACCTGATAGGTCTCCCCGATGCTTTGGAGCTACCTTGGGACTGTGCACTTACAGAGGAGTCACTGGGAGTAGATCTCTGTTTGAGATTTTCAGTGTCTACACTGTTGCTCCTTGTGAAAGCTAAATGGTATGATGCCTGTGAGCCTTCTGTTCCAGAGTCCTCAAAGTCCTCAGTGTACATAGTCATTGCTGACCCTCCTCGTATGTCATCTAGTTCAGTGCTTATAATCCCTGTATTGCCATAAATGCCAATTGAAGGCTTGTCTGTGGTCCATTCGTTTTCTTGGTCACTTTTGTCTTCTGGTTCTCCTGATATCAAAGCAATGTGTCAGAAATAAAGTTTTAGTTTATTGATAGTTTGATAAACAGTACTACACTAAAGTACTGCTAAAGTACTGCTAATTATGAAGTATCCATTTGAACTTCAAAGTGGAAAGAGGTATCTGGCCGAAATGCAAATCAAAAGAAAATATTCCAGCTGACCAATATTTATACCATAGTAGATAGATCAATCATGAGTGCAACAGGCTCACAGTTGTCGGTAGGCATCTCCCTCACTGAGTCAAACAAAAAAAAATGTTTCTTTAGGACTCCTCCTCCTTTGTCTAGTTCGTCCTATTGTTGTTATCTGTAATTTGCAATTCTGATTTTCTAAAAAATAACTACTTATTAAATGAGAGTGGGGTCTTAGGGGGAAAATCTCAAGCCCGATCACCTTCTGGGAGGCCAATAAGGCCTCCCAAGAGACTTTGAACTTTCATTAATATTCTGTTCTTTTGTTCTTTTTTTCTCTTCGTTTTGACATGTGTTTTCCTGTGTTTTTTGTTCATTACTGAGTTTTCTATATATTGAAGTCAATTTGGTAGCAGAGCGAGGTTAATTTACAGATGCCAAAAGAACAGAATATTAATGAAAGTTCAAAGTCTCTTGGGAGGCCTAATTGGCCTCCCAGAAAGCAATTGGGCTTGAACAGAGACCTTGCCACGTTGACTGAACGATAGTGAGGTTAATAGGGTAAGGCCAAGGTTTTGAAATTTTCCCTAAAAGATCGAACATTCAAAGCTAACAAGTAATAAGGCTTTGTCTCTGATGGCCTGTAATTGACCAGTGGGCATCACAGGAGAATAGTGCCCTAGAGTTAGCCAATTACAGCATGTCTTTTATCAACTACACACACAAGCCATACTATATAATAAAATAACACTGTCATATACACAGTCTGGTAAAAGTGGTGGAAATATGTACCTTCCACTTGTGGAATAAAAACTTCCAAACTATTTTGACTCTTTAAGCTCCTGGCACTTTCAACAGTAGATGGAATAACTTCAAGATCTGACTTTGTGATGGTTTCTTCCACAACTTCTTTGTCTCCAGCTAACTCAACACTTTTGTGACATGGTTGTTCTGTAGGCAACTGCTGTGTTTGCACTTGTACATCAACTGTCTGTTTGAGCACCTCTCTTCCTTTTGGCTTCCTTGCTGTCTTTATTTTGTATGTCATTCCTAAATTACCCATTGGCAAAGGTGTCTGTACCAAATCTCTTGTGACATTTTCCTTTTCAGCTAAAGCCCTTTGCACTTCACAAGGTCTAGCTCTGTTTGATAACTGGTCCCTCTGGTTGATCTCAAGCCTCATTTTCTGTGTTCTTGTCATTCCATATGTGAGGCTGGTCTGCTTGAAGCGCACTCTTTGTCTTGGCAAACCAATCACTGAGGTTTGAGTCCTCTTACCAGGAGGAGCTTGACGAGTTTGGTTTTTGTGTGTTTGACTTTTTGAAACACTTCCTACGTTGTTATCAGCTGGTGGTAGTTTTCTTCCATGAACTGTTTGTGGATATCTTGTAGTCACCCGAGACTGGCCACTTAAAGACCTTGGCTGTGTTGTGTCTGTAATTTGTTGTCTATGTGTTAAGCAGGAAAGCTCTTGGAGCAGGGCATTTAAAATCGGCAAATGGCCATCTGTTGCTTCATCTCTTAGGTTATGCAGGCCATTGATTAATTCAGCTTGACCTCTGTTACTATGAGGCCCTGAAGAAGGCCAGGGGAATTTTTCATCCGTTTGGACTGACACCGATGCCATTCCTACAGTGCCATCTGTTTCAACCACACCAGGATCATAGTACATAAAATCCACTTCATCATTATCATCTTGGCCTAGAGATTGTCTGTATCTCATTCCATCATCATTTGGAGAACTTTGCTGAATACCTTTCTCCACTGTCGCAAAATTAGATCTGTCACACGGTGTGGATTTGGAAAAGTAGTTATAATATAGAGGAGGTGGGCAAAATGTATTTGTAATTACTACATCTTCTTCACTGTCTCTTCTTTGATGATCAAACATTCTAGAACTTTTAATAGTCTTGGCATGGAGATTTGTTTGAACTTCTACATGTTGAATGTTTGGTTTCTGTATAGCTGTAACATTTTTATCAAACTTTTTAATTTCTGGTGTCAATTCCTTTTCACTTAAATTTCTTGATTCAATTTCGGGCAGTACCTTTTGCAAAGCACCTTTGACAGCTTGTTCAACTTTCTCGCTCGTTTCGACCTTCTCACCAACCCTGTTTCCCAAGGAATCTGTCGGAATATGAGGAATTAGTGATCCACCCAAACTCAATAACCTGAAACCTAATTTTGCTTTTGCTATGGGAGAGCCCATGAGATTGTACACAGCAAAATCCCCCTCATCTCGGAAAAAAGCAGGAACCGCAACACCTTTATCGTGGACATCAGCAGAAATTTTGTTTATCGCCTTTTGCAAAGCAATCAATGTGCTACCTACAAGAGTGGGTTTTTTTGGCCACAAATCCATCAACATGGCGTAGAGAGGAACCGTCTGAAGTTGAATTAGCAAGGTATCTATACTTGCTTTGAACAGACAGGATTTTCCTTTACGGAACTGGAAGTTCCCAAATCGATCCTTTAGCTCGTGAAGTAACGATTGTTGACTTTCCATGCGAAGTCTTTGTCGCATTTTCTCTGCGTCCACCGGAGAGACATGGTGAATTATCATTGTAGGAAAATCTAGTAGACGAAAGCACAACGCCGGGAGTTTGCATGACACTCGAAGTTCTTCCACGCTTTCCACGTGTACTTCTAAAGAAAACAATGTCTCAGTCATCTCCAAGGGATAAATTTACCCAGCGAATGCCATAAGTTCCTTTGATACAAAATATTTTGAAGAAAGCTAAGAATGCGACTTCTTTACTTTTCGCGCCAAATATTCGCTACCACTTTTCTGCTCGGTTTTCTTTGTGTATTTTGTATGAAATGTCCCATACACCTCCAATAGGTGTTTTTCTATATATTTAAGTTTTAAATAGTACAAGCAGCAACTTTCTTTTTGGTTTAAAAGAAATAAAACCTGATGGAAATTGGTTTGAAATTACGTGCTTGTAACATAACCTCTTACAGTACCAATAGACACTTTGACTTCTGTTATATGAAGGAAATTTTCAAACAGTGAAATGAACATGGTTCCTGTTTGGATAAATATGTAAATTCTTCGGTGTTTTGACACGCCACGATTGTCCTCTTTTTGTACTCAGTGAGAGGCGGCAATTTTCTGATAACGTACTGTGCTAAGAAATGGTGTGAAACAGATTGTTCAGTGGTTTCTTCTGTGTGGACGTAAGTGCAGTTGTGATCTGTGGCTGATGGCGGCGATCATTGTAATTGATGAGGAGCGGACAGCTGTTTTATAGCTTGAACGATTTCTGATTACTGTGACCCTTGAAAACGAAGAATCAGAAATGTCGAGGCATCTGAAGTCAACACGAGCCGACCAGTGTAAGTACAATAGACTACAAAATAAGAATTCGGTGGAATGCATGTGTATGATTTTCTGTTTATAGAATGCTCGTAAGTTATTTACTCTGATTTACTGCAAGCTCTCTGCTGCAAGCTTTTGTTAAAAGAACAATAAATAGATTCTGTTAAGGAACTGACAGGCAGATTTTGAATTGTAAAAATATCTTGTATTTGCAGAGTGTATCCCCTAATAGCAATTAAATTGTCTTTTCAGGAGCTTTTAAAAAGGTGCTGTAGAGCCATTCACATATACATGAGCAATTTGAATACACTATGCATCGAAACTTTTAAAAATATAAGTTGTAATGCACAATAAAATTAAGTATTTAATTTAATATTTTTGTCAATTCAAGATAGCTTGATCAGTTTTAGTATATGCATTTTCCTCATGATAATTTTCCTGTGTCAATTTTACATCTTGTGTTCATGTACATACATAACAGTTAATGCCAAGGTGCATGGACTAAAGGAGATATTCAACAGATTGGACAGAAGAACTTATCCATTACCAACAGGAAATGATGTCGCCAACTACCTCAAATGGTTTCAGCAGACTTTGCAAAGGTAAAAGAGAAAACTTCACATTAGCATCTACAACTATGCAAGGCTTGATTTCTGAATGTTTTGTGCAACTGCATCTCACACCACTGGGAGAGGGTCAACAACCAGACTCCCAAAGCAGCTGGAAATCAAGCTTGCATCTATACCATCAACTCTTAAGAATTATCCAGGGGTCCACCAAATATAGACCGAATCCCCTGGTATCCCATATGGGTCAGCAGATGTCCCAGATATGAAAGAAATAATAGTTCTTTTTCTAAAGTGCATATTTCACCTACTTTGGCTGACTTTAGGCAGTGCTGGAGGATATTTGAATTTTGATGCTCTTTTAATTAAGTTATTATCAACACACTATTCACACACAAATTGGTACCTTTAGATTTCCCAAGAAATATTTGGTTAAAATGGGTACCAAATGTGAATGCTTAATTCCATGGACAACCTCTATCGTGATCTGTGAAACTAATCTCACTGATAACTGAAATTTTCAGTTTGGTGAAAGAGACTCGCCCTGTGCTAACAGAAAACAGATGTTCATTTGACCGACATCAGTATCCTAGCATGGACTACACAGGACTGTACAAAGCTCTGGGAAAAATTGTTAATGTTGTACCAGTTGTTGAGATTGGAGTTGAAGGTATGGTCCTTTCTGATTTTACAGTAAAGTTGAAGGCGTGGATCTAGGATAAACGGTAACAAATTGAAACAATGAGTGCTTAAGGTACAAGGCTCTAGCCTAGAGAGGTCCAGGGACATTACTCTCCCAGGAAGTATTTTGGATTTTAACTCCCAAAAGTCTTCTTTCCTGGGGTTCTGAGTAATTCTGAAAATTCTGTCCCATTTTAATTTGTAATATGGTGAACACCAGTAAGGATCCAGGACTTCAACAAAGTGCTGTCCATTCTGGAACAAGTCGATTTTCTTTTGGGCATGTAACTTTTCATTCTCAATTGCCTATTGGTCGAGGGTCTGACAGGCAAGTTGTCTTTCAACTAAATGAAAAAAGTTAACTACATATAAGAATTTCTCAGGGTAAGCAAAATTTTAGAGCTGCTTGTCTGCAGTGCAAGCTAGGATTTAATTGTTTTTAGCCTGGGGAGCCACATCTGATACGCTGAATGCCACTCTGAAACTAATTGCTAGTGACAGATGTAGAACTGCCCTTCTCATGCAATACAAGTGCCAATAACAGTACTTAGTTACCAAGTCAAACATTTGTGTATGCTTTCTCCTAAGGTTCAGCATTTTTGAACAGAACAATTCTTTTTTTCAGCATTTGCAGATAGTGTTCTGTCCATCATGGCATCTCTGGTTCCATTCTTGAAGAAGGAGGATCTCAATGCCATGCCAATGGGTTTAGCAATGACACTTTCCATCTGGCCTTCACAAACCCACAACCACATCATCAAACTACTGGCTGGTTATGTCCTTCCTATTTTATTAGGTAAGTATGTGTAGGATTAAGATAATAATTCAACAGATAATCAGTAGATAAAACATTTTTTTTTTCACTCATACTTAATCATGATCTGACTACATTCGATTTTTGACTTGTCTGGCCATTTCTTTCAAATGTTCAATATTTCAAAATTTGAATGGGATCAGAAGGTGAAAGATCACCTTTCAATAAATTGCAATTCTTATTTATTTTCCCTTAACCCATTGACTCCCAGGCCACGCCTAACCAGTCGTGATTAGCATTGGCTTTTGTTCCAGTTCTGACGCTATTGCCTTTGACCAAAATTGGCATCATCCATACACAAGCTCTGCAGGAGAGACAGATCATTCCAATGATACCCAGATCATAGTGATTAGTTCATTGGATTCTGAGATATGCACATAAATGCTCAGAAATTTCAGTAATAAAAAAACTCACACAAAAATTTCCTGTGATTACACTTAGCTATACCATGGTAAAAATTACCTGTGGCAATGATGCTTTCTCAGAGATTTTTGAAATGGAATCAAGCCCAGTAGACGGTCAATCACTGCTGCAAAAAAAGAAAAAAAACACAGATGGACAAAAGGGGAAGGCAAAAAAAATTAACAAAACCTGAGAAGCCTAAAGACATACGCCACTTTTTTTGTTTTATTTCTGAACATGCCCCTGCAAAAATGTTGTAAAACGCGGTGAAAAGAAAGTCCTGCTACCATGTTGCAAATGCTTTTTTGAGTGGATTGCAGCTCGCTTGGCTTATATCCAGGTTGAAAATCTCCAAAATGTCTAAGAAATGCATTTTTGGCAAAAGCTCTGGGAGTTAATTTTATTTTGCCTATATTCCTGGCAACTGGTCTTTTGAGGTCACATAGATGATATTTTAGCCATAGCAAATGCCAAATGGCAGTATGGCTGAGTAGGGTGCAAGGCAAGATGAGAAAAAAAAATGTTTTCTTTCTGATGAGTCCTGTGCCCACATCTCATCCCATCCTCCTTTAAATGAGCTAACAGATTTTCAATTGTTTTTTTATTGTGTTTTAGTTGTGTTAGAGTCTGATGACACTGGCCTCTCCTATGCATCCCTGTCCTGCCCCGCCCTTATCATGTCGATCTTACAGTACTGTACTGACTGTAAGCAACATGCACAGTTTGTAGAGACATTGATGCGATACAAAAGTGATGTCTGTCTAGACATACTGGCTGTGCTGGCTTATGGACCACAGCCTATCATCAACTCAGCTGGGCAGATCTTACTTCACTATTATCCACTGAAGGATGTTGGTAAGGCTGGTAAATGATACATATAAGCAAGCAAATGTTGGGTTGGATAAGTTTTTTGGTTTTTCCATGCTCTGTGAAGTTAACAAATAGTGAGTTAAGTCAATACGTTTGTTCAGATATATTTGTCGAATTCATATCATGTCTCACAGTTTCAACTGAACACGGGTGAGTGGAAAAGTGTTCTTTCATCACTGTGCATGTATGTATTACAACTGTATTTTAACTATTTTAATTTATACCAGTTGAAACAGCTGATTTGCCAAACTGTTGAAGCCAAAACATTTTTCAGTGATCCGCATATAGGCTAGAGGCCAAAAAACAGTGTCCACTAAGCATGGGTAATTGATTTTGTGCAGTGGGTCCACCTTGAGGAGAGTGTGGGCTATATGTTAGCAGTATGGCATTCAATTGTTTAATGCCACTAACAAAATACAGTAACTATTCTTAGTCATCTACCCCGGTAGTTCTGAAGAAAACATCATCAGTGTATGGTAAGATGTCCATGTGGGCATGATGATAGATGCAAATGCAGTTATAAGACTACTGGAAATAATGACCTGAAAAAATTTTCAGGCTTTGAATGGGATTTGAACCCACAACCTTTGTGTTACTGGTGCAATGCTCTCCCAACTGAGCATCAAAGCCTCATGAGAGTGGTTGTGTGTGGGTTGGCCCTTGATTTTCAGTGGACATAATACTCGGCTCAAGTATAACAATTAATCAGGTATAATTAATTAAATTAGACCCTTTAATAGCTGACACAATTACTGGTAACCCAGTAGTTTGCATTGTGGGCTATAAAGCAAAAAAATATATTACAAATAGAACAGAAACTTGTTAAGAGTCCTAACTGGTAGGAGGCTGACCAGTTGGCTATTTACAAGCATGGAGGAGTTGACTTCGGGACCACTGAAGACAAATCAATCCAGTTGCAGGCAGCAGGATTTGAACCTATGACCTCCGGATTACAAATCCAGTGCCCTAACCACTAGGCCACGCTGCCTCCTTAATTAATAATCAGATTTTGTTTTGATATGTTAGGGGGTGCTGATGACTGGCAGTTTGTGTATGAACCATGGCATCCTCCAAACTGTCAAAACCTTGAGTGTGCAGTGCCTCATAAAAATACACCTACAACTGTCTGCCTGGAAGCCTCATATGCTGCAGCACAGTGTGCTTCTTCACCTCCAGTGTTTATTTGCCAGAAATGTGCTGAGCTGGCTGTATCTGACATCCCTGATGAAAAACTTTTGGTTAGCATTATTCAGCCGATGGGAAAGATGCGTACAACTTGTGAAACAAAGGAATGTAAAGGACAGGGTAAACCATGCAGCGTGATGTGCTTTTCTTATGGTTGTGTGAAGGATAACAGGTAAAGTGTGATAGCCAACCAAAAGTAGTGACAGAAATTGCACAGTTGTTAGCAAGATGCAAATGCAGTAGCCCACGAAAGCTACCTGAAGGTAGCACGTACCTAACACAAGGCTGTGGTCTATGAAAATGCACCTATAGGCTTCTAACCATGAATTTCTGGGTGCCCAGCACGTTTTGGTAAGATTACTTGAAGTTTGTAACCTGTGGCACCCTGGCGCTGCCAGAGCACAGCCCTGCAACCAAACTAGAGATCCTCCATAAGAAGTAGTACAAACAGGTCCTCAATCTGCAAAATATAGTCAGGAATGTCAGTTGAGAACTTGTTTCAATGAACCAAGAAATTGGAATCGCCATTGGAAGCCAAATTCAAGTGTACTGTAAATTTAAATACTTGCTTACAGGGACACTAAAATTAATTCCAAGCTTTTCTCTATTTTTTTCAGACTTAGACCCTTGACAATGTGTCAGGAATGTCACATACGATACCACAGTGCTACCGAGGGATATGACCATGTTACACAGAACTTATTTCCAGATCCCTGGACTCTGCAAGGCCCAGACCAAGCCTACCCTACTGAGGCAGTCATCCGTCTGCTTGCAGAAGCGCAACCCTGTCAGAAAACTAGGAATGAAGCCTTGGGGTAAGTAGCTTGGTACAATAACCATTGTGTGAAGAAACAGAAAGGTTAGCAGTAATATGGGATAAATTGAGTAATGTTAGGGAGTTTTGATATTGTTTTCATTCACGTTTTCTTGCATTTTCTGAAATATTTTCAATACAACTTTTTACTAGTTTGGTCCAAGGGAAGCTTGAAGAAGAGGAATTTGGAGATGACGTAGATAATGACATAAACAATCGCCGCATGCTGAGTAGATTTGGAGTCTGGCTTCTAGTTGGTGTCTGCAATGAGCCAGCAAGATGTGAATCAGCAGAGAGGTTGGGTCGGTTGGTTTCCATGGTGTTGTCATGGATAGAGACAGCCTCGACCTTAAGAAGAGACTATGTAGGAGAATTGCTAAAGAGGCTTACTAGTCAGTATGTGTGTCGTTGGCTGGCCCAGGTCCGAGACAGTAAACTAGATGTGTTGTGCGCATGCCTGTCTCCTAATCCTCCTAGCTATGTGAAGGTTGGAGGATGCTGGGATGCCATGTCAAGTAAAGAACGCCAACACATGGAGGGGCTTCATCGCTTGTGCTGTGTGGTGCCTCATAACATTATCACATCTGAGGTGAGAACTGTTCAATTTAATTAACTGTGTTTATTTATAGTATGATTTCTTCAATTTTTTTTCCGATTGCGTTAACTTGCGTAGCAAGCGTTTCCGTGGGTTTGGGAGCAAAGAAAGACCGAGGAACGGGATTGTCGATGTTTTGCCCACGCAAAAAATGGGGCAAGAGCCAAAAACCCGCCCCATTTTTCACGCGGGCAAAACACCGAAAATCACGTTCCTCTGCCTTTCATTGTTCTCCAACCCCACAAAAACGCTTGCTGCGCAGGCTGCGATTACGTTTGAACAATCCATTTCTAATGTGTTCACCAAATTGTTTTAGGTTTGGGAGATTATTATGCCGCAATGGATGGAAGCGATTAAGGCAGATGTCCCACCAGAAGATTTGGGAAGGTTTAAAGTTTTGTTGACGTAAGTTTGTTTTAGGATGAAAATAAGTCCATATTTTAGATAATTTTCCCAGATTCAAAACAGTTTGCACATGAAGCACTTATCAGACAAATCCTAAATTGTATCGGCAGTTTACGGTAGGCCATAACATTTCTTTTGAATTTCTGTAGGAAAATCTTTGATCCTTTGCTGACGCCACTCAAACTGCCCCCAGAAACCACTCTGGGCTTCATAAGGAAAGCACTCGAGTCTGCTGTACCCCGTCACCAGGTCGAGGCACTCACTTGGTTGCAGGTAAACAGGTGGTTCTTCACTCTTTGTCTCTCGCTATGAACACTAAACATAATCTAACCTGCGAATAGGCTCCAGGTTGGGTTTAGTGCGAGCTAGCCGAGTCTGGTCTGGGACGAGCCGAGGGAATTCTTGATCTCGCGGTAAACGGCTCGCCTTCGCTGGGAGCCTTTTCACAGCCAGAAGATAATCAAAAGGCCAGGCTCAATTTGTGCTGTTCACTCGAGTGCGGTCTACGTTCTTCCTAGAGAAGAGAGTCAGGGGAGGAGCTCGAAAAGCAGCTGATAATCGCAGAGCCTAATTCAAGGCTGGTTCAGCAGCATTCAGCTAACATTTTGTCGAACTCGTCAAAGTATTCTAAAGACAGGTTTAGTAGATTATCCAAGAGATGAACTGGGATGTTGTTGAAATATATTCCGACCTTCCTGGGAAATAATTGACTTAATTACCTCTATTTAAGTGTCAAATTATTTAGCGCTCTCGCGCTAACTGGGGACACTTTCCAAGCTAGAATTGGAATTTGGAAATGTTGGTTTTTGAGGAAAGGGGAAAATATTGAAAAGTCTCTGGCAGCCTTGGGAATGCGCTAGTAATATGATCAGATACGTTTGAACGAGCTTCAAAAAATTCTTGGAAATCTTTGGGACGAGAAATACGCTGATCTTGAGTAAGTTTTGAATTTTTTAGAAACGTTCGTTTTCTTTTTCTCAAGTGGCTTTAAGTTCTTTTATCCGAGGGATGCATCAATTGCAGAGTAAGATGATATATTGCTTTTTTTTTTCTGACAGATTCTCTCGCAGCTAGAAGTCATCATCAGACTGGACATGCTTCTCGATATTTTTATCAAAGCTGTTCAAAACTCATCAGAGTTCTCTGAAGGTGTGGCCACCATGTTTCCTTTCCCATTATTTACCGTGCAGTCACCGCTGACCCAAACTGTTGAGGGCTCCCATATGCCAACACCTGTCAGTGGTGTGGCGTCAGAACTGGGAGAACTGAGTTCAAACCTGTCTTGCTTTATCATGGAACTTGATTTACTGGTAAAACAGGTAATTAGCAGCACTTAGACTGTTCGCCAGCGTTCTGCGTCTTTGTAAATTTGTGCTTTCTCCTCTAAAAAACAACGTGAAATGACCAACTTTTTACATTGTTTGAATAATTTAATGGAATTAAATGTTGTATTTTCGTTCTATATTTTGTTTTTGGCGTTGCTGTTGTAATTGTGCAAGCTCTTCATTTTTTCTTATACTAAACAAAAAGTTGTTTCATCAACAGGTCAATATTCAATTTACTCGCGAAAAACACTTGCCAAACAGCGCCGAAAGAGAAGACATTAAAAGGCTTCTTCAGTGTATGTTGGATATGTCCTGGGCTGGTGACCATGGCGACCATTCCACTGTGTGTGACATGTGTAACATGACAAGCATATGGTTTAAACTGGCTCACATGTTACTAGAGACTGTCTTTCCAGAGGGGGGCTCATTACCGGAAGAGGAGGTCCTTAGTAACGTGGCGTTTGGAAGCTTGTTCAGAAGCAACTTGAGCAGTAAAGGAGTTTCCAGTAGAAGTTTGTGTAAGTCTGAGGGTTAATCAAGAGTAATAAAAATCTGTGAAGTTTGTGAGTAATCTTAATTTATAGATGACAAAAATTGTTGGTTAAGCTGACCCAGGGTTAGCAGGAATTTTGATCTTAAATCTGCAACTTTTTGGTGAAATTTTCTATCTATACTGTTTGTCGTTCAGTTGAGAGTTTGAATAATCTCAAACTACACAAAACATAAGCACTGAGCAACATTTTTATACAATAAAATATATAATACTTTGATTAAGTTTTTATCCTGAATTAGGCTTTCGAACAACCTGGTCTTATTGTTTTTTATCAAGACTCTTTATCTAACTATTTATCATGTTGCAAATGCGAGTTTTATTATCTGGAAACGACGAAATACAAAGTTCTGATTTTAGTGTTGTCTGGAAATATTTCGCCCTCCATTTTCAGCTTCCAGCAAAAGCCAAGTTGAAACAATCGACGAAGAGGTTTTCAAAGAAACTGAAGTCACTGATAGTTGCCATGGCGATAATGATCCTGAACCCGAGAACGTACCGAGTGAGGCCGATACCCCATCCGAACTCAATGAAAATGCCATCTCCTTTGCGGCCATGCGCAGTATCTCAGCGAGCATTGGGTCGTGGAGGAGTGGGACGAGTAGCAGTAGCTGGGGTGCGGTTTGTGACAACTTTCCACAGCTTCGTCTGCTGCTTGGCTTTCTTAAGGTAGACACTTATTTTCATCAGAGATTTTCCTATGAAGGAGCATCAGTCCATATTAAAGCCCCGGCCAAACGATCGCAACATTTCAACACAAAATATCGCAACATTGTGCGGCGCAGCATTCTGAGCGCGTTTCGCCTGTCTGGTAACTCCAATTTGATCATTTTCAACAACACCCAACATGTCGCAACAGGGTGGCCAAACACAACCCAACAATGTTGCTTGGTTATATCAACTAAGTTGAAAATGTAAATTGGCCACCGTAACGAGTTATAAAGCTGACGTTTCGAGCGTTAGC
>OMLO01001026.1_pt1 | contig 20559 bp, 11 predicted proteins | sample 1674811 | NCBI WGS metagenome assembly OMLO01 (sample SAMN06265003, study PRJEB25207) | coral metagenome | isolation source: Coral host | place: Mexico:La Bocana,Puerto Morelos, Mexico | collected 2008-11-13 | reverse complement strand
CATTGAGTCATTTAGTATACTTGTCTGGTAGAACTCTAATAATAACTCAATTATATAGAAACATGGAAAGTGTTTTCTGCTTCTTAAATATTAAAAAACTTTTGACTTGATCATGCTTTTCTTCAAACACACCTTTATCTGTTCAAGTTCCTCAGCCAGTTCTCGAATCTCATGCTGAAGTCTGTTGAATTTGTTTTGCGGTGTCTCTTTGGCCACTCCATCACCCAGCATTTCATACTCAGTTTTAGTAGCATAGCCTTGCATTTGTCGAGGACCACACCGGCCCGAAAAGTCTGAAGAAAAACAGGTCATGGTTTAGGCTTACATAGACTTAGTAATATTATTTGTATTTAACCTATTAATGTCTGTGCCGGCCATAACTGGCTGTGATGAGCATTGGTCTTTGTTCCACTTCTGACCTCATTACCTTTGACCATAATTAGCATCAATTATACTCAAGTTCTGCAGGAGGAAAAGATCTTTTCAATGATACCCACATCACAGTGATAGGGTCAATTGAGCAAGACATATACACAGAAACTCTCAGAAATTGGGGTGAAAAATTTGGAGCAAAATTTCTCTTAACTGCACTACTGCTAGTAAGGAAGTTTCTATCTTTGTGATTCTTTCTTAGAAATTCTTAAACTGGAAGTGAGTGCAGTGAAAGGTCAAAAACTGCAAAAAATGATAAGAAAAGGAGTAAAAGGAAATGCAAAAAAAACCCTAAAAATCTAAAAAAAAACAAAAAGCCTAAAAATGTAGGTCACTTCCTCATTCAAAAACTATCTAAATTTTGATTTCTGCACATGCTTAGCAAAAATGTCCTAAAAAGCGATGCTAGTGGAAAGAAAGGCATGCTGTAATGTTAGAAATGTCTTTTTGAATACACTGGAGCTAACTTGGCTCATACCCAGGCTGAAAATCTCCAAAAAATGGCTTTTTGCCAGAGAGTGTATGTTAATACCCACCAGCATCACCAGGATCTAAATATTTTCCACTGAACTTCTCAAACGCTTCTTTAGCATCAATCTTTAGCACATGGATATTTTCATCACCATTCTGTGTCTAAAATTAAAAAGGAAAATTTAGAATAAAACAACTCGGTCCCTGAATGGTACACAACATATCACATGATAATATTATTTGCACCATGAAAACTGAAAAGGTGAGGTATCCAGTCAGATCAATCCATGGTTAGATCAATCCAAGTCAAATCTTTCCACAAAAAAAGCCAGATTGTTCCATATATCTTGCTTCCCCTCTACAGATGCACGCGAAATGACCAGAGATCCTACACTTTCCACATCTTTTGCCAAATGCTGGGCAGTGCTGTTGACGAGGATGTCCATGGTTGCTGCTGCACCAGAAACACTGTAACAATAATTGTCACAGTGTTTCTGTACCAGCTTAATATTTTTTCCGTGGATTTGCAAATATTGATTTTCTTGTAAAATTCACTAGTTCCATCTTGTTCCTGGCAGTTTTCATGACTTGATTCGTGAACACAGTCACTTTGAACATTTTGGCAACTTAGGCAACTTCAACAACTTCTCATAGCGAAACTTTTGTTTGTGCGGTGTTTCTGTGTTTGTGTTGTTTTCCGATTAGCTTCACTCAAAGAGTATCAGAAGTTAAACAAGTGATAACTTGGTCCCAAAATTAGCTCATCAGCGAAGTCTTCATTGGTAACTTAATAATTCAGTTTTGAATATACTGCTGTATGACAAACACTGGCAGACAGCCCATATATTCAAACTTTTTTTTAACCTCTTTACAACAGACACTTCTCTGCAATGGCAACGGCCACTAAAACATGTCGCTACTACCAAAAATAACTTCTCAACAACAGCCAGTTAACCAGTAACTGACAAACAGTCAATACAAAACTCCATCTGTTATTGTAAAAAGTCACAAAAGTTGATCTGTGCCATGCTTCATTGGTCTCTGCTTCTTTTTAGCTTCTGTTTTAATGATATATTTTGATTCTATCTATAATTTTGCTAAAATAGGCACTTTTTAAGAAAAGAAATGTTGCAACGTCGAAAAAAAGATGTCATGTTACACCCCTTCAGCCAACTCTTTACAACAGACACTTTCCTCTGAGTTGCTGTTGGTGGCTGTTATCGAGAGGTCGACTGTATATTGTAGAACAATCTGACTTGGTTCCAATGTTCTGACGGAGTGACTTAAGAATACCCGGCCACGATTGCGTGACACAAATCTCCTGCTCCCACATTCCCGCAGTCACGCAGTCACGACATTAATCATGAAATTTAAAAAAAGAAATGTGACAAAAAACAGTGCTCCCGCAGTCCCGGACTCGAAAAAAAAAAAGAAATATTACATGGGTATAGAACTAGTGCTACCGCAGTCCCGCATTCATAGTAATATTACATGAACTAGTGCCCCCGCAGTCCTGCACTCCGGCAGTCAGCTCATGGATTATAGAACGAGGTATATTCATGTGTATCGGATGCAAATATTTGTTGACTGCGGGACTGTGGGAGCAGAACATTAATGTCACGCAATTGTGGCCGGGTATTCTGAAGTTTAGCCGTTCTGACCGTGATCCAAATGTAAGCCTACACTTCTTGGGAATTGAACAATTGGATTGACGGTAGGCCATATATGATAAGAAACATCGGTTACAAAATTTGCCTTAGATTTTCTTATTATGAATTTATCGTCAAAGTATACCTCTTAATAGTTAAGTAACAAGTTATTGAGCAAACCGACCGAAGAGTCGCCGTTTTGTTCTGACTTTTCCACAATATCAGGTGTTTCATAAACGTCTGGCTGATTGTCCTAAATGTTGAAAAAAGCGCAGAAATACTTCAGCAATTATCCAAATGAAGAATAGTCTGATTGAATTTGCCATTGAGAGGTGAAATTATTAAATATTTCGGCTTAAAACTACTTACAATACCCGGCAGCTCCGAATATTTACTTCTCACTGCCATGATTCTTCTCGTTGCAGCTTTGTAACCTCTCCTCCGGTTAGGTAGGTCATGTATGTCGACACATATTGTCTCTCTGGCACCCTGCAGAAGAGGATCCTATCTAACAACACTTTTCATGCAGGCTCGAGCTTATTGATATAACCCATTTTCAGCTCGTATCAGTCATGGATGGAAGTACTTCAGTTGCAAAAGAACTTGTTGAGCCTGGGGGAGGGGGGTACGGAGGTACACTTTGGAATTTTTGGAAAAACAGATGTTCCTGGGTAATACTTCAACCAGGGCGGAGAAAGAATGGTTTCAACAGTTTCAACAGGCATAACTTGATGAAGACCATGCGATTGAATTAAAATTCAGTGAATGGACAAAGTAAGTCAAAACAAGTCTCGCGTGAATTCTTAGAATGTTTTCTTTATCCCACCCTTTCAAGAAGAGGTTCGATGTAATTAAGACTCGCCAGTGCTCTTAAACGGAAACAGAATTACATATATACGTCATATATGATATTGTTTAGACTACACGCAATATGTGCAGTTCGCCGAGAAAAAGCTATGATAAAAATATTTGAACTAGTGTTTCGTGAAATAAAGGCCAAATCTTTAAACTTGTAGAAAAGAATTAGATATTTGCCAAAAAATAAGCTTCTTTCATAGATCAGCTATCTGTCGGCGATACTGTTTGTTTATCGGGTGTGAAATGTAGGGCAATGACGTCACGAAGATCTTCCCAGTTAAAAAATGTCCCGGATATCCATCACAGTCGTGATTGGTAGAAATCACGCAAGGAAGACGAAAAATTCAAGGACAGCACCCAAGTAAAGGCGTTCGTTTGTTAGCGGTTGGAATAAGAGAGAAAGCTGAAATGGAAGACAAGGACCCAAAAGACTTGGTTTTATTGGCTAAGTTAGCCGAACAAGCCGAACGTTATGATGACATGGTAAAATGGATGAAATCTGTGGCAGAGAAAAAGCCAGATGGCCTCAATGACGAAGAGAGAAATTTGCTGTCGGTGGCCTACAAGAACGTGGTGGGCGCGCGAAGGTCTTCTTGGCGAATCATTTCGAGTGTGGAGCAGAAGGCAGACGACGAAGAGAAAAGAAGTACTGCAGTGGATTTTCGGAAAACAGTGGAAAAGGAATTAGAGGAGAAGTGCAACGAAGTCCTGAAGTTGATTGAGGAACATCTTCTTCCTTCCGCGGAAAACGCCTATGAACCAAAGGTGTTCTACCTAAAAATGAAGGGCGACTATCTTCGTTACCTGGTTGAGATTGTGTCGGCAGATGAAGACAGCAGTAAACAAAACCGCATAGAAAAAGCAGATTCATCCAAGAAAGCTTACAAGAAAGCACAAGAGGTAGCTGAGGCGAATTTGGCTACAACTCACCCTATTCGTCTTGGTTTGGCGCTTAATTTCTCCGTGTTCTACTACGAGATTGAAAACAACTCAGAGGAGGCCTGTAAATTGGCGAAAAAGGCTTTTGATGATGCTATCTCCGATCTGGATCAATTGAAAGACGATTCTTACAAGGATAGCACTTTGATAATGCAACTTCTCCGTGACAATCTTACATTGTGGACATCTGAAGATCAGGGAGAGGGTCAAGGAGACGACTGAAGTGAAGTCCTGACCAATTTCATAATTAAAGCCCGTATTTTTTGTCTTAACTCGGAATTCGAGAATCGATGTAAAAGCGTGACGAAAATTAAGTTGTCATTTGATTAACTGGAGCGTCCTCGTCAATCATTAGGAATATAGCTGTAAACTATTTTTAGGTGTACTTTTCATGCAAAATTTTCTTGTGGTATGCTGTGAAATATCTCAGACTGAGTCTACTTTAGTGTGCACACAACACCTGTTTACATGAACACTATTATGTTCCATTTAGGGAAAATAAACACCATCACATCTGTTCTGGAAGGTGAACAGCACAAAGCTCCAAGAAAATGTGATTTTCGGTGAACAGGTCATGTCCAGACCTGCACATATTTTAAAAAAGTTAATTTTGAACAGAAAAGAAAATACAAACTTGAAAAACCAGGGTTATCCTCTTAAAGTTTGTAGTTTGGCTGTGTTGTGTGACCTGTTCAGGCCAGTAACACAATAGTGCACAAGAAAAAAATATTTTATGGATTGGACTATGATGTACGGGATTTTAGGCGTGTACCACAAGACAGGCATGTAGCTACATGTATTTATCACATTCCTTGTATCAAACAAGTCAACTAGTGGAAAAATTGCTGATTATTTCCTGAAGATTTTTTTGTGGACATTCGAGCATTCCAGATCATTTTTTGTTGATTAATGAATAAATTAATTATTGATTTTTGATGTGACTATCTATGAAGACTTACAACTTTTGTTTACTGTTTTCTACCTTGTCTTATTTATTAGTGTTTAAATCTGTGCATCGTTTGAAATTTGTAACAGTTTGGTATCTATCTTTCTTTATTTTAGATATTAGGTACGAATTATGTGAACATTTTTGTTCAGTTATGACATTCATGTTCTGGTAATTCGCCTTCATTGAAGTCAATAAATTGTTGTCCTGAGCCATAACAGACTATAGACTGTCTTTTCAAATTAGATATTGAAGAAAGTGTTATCCTAAGCTTAATCAAAGTGCTATTTTCTAACATGCTGTTGAGTGGGTTTGATTAATTCTGTGCAAGTTGTACTGTACATTGTTTTCAATACAGGAAACAATTTCAATCTTCAAACAAATTTAAAGCACAACAACAATTTGTTTACTCTCTTGTATGATATTTAATATTTATTTTTTGTTTTAGTCTAAAAGTTTGTTAAGTTTTGGGGTTAAGAAATATGAATGCCTTCCAACATGCCCAGGGGGACTTCTATTTAAGATGGATGGGGTGTTTGTTGTAATTTTTAAAGGTTTAGGGTTGGGGTTTAGGCAGTTGTGGTACCACTTAGATTCAAAGCGGGAGCTTTTGAGGTTCCTTTTAGGCTATTGATCTGGAAAAATTCAGTATCATTTTTAATGAGTAGTTTTTGAATTGGTAACTCTTTTGGGGTGAAAGAACTGTCAAGCCACTCCCACAAAATATTATTTTGGTATCTGTTAGAGGTTCTTTTCAAAATTTTGACAAGCACCCTTGTCCTTTCTATACAGTAGTCTTCCCCTCCGGGACAAGTTCATTAACTAATCAAGTCGTAAATTGGAGAAACCTGTTAGTAATTTGTGCGACATTACTTTTTATATACTTGAGACTGATTTCATATTGCCGCATCAAGTTTTGGTTCAGCATTGTCCTTGGATAACTTCAATTGGGTCTGAATCCTGTTGCAAGTAATTTGATCTCTGTGCTCTGCAAGAGCAAGTTTTGAAGTACAAGCTATGTACAACATTGTTTGCCACAATTTGTTCTCTATTACAGCTAATAATAATTTATTTGAATGGCCAGTTATTAGTTAAGATATAGTGATATTCATGTACCATATATAAAGAAAAGTGTTTGGTTTGAAAAAAAAAATAGTAATTTGTATTGTTGAACTGATGGAAACAACAAATCAATTTTTACTGAAATAGTACTTACTTGATTTAGTAAAATTATGGGACAATGTTTATTGTTAAACTCTCTTGGTATTAAAAAATTATGACTGAGACAATGTCCATTGTTAGCTAGGCATTTAGCAATGTTTTACTCTCTCCCTTCAAAGAAAACAAAGCAAAGGACTGGGGCATTTTTCACTCAAATTGCTCACATTTTTTTCATGCACCCATTTCCCGGTTGTACGATATCCCGGATGTAAATCAAAGTTATGATTGGTAGATATCACGCAAATCCAGTAAGGCACGTGATGCAGCAGGAAGAAAGACAGCTCCCGTCGAACGTTTTGAAAGGGTTTCGGTTTGTCGAAAGATTGTAATAGCTTTTCAAGGGCACAATGGCAGACCAAGTTGATCCGGATAAGTTAGTTTACGTGGCTAAGTTAGCTGAACAAGCTGAGCGTTATGAAGACATGGTAAACGCGATGAAATCAGTGGTGGAAAGTAAGCAGGGCAACGACCTCAACAACGAGGAAAGAAATCTGCTGTCGGTGGCTTACAAGAACGTGGTGGGCGCGCGGAGGTCTGCCTGGCGAATCATTTCGAATCTTGAGCAAAAATCAGAAGGTGGAAATAAAGGCGAATTGACTGAGGAATATCTCAAGAAAATTAAAGAAGAACTGAAGGAAAAATGCTGCGAAGTCTTAAAATTGATCGATGAACGCCTCTTGAAGCTTGCTTCCACAAATGAAGCGGACACGGAAAACCCCGAACCAACGGTGTTCTACTTAAAAATGAAAGGCGATTACTATCGATACCTGGTGGAGATTGAGCCTCAGGATAGTGATGAACGCAAAGAATTGGCGGCAAAATCCCAGGAAGCTTACTTAAAGGCACAAAAGAATGCTGAAAAGTTGGTTCGAACTCATCCCATTTGTCTTGGTTTAGCGCTCAATTTCTCCGTGTTCTACTACGAGATTAAAAATGACCAACCGAAGGCATGTGAGTTGGCGAAAAAGGCTTTTGATGATGCAATAGCCGAGTTAGACAATTTGGAAGAAGAATCTTATAAGGACAGCACTTTGATAATGCAACTTCTTCGTGACAACCTAACTCTGTGGCAATCAGACACCGGCGACACCGAAGTTGATGGTGGGGATTGAAGTGGTAAAGTTAGCTACTAAGCTAGTGTAGACGTATTTTCCTTGCTTTGAACTGTTAACACAGGAGGTCTCCGTTTCAGAAAAGTTCAGTGCATATATAGGTAGCAGTAAAAAAAGCAATAAATAATGTAGCTCGACTATGAAAAGCGGGTAGCATAAGCGTGTATTTACAATTTCTTTGTACATCGTGTACTAGAAGTAAAGGCAGCTGAAATATGCCATGTTAAATTGAAAGGTGTTCTTTCGCTGTATTTAAATATCCACTGCAAAGCAAGGCTAAGAACATCAGGAAAATTAAGAGTGTGTAGGTCTGTTTTTCTTTTAATGCCAGTGAAGTATTGTTCTTGGTGTTTTTTGGAACAGAATTAAAGTTATTTGCTGCCGTAGTAGCCTAGAATCTGTGCCATTTTTTACGTAGTTTATGGTACAGAGGAAAAGTGTTTTACCCTTCAAAACAATAATAGCTATAGTCTGTAATTTGAGGTACAGTCTATATTTGTTTCCACCCTTGTTTTCCCATTGATAAGATTTTTCTGCTACAAAATATGTCTGGTTGAGGAGAGGAGAGGAGGGGAGGAGGTCTCTGACCGCATTGTTTTAGCTATTGAGTATTTCTGAAGGGTTTTGGAATTATAAAAGTGGCTCTTTCTTGAGGGTGTGTTGGCACTTGTGGGGATTTTAAATGAACTTGCCCTGAGCTGTTCCAAAATGCATGTGAAAATTTTGCCATCGCGAATACTATGTAGGCGTTGTAACAGAAAAAGGACTTTATTTGAATTATTTTTAATCACACTGCTGTCAATTGATAGATATAAAAGAATTAAAGGAGCAACTTCAGAATGCAGGGCCACTTTTGAAGTGCCATGTGTCAAAACCTATTGAAGAACGAAGCATAAGCACTATTGTGATTCAATGAGATGTAATTAAATAAGTGGCCCGTAATTTGCAGTTTACGGAGGCGTGATGGCCTCATGGTTAGTGCGCTCGACTACAGATCGAGCGGTCCAGGTTCGAGCCCTGACCGGGGACATTGTGTTGTGTTCTTGGGCAAAACACTTCACTTTCACAGCACCTCTCTCCACCCAGGTGTATAAATGGGTACTGGCAAAATTTAATACTGGGGGTAACCCTGCGATGGACTAGCATCCCATCCAGGGGGGAGTAGCGATGTTGCTTAATACTACAGAAACCGGGATGATGGGCCACTTAGGCTCGTATGCAGACTTAACCTTACTTTACCTAATTTGTAGTTTAGCCAGATTGAACTAATCAAGAGACCTGTCAAGCATCCCTACAAAAAGCAAACTAATTAGCTCATAGAAATCTGATTTTAATCTTCGCTTAAATATTCTGTTACTGAAAATTAATTCAAAATGCAAAATTAATATGTTGATTAGGTTGCTGCTTGGTTTCACATGGGAATTGGCCCAAATTTGACTGTAAACAACTGCTAAATAATTATCATATGTAAATTTTTCTCATTATTGTTTTCTAATTGCTTTTTTTGGTTATTTTTATTAATTTTTCAACCCTCTCATATATAAATATACCGGTACCAAAACAGAGGCAGGCATTTTGGCCTACTGTAGAAGCTCAAAAAATGAAATCAATTCAAAATAAAAGACCTAAACCACATTTTCCACAAACAAATTAGATGCCACCAGCTGACAATTTCAAAACAAATTCCTATCAATGGATATGCTGCAGGTTGTTACTTAGCTCTTGTATTTTGGTGCGAGTCTTCTACTTGTATTTTGTAGTTTGAACTCTTTTGCTTCACATCACTAGAAAGTCAAGATCTCACTATGTTTATTCTTTTGACAGATCCGTTTGATGCGTTTTTCAAAGATAGTTTAATAATTAACAATTATTCAGCCAATCAGCACGTACGAAAAGCACTATTCACTTGTGTGGTATATACTAATAATTATTATTAAGCTTAAGAGCATGAGAATATCTATTTATGAACATTTTTCCTCTTGTTTTTTTCTCTGTCTCCAAGATTTAAATAAATGGACACTTAAGGACACCAAAAACACCAACATAAACACAACAAACCTTTATATAGACTTCTCAAACTCATTACTCATTCATCATATTTACTCAAAGGAAATTATGAATGTTACAGTGTTTGGATAGCTGTTCTTAATTAGCGTAGATTTTTATGATTTGATTTCTTTATTTAGTTTTAAGATATGTCAAAGATACATCACACACTCAAGAGAGTCAACAGATTTCCTAACACCTCAAAGCTCATCAAAATTTTTCACTGTGGTTTGTACTTTCAACTCTTCTCGGTGGAAATGTGAGAAATACTTGTCCAAGTTTGATATATATTCCATGAAAATTCACTAAGTTGCAATTTGATGTGATTTATCTTCATGTACATAATGAGGATTAGGATATGATGTGAAGAAACAGAAAATATGTTCTGTTTTTCAGTTGAGTTATAGAAACACAAATGGAGGTTTGGGAAAATGAGAACTGCTGTGGTAACAGAAGCCGACAGACAACTGTTTCACCCACTTTTTCAAGTTCTCCCCAGCTTCCATGAGTAAGAGCACTGAGATTTTATTGATGTAATGACCCGAAATAAATATTAATAATATCAATTATTATTACAAACCCTGTAAATGTACCAATCAACAAATTGTACCCCTAAACGACACAACCCAGTTATTTTGAAATGGGAGTTACTTTACCAGGTGATGTACAGTAACATGCACCATATGAATTCCGAATCTGAAATTATTAAACTAGGCAAAATTTTGAAAGGAGTCTCTGAAAGGGACAAGAATAGTCTTTTGGAGGCATGGAAGCACTCTTTTTTCTTTACTGGAATAATGTAAACATTGGTCATTTCAGATTTTAGCACAGTACTTTGCTATTTGTTACTTAACTATGAATTTTGATCCCAAAGATGCAGTAATGACCATGCCATTTTTCTCAGGAAGTCTCCCTTCCGCTGTGCAGTCCTTGTAAAACATTACGTCTGAGTTCATTCTTGGAGACCCAGGGGCAGAAAGTCAGGTCAGTAGAAGTCAACTGGGTGAAATTGTTCACTTTGTTCACACCGCTTTGACTAGTTTGACTTCCTTGGCTATCTGCGCCTGGGTCTCTGACGATGTCCGAGTCTATCACTCCAGTTCCTTTGCATCTGTTAGGACACATTCTAGTTTCCTGATTTACTTGTGCTCTGACTAGCAAAGTACTTTTGTATTCCAGGGCACTTTTTGACCTTTTTTGCAACTTTGTCACCTTTGCCTTGTTGCTGCCAACTTGCTTGCAACTCTTTCTGTATTTCACTTGGAAGCTCACAAAAAACAGCAGGATCTATGTTGCTTGGACAAATAGTACTTGGCCCAATTTTCCTCATGTTCAAACCATTGGTACTTTTTTCATTAAGCTGGGTAGCCTGTGTAGTTAGTACCAAACTTTGTTGTAGTTCCCGCATCTTGGTGGAGCCATCATTGGGTCCATTCAAGGCCTTGCAACCATTCTGATCATCCTTCAATAGCTGACTACTGCAAGTAGCAAAAGATGCTGACCAAGTTGGCTGGGAGTGAGACGCAAAAAAATTAGAGATCTTCTTGGATTGAGCCACACAAGATTTCTGAAAGTTTGTTAATGAAACTCCTAACAGAGTCAAGTGAAATGGCTTCTTTACATCAATAAGCTTGTTGAACAGAGAGAGGCAAATGGTCAAGAGCATATCTCTTGTTTTGTCTCCGTCACTGAAAGAAACTGTGTTTGGTATTTGACATTGACGACTCCCTCTTTTATAAACCTTGTCTTGCTTTCTCACTGTAACTCTCACAGTCTGAGGTATGCCAGTGTCGCAAGAAACTCTTGGAAGTAACCCATCAATAAGGCTCTTAAGTCGCTTCCTTGCATCATCGAGCGTTGAACATTTTTTAAAGGAATCTTCATCACCGATTGACTTAAATTCCCCAGATGGGACAACTTTGCTGTCATCGACACCATGGCATAATCTAACCATCTGCACTGCAAGTGAGTTGCCAAATTCTTTTTCCAGTATTTGCTGGGAACATGTAAGCAGGTCAGTAACAGATAAAATGTTAATTGTTCGCAGCTTTTTGGCCATGCTATGTCCAATCCCTGTTAGGAGAAAACAAAACCTATTACTATAAATGACCCCACAAAATAACTTGTCAGTAAAATCAGGAACAAATATACTGATGAACATTCTTTTACCCTGCAGTGGAGGTAACTTAGTAGCAAATCAGGTCAGATCTACTTAAGATCATGGAGCTTAAACCATGGGTTGGGTTGCACATAGGGTACAGAGCCACCTTAATGTTTTGAAAATTTAAGGTGGCTCCGAAACCAATGTACAGAATTTTTTTTAAACTTTCCTAAAAGTTGTGTCTTAAGACAAATTATGATACTTAGCTCCAAATGTTATTTCATATGCACCCAATGATAATTCCCTGATGCCCCAGCCTCCCTCATTCAATGTTGTGTTACTAGCTGCTGTGGTCCCCACCACCAGTCTTATAAATAGAAAAATCAGTCTTGTTTGAGGGAGGGGAAGGAGGGAAATGTCCCATGTCACTCAAAAATGGAAATTTAGAGTGAAGTGTCACTGACAAGTTCACTTTTGTTGCATGCTGTAGGTTTCATTACTTTCAGCACAACTTGTGAAACAAACTGGCATTTAACAATAGTTTCATCAATGTTTATTTTTCATCGGTTTTACCTGGAATGTCTCTTGCTTGAAGTCCCAACAAGAGGCTCTCAGTATCCTCAGGAAGCAGGGTTGTTTGCATGTTGGGCTTCCTCCACCCAGCCACAAGTTTAGCAAGGAGTTTATTATGAGCAATTCCGGCACAGCATGTTAGACCAGTGTCCTGTAGGATTGCCTGTCTGACTTCAGCCGCAATTACAGATCCCAATTTCAGCCTCTCATGGCAGCCACAAGAGCATGGACTTGCAATCTGAAAAAATAATTTTGCTTAAGTTTTGTTTTTTGTAGGTTATCAGGATAGCATTTAGTCGGTTGGTTGACAAGTTATGCTCGAAACATTTGGAACTATCTCGCTAGGCTAGGTTATATAATTTGCCATAAACTAATATCCACAATTAGCTGTCACATAAGGCTTTATCGTTTGTTGGCTTTCTATAAGATTAGCACTCCTACAGTTTTGTGAAACCACATCTATTTTTCTTTGTTCAGCCTTAACTTAAACATAATTATATTCTGCTGCTGCCAGATTGTGATCATGATCTGCATGACCAGAAGGCAGCATGAACAATCATCACATTTATGTAAACAACTCATGCAGTTGTGAAAATAAAGCCTGAAAATTTTCAGGATTGAGTAAGACCTGAACCCATGGCATCTACACTACTGGAGATTTAATTTGAATTAACAGCACTGCATTGGTATCGCTGAAGTCACAGGTTCAAAGCCTATCCCAACCACCAATTTTTTTCAAGGCATTCTTCTCACAACTGTCAGAGTTGGGTACATAATTCCAATATCATCATTTTCTGGAACCTGTGATCAGGTGTTCTTTTTTTGGCAAGCAGGGGGAAGGCGAAAAAGAACACCTCACATGTAAGATGTTTACTTTACGAGGTCTGCAACCCTTAGTATTAATGTTATTGCATCAGGCAATCTTTTTTCCCCTTGCCCTGTATACCTGATCATTGGTTAACCCTTTAAGGCTGAGGAGTCTCCCTTTGACCAGTAAAATCGTCTGGCGTTAGACAGAGTAAAATCGTCTCGCGTTAGACAGAGTAAAATCTATAAGACACTCTTAGGGCTTAAAGGGTTAAGAATATTGAGACATAACTTATTAAAAGAATGGGACTCCTCCAGCTCAGTTTAAGCACCCATGGACTGTAACAACATAAAGATACCTTTTCCAGGCTGATGTCAGTGCTACCATTGTATAAATGCCCTGAATAGTTTCTTTCCTCAGATGGATTATTTAGTAGTCGTGAACTCACGAGCTCGGTGACATCCAAAAAATTCTCATCCATTCCTAGTCTTTCCACCAGGGGCGTGAACTTTCTGGTCAGCAAACTATGTACTTTACCAGAAAATTCTCTGTACACTGTCAAATCCTCACCATTAACTAAAACAAGATCAGGGCATTTCTTCTTCGCATCGTTAACGAAAACAAGCTTCTTCACACCACGTTCCCTCGCGATATAATTACAGGTTACCACTATATGCTTTTGCTGAATTCCCAGGGGTACCTGCCGCAGTTCTGGGCAGCGAATCATCTCCACTTGCGCATAAAAGCAGTCGATATCAATATGAATTATGGTTCTACTATGTCCAAAACAAGAATCTAGCTGAACTGGACATTGTATTGTAGCTTTCTCAGTTCGCTGGCTTGGTTGAGAGCCTGAAGAGTCAATTCGTCGTCTTTTAGACGGAAAAATGACAGGCTGTCGACTGCAGCCACTGGTAACAGGAGAACGAAAATCAAGCCCTTCTTCATCGTCGTCATCAGAGATTTCACCTTCTCTGTATAAATAGTCGTACGATGATCGAAAATCGTCCATTCTTCCAGTGTAATCTATTAGCTGCCAAACATTTCGTCATATGCAAGTCTATAGAAAGCTCAAAGTAGGACTACAAAGCATCGACTAGAACATCAAGGGAACCCAATCTCGTTCCAAGGGTTTTCAAAGCGCTTGCTTGCGCGGGCCGCATGCTAATTTCGCTCGTGTGATTGGTCTAAACGCATCACATGACTGAATATACCCGCCCGGCTAACACTGGGGGACATCCGTGTGTGCGTGTTGCGAAGAATCTTGATCCCATTAGACCTGGGTATCCCTTTCCCCGTTAATTGCTTGTGTTATCACATACCGCACCGTATTTTTTATGCCTGTATCCCGAAAACCCCTAAGGACCTCAATATTTGAAGGATGATAAACAGAAAACCCTCAATTTGACGCGGAAATATGCTTGGATATTTATGTCCTAAAAGTTTACCTTGAAAACACTCAGAAAACAGTTCACTTCTCATAACAAAGAATGTCCACTAGTCCAAGTTCAAGCATACTTCCACGCCCAATGGAGGCTATTGATTGTATGGATTTTGGAGAGTATGAGAGAAGCGTTAAGGGTTGCTCAAGGCACAGCTGAGAGCAGCTCTAGCTTCCCAAGTTATCTCCAAATTTCCCAAGACAATGCATAACTCGATACATACACAGCTGAAATATTGGATCAATTCTTTTACAACATTGCGACAATAACTTGGGCACCGAAGCATGTTTTATTTGTGACTGATGACCAAGTCCTCACAATGTACTAAAACAAAAGATCCTCTTGGCTGCTTAAAAACACAGTACTGTATGTTGGGCAAGGGTTGAGCGAGAGCGCTTCATCTGGGACCATCCGGTTATCCCGAAGCCAGGATAGGAATAAAACAAACCTTACAGGATCCAATGATTTGATTTGTATGATTTGTCACACACAAATCACCTCCATCGACTGAAAGACTAAGTTCACAACCAAGCTTTGTCTGTAGTTGAAAATCAAGTGAACTCCTTAGAATAATAGGGTAATTAGCACAGGGCAGAAGTTTGGAATAAGAAATCTTTTTGATCAGAGAAAATCATATACCACGTTTCTAATAATCAAACAAACACTAGTTATGTTGGGAGACAAAACACCACAACAAAAATATTCAGGTTTCAATCTAAATTTTATTATTTTTTACAAAGGTTGTTCCTTAGAACCTCAGCTTCTGGAAAAACCACTTGTTCTTGCCAGACTTGTACCTGAAAACAATATTCCATTTAGTACCAAAATACATGCCTAAACTAAGGCATAAGGAAAATATTACGACTCTTTCCAGAAAATCTCCTTACCCCTACCACTGAAGTTTTTTTTTTAGTTTGATTTCCCCTATTCTCCAGGAAATTCCAATTTAGTTTCATACTTTCCTTTAAAAAATTTGGCTTTCAACCCACCCCTCCCCCTTTTTAATTTCCATTTACCTTCCTTTGGGCAGGTCTGGATACTTACTGGAAGTGCACAATAGAAAAGCCTGTGTAACATAGCATAAATGAATCAGGAGGGAGTTGACAGAATAGCAGTGTTCACACCAGACTGCGCCACTGCAGGAATCCCACTTTGCAATCAGAGATGGACCCCAGGAAAATGAACAAGTAAATATTTTAGATCTTATTGCTGCACTTTTAACAGATAACTGTTTTCTTAGCACCAATACTATAAATAAGCAGCTTTCTTCCTTAAAACTCAAATATAATTGTTTTCTTTTCCCATGATTTAAGGGCGGGCAAAAAAGTCAAAGTCAAAGTTTCTGGAGCATTAAGGTGGCTTACTACAGTTTTAATAAATTTTAAGAGCCCAACTTTTACCATTTTATTGCGAAAAATTTAAGATGATTTAAACGCAAACAAATGGCCAAAAGGAAGAACTGAGTACTCAAGAAGAAACTGGGCACTAGTATGTTAAAGTTTTTCCCAAACTTTACCCATATGACCCCACCTATAATTTCAGGTATTAGGAATTGGCTCAAAAAAGAGACATTCATGAAAAGTCAAACAAAAATTTGTAACGCATTTTTTTCAAATGCTAAGAAAATGTGGAAAAAATATAGCTCAAATTAAATCTGAAATACAGACTTTTTAGAAATTTTGGCTATAAATGTGATTCATCTCTACAAACCAACTGTGAAAATTTCATCATAAGTTGCACTAGGTTTTTGAGCAATCCCCAATGCATGCCCTTTAATAAGCACTCGCACACTGGCTGTAGTAAGACACCTTAAGCAACAACACAATGCAATGACCTGGCCAGGACTCAAAACCAGACCACTTGATCCGGAGTCCAGCATTCTAGCCATTAGACACTGCACTTCCACAATATAAGTTCCACGACAATAAAGTTAGTTTATGACAAGTTGCCAGCCTTAACAGTACAAAGTTGATGTGACAAACTTACCTTTCTTCCAATTTGACCTTAGCCTCCCTCTTAGCTTTACGCTTCAAGGCTGGATCTCTGAAGACATCTTTATTGATGATCTGCTTATCAAGGTTAACATCCACAGAGTATCTATACGAAACAAAGAGTTAAGTTACTAACAATTTTGCTTCATACACATAGACATCCTCCGATACTTGATTAAAATTAAAATCCCAAATAAAGATCAGCACTCCTCCAATATTAATAGTGAAGATATCAGTTTTATCTACTGGCACTGAAATCATTTTCAATCACAAACCCCAAAATTACACAAGTGTGTGTTGGCGGAAAGAGCTTTCAAGCAAGTGAAATTTTAATTGCAGTTGAATTTCCAACATCTTTTTTACCATGTGACAGCATTTGAATGTCTTTCAAACTTTTACAGTGAAGCACTTTTTATTGTATTAGTAATTGTTAAAATATTCATCTTTCAGAAATCGTTCAAAAAGTAAAGATGGAGTTTGTTTCCTCTTATTACGTTTTCATTAATATTCAATAATATTGTTTCAGTGTATCTGTAGTTTTATTTGTAATACCGTTAGTTTCTTAGTCATTGTTGTCTCTTTAGTTCTCTTGTTGCATTCAGTTGTATTTAGTTGTACCTAGTTGTATATTAATAATTCCTGTAAACATGACCCTCCTAGATTAGCTCAGCTATCCACAGGCATGTTTTATATTTTGTATTTTTTGTATTTTTTTAATTTGTAAAAAAAGTAAAATGTATGAATGTATGTATGAATGTACTTCAAACTCCACCAAGGTCCCACAAACTTAGCACTAACTTACTTTAACTACTTATTTTAACCTCTATACAAGGGCCTCCTTTCAGCAACAGCCTGAGAGGGGATTTGGACTGCCAAATTAACCTATCAACAATGGCCAATTAATCAATGACTGATGATTAGTAGGCACAAAACCCCAGGTTTTGTTGGAAAAGGTTACCAAACTTCAACCGTACTACATTATACCTGCCAACTTTTCTAAGGTCAAATGCGTGAGATTTTCAATTCCGACGTTATCCCAATTTCCGAAGATGTCCGATGACTTCAGAAGGTTCCCGAAGATGACCGAAGGTTTCCGAAGAGTTCCAAGCATTGACCTGACCACTTCCGATCATAACAGCTGTTTTGACAAATTGACTACTGAATCTACATTTAATTGGTCTACGAGCAAGAAACTTGCATTTGTCAGCCAGGCGTGAGAAATTGGTGTGAATGCGCGAGATTAGTATTTTGGATCGCCATGCGTGACACTCGCGCATAATGTGTGAGAGTTGGCAGGTCTACTACATGCCACTGGTCTCTGTTTCTGTTTAGTTTCCCTTTTATTGATATATTCTGTTGTGTTTAGTGTTTATTTTAAGAAATGTTTCACCCCTATCTCCCGTAATGGCCACCTCTCAACAATGGCCACTTACTCTGTCCCCAAGGTGGCTGTTGTTGAGAGGTTGAGATCAGTTGTTGTGCTCAGAATACTTAACATGCATATACTCATTACCTAATGGAATGGATCTATTATGAAAAGTCAAAGAGAAGTTTAGGATTGATCACTGTTACTCAAATCGTAAAACACCGCGAATCAACTAAGTACTGAATCGAGACTCACCTAGTAGGCATAAGATGGTTGTAGTTATAAACCTTGACGAAAGGCTTTATTCTCGACCTCTTTGCTGTCTTCTTCTTGTTCATTTTTTTTGTTACCTTCAGCGGATAACGAGAAATTCCAGCAACGAGCGCGTGACCGTATGGTTTATCGGTGGTACCATCGTCGTAGTTTTTCACAATTACTGCTTTCTTGCCGGCATAACGCCCATTTAAAACCAACACAACCTTGCCAGACTTGATGAATTTCCCCATGGTTATGGAGGAATCTGTGAAATATTTATTAAACACACCTTTAGCAAGTTAAAAAGAAAGAATAAAATAAAGGAATACTAAAAACACTCAGTAAAATTGTGAAGGATTTCGAATAACTATTTGCAACAAAATCTCGCTAGAATTCTACGACATTTTCTCATAATATTGAAAATAATAGTTACTCTAAACTCAAGATCAATTTAAGGGCTAAAGGTACCGAAAAAGTTTTATTTTAGAGGCAGATGGAAGTGGATTGTAGCGGAAACATCATCCTAACTCACCAGCAAAGATGGCGACGAAAAGAGAGAGAACGATTGTAGGGGCAGCCGCTGACAAGAAACATCGCGGTGGTCAGAAAATTGTGGTAACACAGCGCACCCAACCACAAAATTACAGAGTTTGTAAGGGAACTTTTGTATATAAAAGCTACAGCTTTCTTATAATCCAATCTCTATTTCATTTAATTAATGAGTTTTCATCTTCCAATAGAACAAAAGATTGCAGACAGAGGAAAGGGGCCCTTGTAGGGAGTTGACCATTAGTGGAGGGAAGAAGATACTGAAAACCAGAAAAACTGACTGTACAGTTGGATTGAACTATTGTATTTCCAAAATACAATAGAAAATAAAAGGACATCTATTTTTATTAAACTGAATTTGTTTGAAATCAATAGCAGCTTATGGCTTTGATAGAAAGACAATCAACTTGTGCAGATAATACAGATAGGGACCAGGGATAAGAAAGAAAAAGAAAATTAAAATAGATGGGGTAGAAGATTATGGCAGAGCACAGGTCTCAAAACAAAAAAAAACAAAAAATGCTCTAAAGACACTGGTCTATTTTTTTCTGACAAATTATACAGCAAAAAAGGGGGCATGGCCCATCATCTACTCCCTCCTAAATCCACCCCTGGTGTCTGAGTAACCAAAGGTGAGTGAAGCATGAAAAAAAAATGAACCACTTGGTTGAGTTGAACATGTTATGTGTGATACTAATGTGCAGATATGCAAGACACAATGAACACAACATATTTAGACATTTGCCATGGTCATAATGTAACTGATTTGAAGTCAGTTACTAAAATGCATGTGGAGTTCAGGAATGTGCTATAGTCCAAAATTTTTTTCAAAAGAGATTTTCCAGTAACCCCTTGTATGTTTCTTAGGCCATGGTAAACTTCTATTTCTGACTTGCATTCACTAAAAAGACACAGTTGCTTGCATCCAAGTATGAACACAACATCATGATTCATATTAAATGATAGGTATCAAAGGTTAACTGATTTATCTGAAGTTTGCTAAAGCTTTTGCACCCAAAGTAAAATGCAGCTAAAATAAAATGTTGTATCATGTTTTCAATCAATAAGTACACGCAAATGTTCAAACAAGGAGCTCCTTTGTCTAGAACTTGTGATTGGAGTGTCCTCCATACAAATTAGGAACACTGTCACCGTCAATAAAACAATATTATGTTTACTTTGGGCATGAAGTTTACACTACTGGTCAGCAAACTTCAAAGGATTTTAGGATAAGTCATGCAATGTTTTCTTGTGACATGTTCATGCTTACGTGCATGGCAAACATCTTTTGACATACCATCTCTCAACATTGAACTCAAAATTTCAGTTAAGTGTTTTGACTCTTCTTTAGTAAAAATCTACTAACCCTCCACTATGAATGCCTTTCTGGTAGTGGCTACACTACTTACTATCTAATATGTTGTAAATAGTGATTGCTGCTTCTTTGCATTTTTGAAGTATCTGTGAAGAAAACTGCTTTCAACTTTTGGACAACTGGTAGATTAATACTAAAATATTTGATCATAAGCTCTCAATTAGATCATCTGCTCTCGCCCTCATCGTGTGATAATTAACAAGGGCACAACCCCTGTCAACAATAAAGAAATCAAGAGCCAGTTGCGACAGAAATTGAGACTCAGAGTGAACAATCTCATAATAATATTGATAATAAGAAACCTAATGCTTAATGAAACCTCTTGCCACATTGGAATTTAGCAAGACCCTCTGTGAAGAGGATATGGGTATTTTTTGGGGACACACATTACTAGTGAGAACAGCACAGGAACAGAGCATTTATTC
>OMLO01001025.1_pt1 | contig 20563 bp, 13 predicted proteins | sample 1674811 | NCBI WGS metagenome assembly OMLO01 (sample SAMN06265003, study PRJEB25207) | coral metagenome | isolation source: Coral host | place: Mexico:La Bocana,Puerto Morelos, Mexico | collected 2008-11-13 | reverse complement strand
TTGGAGATCCTCCCGATCCATCCAAATCTGGGTCGCGGATAACATTAAAGTCACCACCTATTATTATTTTGCAATCACTGTCAATTTCCAATTTATCTAATTCATTCTGTATTTCGTCGTAGAAGATGTATTGTTCGTTGGTCGTATTTGGCGCATAGATATTCAAAAAGAAAAAAAAAATGACCTTGAACAAGACCTTTTAGAATGATATACCGACCTAGATTATCTTGTTTACATACCGTCTTTGACTAGTGTTAAGACACATCTGCTGTGTTCAGAACCATGACACAAAAACAAGTCTCCTCTCCACTGGGATTTCCAGGTGTTATTCACCTCGGGTGTGCTATAAGTCTCTTGTAGAAAAATTATATCAGCTTTATCCTTCATACACCAATGAAAAAGTGCTTTTCGTTTATCAAAATATCTTATCCCCCGAACATTTAAGGATAGGATACCAAAATTTAAATTAAGTTTTGTAACTTTTTAAGGGCATATGAAAGTGAAAAGGCGAGCAGTTGCAGAGAATGACATAGTAAACTTGACTATTGGTCTTGTACTCGTATCTTTTCTGTTTTTCGCTTGGTTGCTGCAACCAAAGGCTACACATTGCTGTATTTTGACTGTACGAAGCAACCACGATACGTCATCAGCCCGTAGTGCATTGCGCGCCATTCAAGATGGCGGCCGCGGGAATTTTAAACGGGTTATAGGGCCGATCTTTGGAAGCCGATAAAAAAAATTATTATAGACATTTTTTTTTATTTCAGATCTTCTAATAAGTACATTTTAAACATTGTAGGCGATACTTGTTAAAATAGTGGAGGTTCCCTTTAAAGCCTCGATCTTTCCTTTGAATATGTTTTCGGTGTTTACTGTGTTTTCTTGGATAGTTTGTTCCAGAAGCTTTACTTTCTTCTTTAAATTTTCTATCTCTGTATTCGCGAACGACATTCCTTCATCTAACACCTTTAGTTTTGTTGTGGCGTCCGTGCTGAAGCTTTCAAACTACTCAGCTTTATCCTGTAACTTATTAACTTTTCCATCGACCACTTTCACAAAGTCCTCAAGGTTGTCCAATTTCTTTTCCATGTTGTGTAACTTCTGCAGTACAAGGTCTAGCTTCGGCAGAATTAGCCAACTCCAAGGCAGCGGCGGTTTCGTCTTCTTCGCTCGATTGCACCGTGTCAGACATGTGCAACTTGACTTTGGCTTTCTTCTCCAACGGTGAAAGGGATTCTTCTTCCGACGAGTTGGATACACTTCTCCAAGCCGGCCCGATTCTCTCTACACGAGTTTTTCGCCTGACCTTTTCTCCTTTTTCTGCCATGTAGAGGCCTCCATATACGAATTTTGAGCGGAGCTAGCAAAAAGACGTCTATGCTCTACCCATGCTCGGCCCAATCCCCCTGATAAATTTCCAGTTACACTTAAATCGATTTTACAACCAGGAATCCTTTGCTCTCATTTCTCATCAGGTCGATGAGCTATTGTCCAAGCTTTCAGGAGTGACAGTGACGTACGAACCCACAGATCTTGATGTCTCTCTGCAGGTGCCTCTGAACAGCAAAGAAGAAAACAGATATAGCTGGACCTTACGAATCTGCTATGAGGTAAGACTGAAATCTGGTTTGTCAAGAATCAAACAAGTGAAATCGTCGCTACGCAACCGTAGGATTGTGTTTATTTTGTCTGTCAAGCTTACTACGGTTAGATTCGAAGTCATTATTTCCAACCCCCCCCCCCCCCAACCCCCCACGTATTTAAGACCGATTTAGTTTCCCTTGCCCCTGGTTCAAACGGTTCGGGTTCAAGGCCTTGTGTTCTTGGACAAAAACACACTTCTCTCGCAGTTTCTCTCTCCATCCAGGTGCATTAATGAGTGCCGATGCATTTAATGCCGGGGGTAACCTTGCGATGGACTAGTATCCCATCCAGGGGAAGTAGAAACACTCGTAGTCCCTTCATGCTACGGATCCGGGATAAGCTCTAGCCTGATGGGCTATTTGGCTACTTGGCTAGAAAATTACAATTTGTTCTTTTCATTACAATCAATCTTGTACTGTAATGAACAGTAATGAGTAGTTCTCTGAATACTAGTTTTTTATTCTCCTGTAGCCAAGTGCCATCTACAAACTACATGATGTAGTGCTCTTGCCACAGCACCACAGATGCTTCACCTTGTCAAGCGTCAAATTTAACTGTGCAGAGCCAGGCGCTAATGCTGCGCCAACAACCTTGAAACCACCATACTGTGAAGAGCTTCCTGACATGTTTCATTACCCAGTTCAACCTTATCTTCACGATTCCCACGGCAGTTGTGAGGTAGAGATCATTATTTCATTCTCCACTCTTTTGTTTGGTTACTTTGAACAAGTCTTGGTCCTCGATTTTGGGAAGGAGAAACATCTGGCTGTGAAAATGACTATCGAGGTTGGTAGTCAAAACTTTCTACAAGAGTTCCAAGAAGCTAAGAAAAACCTAACGTTGGATTGGCCATTGTGGGATGACGGATCCCGAGAAATTATTAAGTTTGAGCCCAAGCGTCCTTCATTGTTCAACAACGAACATTTGGTAGCCAAGTACAAGCTACCTAAACGGGAAGATATTGTGCCCTCAGCTCTGCTTGATGGATCTGAGAGCTTAAACAACGATAACTACAAAGACGTAATGCATCAACTGTTATTCGTGGAGGAGATCTACATTCGACGGCAAGTTGCCAGGTAAAATCAAGCAGCAAAGAAATACGTGCATGTATAAATATCTGGTAGCTTTTTTGGATGGACTTTCGAATTATTTATACCCAATAATAATAATAATATAATAATAATATAATAATATTAACGATGTAGTTTTTGTGTTCTCGGCAAGGCATCTTTACGGCGTATCTCTATCTCCACCCAGGAATATCCATGGGTGCAGGCAAATTGCGTGCAAGGGCAAATTGAAAAATGCTTAGCTGGAACCGTTGGTAACCTCCAGTGGCCTAGTATCTAGGGAAGCAGTTGCACTGTTCTTGTCATCTTACGCCTGCCCACCTAAGCCCAAGAACTGAGCGTTAGCACCGTGTAGCCATTTTACTCCCTTTCATCCCTAAGATTTGAACACTTTTTACCTTTCATTGACTGAAAGCGTTCAGGATGACAACAGCAATATATTTGACTGCATGCTTTTGCTTTACAGTTTTAATGTACAGGGTACAAAACTGTACGCTACACAAATGGTCGTAAAGTGGACAGGGGAAGTCGTGTACGCCCAGGAAGGATGGCTTTATGGCTTCTTTCATGTGTTACGCCCAATAACACCCGATGACATGAATGGGCGACTCTTGCTGAGGAATCTTTTTGGAAGCATCAGCTCGGTTCTCATAGCCAAGACCCAAAGCCCTAATTCTGTGGTTTATGAGGCATTAGTAGATTCAGTCGAAGACGATCGAGTCATATTAAAGCTGTCTGCACAGTGCTGTGAATATCTGGCGCTGACGAATAACAGTGATGTCACGGTGGACGTCCAGTTTCACATTAACAGACTTCCTCTGTGTGAGATGCACGACAACATTGATAGACTTGGGCCTGAGCACGTGCGAATATTGTTTCCGGAGTTCAGTAGTGTTGGTTTGGAGGAGAAGGTAAGAAGTACGATGTAACAACCAAAATTTCAAATGCTTTCAGTTCCTTCAGTAATGCAATCAAAAACAGAATAAATGCGAGTTGACCTGGCCATAGTGTAAATATGCCACATTACATATAACTTCGATGACTGGAATTGTTAATTTCACAGTAAACTCGAGTTTTAAACGCATTCATTGATTGTGAGTTTTAAAACAAATAATTTCATACTGAGATGCTTTGAGACGTAATATGTGATATGATTCCAGTTATTACCACTCCAGTGTCTCATATCTTGACCTGTAATCTCATGAGGGCTCGTTATTTAAATATTTTAGAGTAGGTTTCAAGACATATTTGCTTTGAAATCAAATTAAAAATTTTTGATTTTAAGTTTACTCAGTGACATTTTTTATTAAGGAACAGAATGCATTGAGCCGCTGATTAGTCGTTATGGCATTTTACATATCGTAATCAAACGAAGGTATCATGCAGTGTTCCGGACTTTTAACCGAGCTCTTTGTGTCCTGTGCTTCAATGACATCTTATCTTTTTTTAGATTTATCATCTACCTTGGATTCTTGACCCAAACCTGAATGAAGATCAGAAAGAGATAATCAGGAAAATAGCGGCACCGTCAATTGAAGCACCCCCTCTGGTAGTATTTGGTCCTTTTGGAACAGGAAAAACATTCACATTGAACCAAGCTGTTCGACGTATTGCTGTCAACCGTAATAACCGAGTGCTCGTCTGTACACACTCAAACAGTGCCGCAGATATACACGTAGAATTGTTGGATGAATATCTAAAGGAAGAAGGTGGAATAGCTGCCTGCAGACCTTTAAGGATTTATACACCCATGCGTAAACTTTCCACCGTTTCTGACAAGGTGAAAGAATATTGCCTTATCACCGACAAAGGGAAGCCAACAGAAGCCTTCAGACTTCCATTTCGTCAGGAGGTGTTAAGTCACTGCGTCATTGTATCAACTTTGGGCATGTCTAGAGCGCTTTTTGACATGGAGCTTCATCGTGGATTTTTTTCGCACATCTTAATCGATGAAGCAGCTCAGGCGCTGGAAACGGAAACACTAGCACCAATCACACTTGCAGGAAACAAAACCAAAGTGGTTTTCACAGGGGATCACATGCAGGTGCGTTCGCTGAGGCAGAAGCCATATTGGTGTCTGCTTATTAAGTACCATTCTCTTAATTAGTGTCTAGCATTATAGTGACGCTTAAGAATACGAAATCTAACGGAACGTTTTAAGTACAATATTTGTTAACGTAAATGTGTACTAAAATTCTCGAGAATATTTCGAAAAAACACTTTTGAGGAAATGTCATTACCACCAAGTTTCAATATGACGCATTTAGCAAACCCAATCCATAGCACAAGTTAAGTTTAACAGAGCCTTCCCGAAAGAGAAAATATTCTAAAGGGCGGTAAATCTTGTTCTTCGCGTCGTTTATTTTTTCTTCATTGTCTCTCGATTATCCCTTAGATGAGTCCTGATGTGTTTTCCCCACAAGCAGTCAAGTGGGGATACCAAATTTCCTTACAAGAAAGGCTCTTTCATGATTACAAGAAGCGACGAAAAGAGAAAACACTGGATCCAAATCTCGTCTTGTTAACAGAGAACTATCGCTCAAACGAGCAGGTTCTTCAGTTCTCGTCCGACATGTTTTACGGTGGTAAGCTTTCTTCCGGTAGCAAACAACCTCTTCATCCTCTGCTTGGTCCTCTCGTGTTTTATGCTGCTCTTGGCAAGGAGGAAATTGAACGGAATCATTCCTCGTATCGCAACTTGGCTGAAGTGAATGAAGTGGTAAAGCGAGTCAAGGAACTCACTGATTCATGGCCTAAAACTGAATGGGGCCCTATAGATCTTAAAAAGGTTGCTGTGGTTTCATCATACCGTTACCAGGTATTTAAAATAAAACCGTGTACTTATAGAGGATCAGAAAAATAAACAAAAAATATTTCCCATAGCATTGCAATTGTTATTATTAAGGTTAATTATATTTGAAGTGTGAAATATGTTTTCGTTTTAATAGGTTAAAACCATTCGAGATGGGCTTAGGAAAGTTGGTCTAGGAGAGGTTGATGTAGAAACAATTGAAAACATTCAGGGTGAGTAAAGGAAATAACATTTTCTCATTTGTTTCCTTACAATCTGCGTTGATTGAATGTATTTTGTCTTATACCTCAGAGAATACTTCTCCATAAACTGATGATATATTCTATTGATATTCTCCTATCATTCTGTTTTATTAGGAAAAGAGTTTCGTGCTCTTTTTGTTAGCACAGTGCGAACTTCTCATACCGTCAACGAGTCCTGTGAGCGCGGCCCTGGGGACAACAGCGGGAGTTCCTATTTGTATTTCTTGTCAGATCCGAAGCTGCTAAACACCGCTCTTACCCGTGCCCAGTCTCTCATCGCAGTTGTTGGTGATCCATTTTCTTTGAGAACCAGAGGTGCTTGCCAAGCACTGTGGGAGAAGTTTATCAAGAGATGCAGCGACCAGGGACGGCTGTTTGGAATTGAACGCGACGAGCTTGAAGAAAGTATCTCCCAGAGTGGACTTAATGTCAATGCTACCGAGTTTATACCAGCTGCGTTCTTAAACACCAGTCATCCGATTTCTGAAGACCAAAACGGTGGCCTCACCAATACTGCCAGCAGTATGTCTACTCCTTCTCCTCAGGAACTCGAGTCAGATTTTATAAGAGGCGCCCTCACTTTCCATTCCGAGGGAAAAGGCCATTTAAGTGACGATGGCGACACAGCCGTTACTGACCTTGACAACGTAGACGAGAGTGAACCTGCAAGTGCATCTGATTCCGACGATGCGGGAGACGAATTGTCTGAGAGTGACGACCTGGGCAATGCCTATGAATTTGCCGAATATGGCAAAGTGGATGAGACCGTGCCCCCCAAATACATGGATGAAATAATTCTTGCCTTAAAGGCCAAGTGTGAAGAAAATGAAAAGAAAAGAAAAGCAAAAGGAGAAACAAAGGAGGGGAAAGATGGCATTAGACCATATGTTTCAGCAGGAGACAACACAGAGAGCAACAAAAGTTTCGTTACTACTCCCTCTGGCTTTAACGCCGTGGGAAACAAAGTAGTTCATGCAGACTACAAAATGACCACAAGGAAAGGTGAAACCCGTATTTTTCTGGTGAACATGGAAGTCAAGTACAGTGAGCGTACGGAGCGACTTCTTCGTCCACCGAAACAGAAAGAGCAAGAGAGCCTACAGCCAGAGTATCTTGGTCGTCTGTTAAGAGACGATCCTAAGATGTATCGCACATGCTTCCTACACGTTAGCTACGGGAGATCAAGAACTTTGTATGGAGAGATTGAAGATCTTGAGACTGAAGATATATTGATAGAAGGAAACACTCGTCAGTACTTTGAACGAGACAGGGTTGTAGTAAAACTGATGAACTTTCATTCCGTTGAAACTACAGAACGACAAAGTAGCTCGGAAAGAATGAAAGGTCAAATAGTTGGATTATGGAATCGCCCGATCAGTCCTCGTGAACTTCAGTTTGTTTGTACAATCAACAACAGAAACAGCCCCTGGGTGATGTACCCAATAAACAGATCGATGACACCCATCGCAAACTTGAGAGATGAGTCTTGCAAAGGAGTTCCAATTTACAAGAAAGTTCATCCTGGAACTTGGGAGAAAACAGTGCGAGTCGAGTCGCTACCGCTAAAAGAAGCATTGCGTGGCAAGTATCTTTTTGTTGTGCAATACTTGCAATGGAAACGTGAATGTCCATATCCACTTGGTATTGTAACAAAGGCGATTCGTAGAACCTCTGATCTTCCGGAAGCTTTCAAACCTTTGGATGCTGAGTATCAACTGAAGGAAAAATTTCCAGACGCGGTTGAAAGAGAGCTGGAAAGGCAGATTAACTCGTGGTCGAGAATATCAGATTGTGGAGGAAGTACCCGTCCGCATGTGACAAACGCATTTACTATTGATCCTCGTGGGAGTAAAGCTTTGGATGACGCCTTGACGACTGAGGAACTAGAGAATGGTCATTGCAAAGTCGGTATTCATATTGCAGATGTGTCTTACTTTGTGACAAAGGGAAGTAGGATCGATCGCGAGGCGCGAGAGAGAGGAACATCTTACTTTCGAGGTCAAGGTTTTGGAGACGTTCTTATGCTTCCGGAAAAATTGAGCCACTGCGTCTGCAGCCTTTTGCCGAACCAAGAACGACTTGCGGTTTCTTTTTACCTAATTCTGGACCAAGATGGTCATGTACAGGAAAGCCTCCAATTTTGCCGAACAATTGTGACGTCACAATGTCGCCTGACTTATGCTGAAGCACAAAAAGTCATTCTTAAAGAGCCCATCAGAGATAAGCCTTGTAGTGATGGAGAAGTGACCTCGGTGATCGAACAAAGCATCCGCAAGCTTAGTTTCCTAGCCCAAAAAAGGAGGCAGTTGCGTCTTTCTGACAAATCGTTTTATCATTTCGACCACGCAGACCGAACGGAAGACCTTGAAGCTCATGAGTTAGTAGAAGAAATGATGATCCTTGCAAACAGATCTGTTGCTAGCTACCTTGTTCGGAGACAAGCAGGGCTATCTGCGCCTTTGCGAATTCAACTTCCTCCAAAGAGGCGTAAACTAGATAACTGGATAGAGAAGTTTGGCGAGTTTGCTATGCTTTCTCTCTCTCTGAGAACGCACTTACCTCAAGATGGTCGCTGTACGGAGTCCTTTGTTGTGCCAACGGCTACATGGAATGAGATCAATAAGGCACTGCGCAGACAGGATCACAGAGGGCTGACGCACTTAATTTGCAATGATAACATTTATCCTCAACTTGCTATTGCGCGCTCGCAACTGAATGGTCTACAAAGAAGAGCCGAAGATGTGAGAGCAGCTGACGTGGAAAAAGATCACAGAGTACATTGGTCCCTAAACGTGGAGGAATACACTCGCTGTACGTCTCCGATTCGTCGTTATCTTGATATTGAAGTTCATCGCTTGTTACTAGATAATGACGGGAAAAACACGGTGCCTGAGGATCTCCCTGAACTTTATGGCAGGTGTTCATTTCTATCCGACAGATCGAGTAAGTTTGAGAGAGATTGTGGACAAGTTAAGTTCTCTGCCGGTCTTAAAAAGCAAAGTTGGGAGACTGCTGCCGTCGTTGAAAGCGTCACACAGGAATTCATTCAACTACAACTTCTGTCCGATGCAAAGCAGTATCTCACTCCTAAACAAAAGAGAGTCAGGATTAGTGACTTGGGACCAATTGAGCAACCCGAGCTAGATGAATCGTCAACTTGCGTCGAACTGAAGTGGAAATTAAGGGTGTACGAGGCTTCTGCTAAAAACATGGAGCGGGCTGGGCTGTTCAATCTCCGCGCGGACAGAGAAAAGATTGAAGCTTTGCTGTATGCCTTCTTAAGCTGTTCAGATCTTGATTACCACATTCCTAGCGGCCAGTGGCAAAAAGTATTGGATGCCGTTAAAGAAAGTGATTTCAAGAAGTTAAAGCAATGCTTAGAGGAAGTTGATAAGAATATTGAAAGGGAGCGCGCTTTTCAAGAGGAGCTACGACAACAACAACAAAGAGAACAAGAGGAGAAGGAGGACGATGATGACTGGAACGACGATAACGAAAGCAAAGATGAAGATGACAACGATGACGACGACGACGGAGAAGGTAACTCTGACGAAGACACTGACAATTTCGACGAGAGCGACAGCGAAAGGGACACGGAATCACCTAAACAAGAGGAAGAGAGTAAGTTGCATTTCATTGAGGTTACTCGTGCTTTGAGAGTTTCAGACAGTGTTAGCGTGCAGCTATCAGCCAATGATATTGGACCACTCATGACCCCTGACATTCAGCTGTTTAATCTTGCGCCTGGCATCAATATCTGTCTGGAACACAGGAAGCTTGCTGATAAGTGCTTTGCAGAAACTGCTTCGGAAAAGGCGTCAAAGCAGCGTTATCATAAAATCGAAGCGTATGTCAATGCTTGGAAGCCGCTGCTGAACATGGAAGCAGCGACCGTAGCCATTTCGAATGATGATGCATTAGTTCTTCAAAACATTGAAGTCAAGTGGAAAGAGAATGATAGATTTCAACTTGTCGGGGAGTTTCATTTGGACAAGACGTTCAGCGAAACCAGGCAAATCGAGATTTCTTCTGGAGATTACGCTTGTGTCCGAGTGTCTTGTTCCATGTCTTCCTCGAGCAGTTTGACCCCAAAAGAAAAATCTGTGGAACGATATTGGATTGGTCACTGTATCTTCACTGGTGCAGACAAATCTCTCAAATTCACCCTTGAGCTGTTCCAGCACTCGATGAACGTCCCTCAAGTTCTTCGAAGTGGGGGAAAACGGAAATGTATCGTGGAGATAATAAAGCAAACTATCCCTTGCAGGTAATTATAGGCCGTACATATATACCTTCCTTTTTTATTGTTTGTTTGTTTGTTTGTTTGTTTTCTTGCTTGCGTTTTTTTTTGTGTGTTGCTCTTGTTGCTGTTCTTGGTGTTGTTGTTATCCAGCTGGTAGAACCTGATTAAACAAAATTAGTACAAGTATGTGTTTTGATTTATTTTCTGTAAGTTTGATTGATTGTTGAATTGCGCTACAAATAGCTCGCTATTCTAGAAAAATCAGACTCGCGGGCATTATCCCTTATATCATTTCAGTTGCTGCAGTTATTTTAACAACTGCAGCAACTGAAATGCGCACACCACCACTTCATCTAAATGGCACAGTAAAATGATAAGAAGACAGTTGAACTAGGCTATCACAAATATCACGCTTTGACATTTGCAGATTATGTCTTTTCGGCCCTCTGTCAGCTCTGTAACATTACCAATCCATCTGATCTCTAAAAACACACAGCACATGCGTTAGAAGACGGTTTCTGGTATTTATATAATCCACGTTTTCAGGCGAATGATCAAAACTTTGAAAGATCTGCCGAAAGACACGTCAATTGCTCATGAAATCTGCCTTGGAAAAGTCAAAGGATTGAAAGGTAAGGGCCATTTATAAGTGCTCGAGTAAATGCGCCTCCCTTCGCGCGGTGGTAAATATCCACCACAAGGCACTGACACTGTGGGGAATAATTGCTTCACTAAAACAAAGTACATTAGGATAGTATATACCGAGTACCAAGCCAGCAGGACAAAATATCAAAGTATACCAAATCAGTTGCCAAAACGATCTGCAAACTGAAAGTATATTGGACTCGGAGGACTGCAAAAGGTCTTTTATTTCTTAAGTTCTCGCGCAAAATGAGCAACAGCGCAAGAAAAGTCGCATGCTTCATTAGGTGATCGACAAGGGCAATCATAACTCTCGTGTGTTGTCAAACGACAGCATCGTAAACACAGCGGAAAGAATTGGCGATGCCTTGATCTCTAGGAAAAAGTCATTAGTTTAGTCCTCAGAGAATCACAAGAATTCACAACTTTGCTGAAAGCTGCTGCCCGGAAAGTTGATATAGAAGTTGAAATGACATCTGTGGAACGTGTCTCCAGGAACGAAGCCTTGGACCACACGCTGCAGTTTATTTATGTTTATCGAATTGCACTGAAGGAAAAATTTCGAGCCGAGCTTGTACTTAATGTTGTTGTTCCATGACTTGATGAAAAAGCAGCAGCCGTCTAAAGTAAACCACGGCCACTCTCTGAATATCATAGTCGATGAAGTTCGCTATCTCGTGAGACATAAGGTTTTGACTTGTGTGGAATTTCGGGGTGTCACAGTGCCTCTCTATGCTCCCATCGCTTTGGTGACCAGTTATTGTCTTGATATGTCGACTTTCGACTGCCTTTTGGTTTGTTAAGTGTGGCTTCATTCCGCCTCTTAAAGACATGCGACGCAACATGTTTTCGAGCATGTTGTTTTATTATTTACCCTTTTTATACAGTTGTATTGTCTCGTAAGTGGTGGTCGATTCTTTGCCAGTACACATTCTCTGTTCTTTTCTTGTGATAAGGAAGACATGTCCAGTCGTAGATGATTGGGAAATGAACGACTTATAACAATCAGCTAGGCATGATACGGGAAAAAGTCTTGGTGTAAACTCACTTGGTAACCTGGTAATTCTATTTTAAAGTTTGTAATGCAGGCACGTATACCACTTGTTCGCGCATGCGTTGAAGACTCACATGGTTTTCTCTGCTGTTGGGTGAAAGACAAAGTCTTGGTACTGTTGTGTTCTCCAGTGCTACTTATATAAGTATATTGTCCTCTGTCGCATACAATGCACATAAACATCGTGGTATTAAAGTTTTAGGCACATGGGTATAATCAAGTGTTTAGATGAAGTTTGATGAAATGTTATATTGTTGACTGCGTGACGAGTGTTCACAGTTCAGAAGTGGTTACCTAGCACGTGATCAAAATCTGCCCGATCAAATTTCTTTCCACGACTAAAAATAGCCGTTTTCGGCACCAAAACACCGTGTTTATTTCTTAAAATTTGAACATTTTTGCAAGAATTTCACAGTTCAACGCGAGATCGATGTATCAAAGCTGTATAAACTGTACGCGAAAAGAAGTTGCATATTTGTACAGCAAAAGAACCACCTCCCGCACATTTTACAAAACTAGTTTTGCATTCGAACGAAGATGTTTTCACTCGACGAAACTATTTTTCATTCACTTAGATTAAATTAAAAAAAAAATAGACTTGCTGGCTTTGCAAATTAGGCACCGTAGCTGTATCGCTGAAAACTGACGTGAAGAACCCAAATTATTTTCAATTCTTTGCTTCTCTTCCAAATGATTTTTTATGCATGAAGTTAGGCTAACCTAAGCAATATGCAGTTTAATGTACAATGCGTCGAACACGGCCTTCGAGGCTTCAACTATTGAAAACATTGATTGAAGGGTTTTGCAATAAGAACCAAGATAATCGGCGCGTAATTCAAGAAATAGCAGGTGTAGTATTCAGCTCTAAGAAGGCTGCAAACAAGAGGCGCCACGCTCCTCTCGTAACAACTGACAGTATTGGCTGAGTAAACAATAAACAGACAACCGAAACAATGGATCGTAGCTCTGAAACAATGGAGCTGCGTAGCAATAAGAACGAATAGAAAAACAGGTTGCTAAAAGGTGCGTGACATCTGGCAAACAAACCATTGTATTCGGCTGTTTCGAAAAGCTTTATTCACCCAGTTAACGGTAGAAGACTCAACTAACAATTCAAAATACACAATTTATATGTGCGGCAGAAAGTCCGCTGACAATTGCGGTTGTAGTCCGCTGACAATTGCGGCTGTAGTCCGCTGACAATTACGGCTACAGAAATTTACATATCGTAACATCGGCCAACACGCCAGTGAATGGCTTAAGATTTTCGATTTGTGGTTTGGGGAATTTGAAAACCTGGGCAAGCGGCGGAAAGTGCCAAGGGCAAACAAATTTGAGAGTTACTTGCCGAAAGTGCAAAAATTCAAAACTTTTTTGAGCTCTGGAGGCAGAAGAAAACCTGATAAACACTTGAATTAAATCAGCGTACTTGACCGACGCTGGAGGTAAGCGGCCGCTAAATGGAGGTGGCCAATATATGAAGGTTTTATTTACAGCATTTTACTGACGTTCAGAACTTTGATAACTGGCCGCCGAATAGGTGATGGCTCCTTAATGGGTGACCACTTAATAGGGTTCCACTGTTATAATTTTTAGCAATGGATAAACCTTTTTTATTTCCAACAAATAAAAATATGTTACAACAATTTAAACGTTCTAAAACCTCTCTTCCTATACTTTGTTTACAGCTTTCGATATACATTCGGGAGTCACTTGGAATACTTCATTTTCACAGATTTTACTCTCACGTAGACAGTTTTTAAGCTAACGAAAACTGCTACATTTTGGCCTATAACACCGTATTTCGTCTATAATAATATACATGAAAACATGAGAGCAGTTCAGTTCAAGTTTAAATTACCCTCAAGTGTAAATTACACTCGCCGAATCTGCTCGTGCAATTTGCATGACCTTGTTAAAAAACGTACTAGCGCAAATTAATTCCAAATTGAACTCGAAACCAAATGATTACCAATGCTAACATAATACCACATTCACGACTTGGCTCACAGAGCCCTTTGATTAATTTCAGATCTCCCTATTTGCTTACCGGCTGACGACCTCTCAGTTGCTGCTCATGTCGATGAATGTGACCTGCAAGAATTGAACACTAAACAAGTTATGGCTGTCCAAAAATCCCTTCGAGGACGCTTCACTCTCATTCAAGGACCGCCCGGTACGTTACCGTGTCAGATTTTTATAGCTAATCGCAATTAAGGATTTACACTAGACTCCACACTGCGAGTGATTTTGGAAATTTCCCTCAAATTCCACGAGCCTTTAGGCGATTGCCATTTAAAAGAGATTTAAAGTATCACGAGTATTATAAATGCTTAAGACCTTTTGTACGATAACTAAATTGCATTTGACTGAGGAATTTATGAATATGCAGTACCGCAGTTTAAACTAAAAGTAAAATAAATTGTCCTGCGAAACAATTTTCTCAGTCATATAATAAAATATACCCTACTGTTAGGAGCATTAGTAATGGTAATAGGACTAAGTGGAGTCCAATTCGGTCTGTGATCATACGACTGATTACGAAATCGGACGACCGCGCAGCGGAAATCTGATTTGTTTATCACGAGTATGATTACAGACCGAATAGCCCTTTTCATGGTTAGTTTATCTCATTTGCATTACAATGTAATCCAACGTGTGTGCGAGGCAATTTCGGGCTAAAATAACAAAATAACCCGAAATTGCCTGACATACATGATAGATTATATTGTGATGCAAATAAGAAAAACTAACCGTGAAAAGGGCCGCTATTAGACGACACGAAGTCTAATTACCAATCAATCAAAAAAATTACAATTTCCGAGAAAAGAAGAATACCAAGGTATGAAAAGGGAAATTTTGCATTAAAAGTTTTTACACTGTTTCTATGTGATTGGTTGATTTAAACTACAACTTTGAATGTGATTGGCTTATTGAACTGTCCGATAACAAACTGTCCGATAACAAGCTATCCGATAACATCTTGAGAAGTGAATTAGTGGAAAATAGGAGTTTTTTTAAACCGATTAAAGGAGATATGCGTAGAAGTGCGAAGCCTCACTAAGTTTCCAAAATGAAAGGAGACAAAGCAGGTAATAGGGAGTTTGAAAAACCACGACGGCAACGTCGAGGACAACGTCGATTAAAAAATGAATTTATATTTTACCTACGAATCTCGCGAGATCCTAAAGTCATTAATTTGTTTCTTACTGTCAAAACTATCTCGAAATTAAATATGGAACACAGCGTTAAATTCGGAAAATAAATTTTAAAAATTAGCCGTCGCCGTTCCCCTTTGTCGCCGTTCGTTGTTGGCTTTTCTTTTTGCAGAGGACGACAAATAAGTATCGAAAATTATAACGCACGTGCACAGCTATTGTTCTGCATTTAAAACTTTCCTTTAGCAGTGTTCCCGTTGCCCTAAGGAGATGGATGATGTCTCCACTTTGGCGCTTGTTGTGCATAATATGTACAAACACAAACTTTTGACGTTCATCCTTGGCCTTCGAGTATAAAGACTACTGGTGGTCCATCTTTCGTTTAGTCCATGCGGCCAGTTTTTCTTCCCTTTTTTTACAGTATTGCTCGACTGACGTAGCGAAAGAGGAACAAGTCGTAGTCTATAGACTATACAACTAGTTGTGAGTCCGATATCGTTGTGTTTAGAGAGTTTTGATTTCCTATTCACAAGCAGTTAGTTCCCATGCAGTAAGTTTGTTTGATCATAGTTAATAGAGTGGAATGGTTATGAGACCCGACAAATTTCTTTGTGGCCTTGACCGTGCACAAAACACACTAGTTGTTTACTACTGTCTGAGGAACTAACAAATAGAAACGTTTTTGGTTACGTAATTCATGCATAGTGTATATAAGCTCACAACAAAGGATTGTGCACGGAAAGTGTAACATCTGCAGGAGTTGTGCTCTAAATCTTGACACCTTTGTTTGCTCCTTTGTTGTTTACCGGGCTTCAAAACCATTTCCCTCCATAAATAATGGTTTGATCTGGCATGATCTCTTACCGTCTCTATTACACTTGAAACGATAAATTTTTTTGGGCAAGTTCTTCAATCACTAATCTTTATTTCTGACTACTCTGATCAGCAAAATAAGCTTCTGGAATACACAAAATAGTAAACTAATTTAAAGACCCAGTGTTGACCAGGATGCATTGCGTGCTGTAAGTATTAGGAAACAATTATAGAAACCTAGCTAATGCAGATGCGTGAAAAGCTTGATGGTCAATATTGGGTCTTGGTTTTGTTTTTATTGTTGTTGTTGTATTTGTCTCGTCTTGGAAACTGTCAAGGAGTGCTGGAATAAAATTTCTTTATCAACGACATTTGCTTGTACTGCCCGAGATATTTTTTGGTTATTTATATGTGCGTCTTTTAGGAACTGGGAAGACGATCACTGGAGTTCACATCGCTTACTGGTTTTCTGAAAGGAACAGACAAAATACTCCACCTAGACGAACTACCCCAGTTGAAGAAATTCCCGAGAAAGCTCCACCACAAGTTCTGTACTGTGGGCCTTCGAACAAATCTGTGGATGTTGTCGCAGGTGCGTTCTGATGATGATGATGATGTATTGAATTAGAAAGGCGTTGTCGAGGCAACTCGGGTTGCTAATAAGTAATGGTAATAGGACTGAGTGGAGTACAATTCAGGGAGTAATCGGGCGAGTGATTTCAAATCGGCCGAGCTCGTAGCGAGAGGTCGATTTGAAATTACGAGGACGATTACTCCTAAATTGTACGGCAATTGTCCTATTACCAATTAATTGTGTCAATAACAAAATGCGAGAAACTGAGAAATTAAATATTTAATGCATCAGCCTCAAGCTCAACTTTCTAAAGCTGTCAAAAAGTCTTCATACAATATACAAATTATTCAAAATAGAAAATAAAAACCTGAACCTGAACCTGGACAACTTGCTCACTTGGGTAATTCTCCTGGATTTTGATTGGCTAACATGGGCTAGGTAGTTAAATTTTATTGGCTAGTAGCATTCAGTGCCTAATTTTCATTGGCTGTTTAACTGTCTGATTTGACCTATCCGATTACAAGCTGCTAGTCATCGGACAGGTCAAGTCGGACAGTTTGGTGCTGCACCAGCCAGGTTAAGCAATAAATAAGGGCTGTTAAGAACCAATCAGATTCGAGCATTTTGTGATTGCCACAATTAACTGTATTATCGTTTGTCTCACGATGAAGTATCTTGAGATCTAGATCGCCACATTTTCACTGCCGTGCAATCAGTCGAATCATCGCCTGAAGAACACTAGCATCACCTGAAGAAGACTAGCAGTAAGCGGTCGAAACATCGAGATCCACATCTTAAGTGGTTAAATCGTACGACAAACGATATTTCAGGCATAGTACAGTCTTGTTTCGGTTTCTTTGTATAGGTTTACACGATAACCCGAGCTATACCTGAAATCGTTGTAATTTTTCACAAATTGACACATACGTTTTCCATCTCACACGTTTTCATTTGTTATTTTCTTTTGAATTTTTATATCTATTAAATTGTCACACATCAACCGAGAAGAATATTAATTTTTGTTCATCATAAACATTTATCTGTTTGACCGGTGTGTAAACACGAGACAAATTATGTATTTTTAATCAATTTGATTAGCAAAAAAGGCTTTAAAAAAGAGATGAGACTGTTTTAATTTGTAGAATACTTGATGAGAATCAAAGGCATTAAAATACTTCGAGTGTACGGAAATTTCATCGAGCAGAAAAGGTTTCCAATACCAAACCAAGTACAGTCAACTCGACCAATTGCCAGCGAACAAGAATTGAGGGTACCTCAGAACTTGAAAGAGATTGCGTTACATTACGTGATCAGAAACAAGGAAACGTCACCGTATGCCGAAAAACTAAGGCGCCTCGAAAGATTTTTTGCAGCAAAGAAGAGAAAGAAGGAAAAAGTGGAGGAGGAAACAGTCGATAACTACCTAGCGGTAAGAACACATCAATAAAAGGTCGTACCCTAAATATCTGACACAATCGAACCTTTCTAATATGGATACCGAAGAGAATGGGAAGATGTTGTATTATAGAGGTGAATGGTGTTTCTTGCTGTGTGATCGATTTTGTTTCCTGTTTTGATTATCTGTTAATGTAACTTTGTGGCTCAGTCTCGTTTAAAACTTTACTTTCAGTTATTTCTTGGCAGAAGTCGCGTCAGCCAAGTCACAATTGATAAATTTTATTCATTAGCAGATTGATCAAATAGCCTTCATTCGATTGGTTGGGCGAGTTTTCTTTTCTATGATCTATAAAACGCAGTTGGCGGACCAAGGCAAATAGTTTTCTTTAGCTCTACTATTAAACATCTTGCAATTTTAGCTCATAAAGACAGCAGAAAAGTGGGCCATAAGAAGTTCAAGTGAAGGACAATACGTTCAGATCGTGCTCTGCACCTGTTCGTCTGCTGGAAGTAAAAGAATGAGAGAGGCGTGTAACAACGTCATGCAGTGTATAGTCGACGAATGCGGTATGTGTATGGAACCAGAAACTCTCATTCCAATTGTTTACTCAAAAGCACCGCAAGTGGTTCTAATTGGAGATCACAAGCAGCTGCAACCAATTGTAAAGAACAAACTTGCCAGGTCGCTTGGCTTGAGGACATCCATGTTTGAGCGTTTCTCCGACAAGGCGTTTATGCTTGAAGAACAATACAGAATGGTAAGCGAAGAGTTTCAATTGGTAGAAAGTTTACCCTAAAGTCGCTTATAACAGATTGCCCACTGATTACTTACAGCTATCGAAAGTAACGCAAATTAGGTCTAATGGTCGCTGCGATGTAGCCGTGCTCTGAATGGTTTATCTGGCGATCTACCGAACAAGAGCAAACGGAGAGTCTGAATTCACCTCGCCTTGTGTGCTAGCGATTGTAGTGTTAGCTGAGCGATAGATAACTACCAATGAATGCTCTGCAATGCTTTGATAGCCATTAGTTCAGATTTATAGGTGCCTCTTCTTACCTTGAATCTCTTCCGAATTCTATATTCACGTTATCTTCCCAGCACCCGGATATCTGCGAATTTCCTTCCCAGCACTTCTACGATAGCAAATTGGTCACGCCACCGTCGGTTATTGCCCGTGACAGAGAGACGAGGCAGAGCAGAGGCTTAATAAACTTCTGGCCTTCTCATAACGATACAGATTACGTACCCCTCGTGTTTTGTAATGTGGTTGGAGAGGAGGAAGAGTTGGTTGTGACAACAGAGGAAGGCAATCAACGATCCAAGAGTAACCTTAAAGAGAGGGACAAAGTGGTGAGATATTATTGGAGACTAGATTTGAAGAGTCTTAAAGTCATTTCCTGGCTTATTTTAAATCCAAGTCCAATTTCCATTTTTATTTCTGTGATTCACAGCCTAGTGACCCAAATCCCACCAGTTTTCCAAGTTCCCATTCTGCCCCTTCAGGATGATCGATGTGGTACAATGGAACACCGTAAATAACAATATATGAGCCTTTTTATGGTTTTCTTGCTATAAGACTTAACTATGTAATTACCTATGTACATGTAGTCCCAATCTTTTTGGTACGGTGGATCGGGATTTCTGGATTGGACGCAAAACGTTCCCCTCTGACTGTCAAATATAATAGAACCTATTCGTATTCTTGATATTGGACTGGAACTAGCTTGCAGTGGAGACATCTTGCGTGGAATGTATGGAATACGTGGAATGCAGCATTAGCTTCAGTTGCAAGCTAGTTCCAGTCCAAAACCGGTACCGGGAATACGAATATGCATGGTCTATTGGACTTGACTAACGGCGCCATAGCATACTAGTACGTGGCGCTATTTGTTATACTAATTTAGATTTTAATTCCAGGTTGAGGTGGTAAACAAACTAGTCAACAATTGTGGTGTGACGATGGATCGAATTGTCGTTCTGTCTCCTTACCGAGCTCAGTGTCACATAATTCGGGAAGAACTCGCCAATGATGTCCCCGTTATTACCATCGTCAAAAGCCAAGGTAGGTCTTGATATTTAATTTGCAATAACACAGTCTCTATATGCCAATCACAGAGAAACGTTCAACTCTTAAACAATTATGTAAGGTACTGCGATCTTCGTTTTTAGCTTTTTTTTTCTTTAACTTGCTAGCGCTAGGTTTATTTTTCTTTCTTTCGGTGATAATCTTTTGTGTACTTTTAGCCTTGCACATACCTTGCTCCAGTTCACTTTGTATCCTCTACATCCTGAAGTTATTATGCATTTAAATCTTAGTGAAAAAAAACAGCAACAACAACTCGGCAATTCCCTTCTCGTCTTGGAGTCTGCATGACTCGATCTTCCTGTACATACGTACACTGGAAACTGGTGACCATTTAAATCATTTTCCCCGTAGGGAGTGAGTTCGATTTTGTGATCATATCCTTGGTCCGGTCATTACCAGACTCCCAGATAAACCAAGAACCTGACAGAGGGTGGCTAGGAGAAAACCTGGGATTTGTGACCGATGAGCATCAAATCAACGTTGCTCTAACCAGAGCGAAACGAGGACTTGTTATTATCGGTAAGATAAGATAACTCAGTGTGAATGTTTCTTTGTAATACAGGTCGGCGATATCTCCATAATTTATTACTGATAAGTATGTCAGTAAGTAAAGTAAACCCTTGAAGTAGAAATTTATTTTGGTGTTGGGCTAAAATATCAATGATAACTGAAACTACAAAATGTGGACGCTTCAACGTGAAAAAATCTAGAAATCATATTTAAAAAGCTATTCTCTACATCTACACTCCCCATATTTGTACTCTTTGTACGCTATGAAAAGCCCTGTACGTTGTGTAAAATCCCGCAATGATTATGACTTTTATGA
>OMLO01001024.1_pt1 | contig 20565 bp, 14 predicted proteins | sample 1674811 | NCBI WGS metagenome assembly OMLO01 (sample SAMN06265003, study PRJEB25207) | coral metagenome | isolation source: Coral host | place: Mexico:La Bocana,Puerto Morelos, Mexico | collected 2008-11-13 | reverse complement strand
CCTTTGTCTAGAGCAGTAACCATTAAAGCCATTGTACCTCCTGCCAAAAACAACATTAAACTGTACATTTGTAGCTGGTTTATGACTGTTGGATAGCAAACTCCTCACCTGTCTTAAAGAGACCAGTTACAGGATCCTATCAGTGAAGGAACAAAATGCTTTTAAAACCCGAGGTTACTATTTAGTATATATACATACAAGGAAAGCTTGCTGATTTTAAATGTAAACCGGCCTTTGTGCTGACTGTAGTCAAACACAAAATAACACTTGAATCACTTTTAATTAATTATACATATCTTCATATAATTATAGTTGATAATCAGCAGGCAGATCGTTTGTTAAGTATAGACAATTATTTTAAACTTAGTAATAAAAATATGTCCAGTCTGTCTTGAAGTGTAAGCATGTCCATCTCATATTAATTTGACTACCATTTTTTGTCCTTGAAGGGAACCTCAGTTTTGATTAGTCCCTTACCTCATTTGTTAGATATCCATGATATAGCTAGATTTTGGTAACTGAAAGGTTCTCAAAAAATGCTTACTACAATTAACAGGGTAGATTTCAACTATTCAACTATTTAACTATTCTTTTTTTATCAAAACTAATTATTGTTGGTTTAATACTTACAACTCCAGACTCTCTGATTGGATTTAGCCATGGATTATCCAGCTGACTCAGATGCTGTTCAATCTCTGTATCAGCTTTTGACATGCTCTCTGTAAGGTTTGTTAGGTTGAAGAAGTGACCACTTATGTGAATCACTGAAAACAATGGAAGCACAAATTAATGTAAAACATTTTTTTAGTGAGAAATTGATTGTAATGGCCTTAGGCAGGGATAGAAAATTAATATTAGCTACAATATTATCCTCTACAAAAGCCAAAGAAAATTGAGTTCTAGCACTGCGGAGTCTTCTGGCTATGATCAATCTCTGATAAGTCAACCTCTAAACCTGCCCTCAGGACTTACAGATGTAAAGAGTTTCCCTTAGAAGAGGTGTCCAGTCATAGGAGGTTAAACTCATTAAACTCAGTGTGGGAAGGTTGCCTTAGGTATGGTGGAGTTGAGATACAAGCCTCGAGCAGAGCATGAAGGTATCCATGGCAACCCTGAGAGCAACAACCGCCAGGCCCTATCACATGGACAGGCTAGAGTCAGTGGAGATTTTCTTACCACCCAATATCCTTACTATCATCAGCAGAAGAGACGGAGATGAGGAAGCTACAATCATTCAAAGCAAGCTACATGTTCTAAGCAAACTGCAGGTTCTCCTGAAGCAAAACGCATACAACTGAGCCCTACAAACCTGGTTACCCTGAAAAGCCACTGACCAGCACTGGCTGTCAAGCTTAACATATTGCATAAAGCCACATGTGAAAATTGAACTATGAGGGGGAAGTTTACAGGGCCTATCTTTCTATGATATGGCGATATATATATTTGCAGAGATCCCACTGAGTGCGCTAATCCTTCCTTAATCCTTCCTTAGCAATTGATTTTAACACAATCAATCATATGAATGATGTTTAGTAGTGATATCATTTACTTACCAGTGAAAAAACAAATGGTGTAAGCACAATATTTATGGAAAGTTATGTTCTTGTCCAATAGGCTTATTAAACTTCCACACCAACCACACTTAAACAAAATAACAATAACAAAATAATTACAGACAATTAAAATTTACATTCATTTATTGAAAGCTACATGTGTAACAGTATACTATTTCGTTTGCGATAAGCTGTTTGGGATCTGTGCTTCTCTTTGGTAATGACAAGCAATTCCTGTAATTTGGCAAAAGTATTTAGTGACCATTCTATATAACTTTTATAAGGCATACAGATTAGGATACATACTCTGAGATTGCTTCTGATGAGAGAGATGATATTACGACACATGGACAGCAGGACTAACATGCAGTTGAAGTTCAACACCATTGCTGCTCCTCGAGCAAAAGGTAGCCCACCCTGAGTAGTAAAAACATCAATAAAACTCTGCTTTTTACTAAGTAGAACAAGACGAAGTATTTTAACTAGCCTAATACAGATATGGCAAGACATTCCAATCTCTCAGCACCCCTCAATGTACGGGTTTTGCTAAAAGCAGGCCTGTGGCCCATGGCCCGCAGCCCAAGGCACACTTCCGCAGGCCTGCTTTTAGCAAAACCCCTCCATGTACAACTAGTTTAATGTGTTCATCAGTTCGCTTCTCTGTATAGAGGGCGAGGCCAGCAATAATTTTTAAGATAGCTGCTGCCAGCTCTGCCTCTACTCAAGAACAGACTGGAGTGAGTGACCCATTGTTATTTGCTCTTTCTCTGCTGTCCTACGCCATTTTTCTCTGTTTTGTAGGTGTTATCAAATGAATATGTATATATACAGTGCAATTGCCAGTGTAGTGATAAGTAACTTGTGGAGAGTAGTATGTCTACATCAGACAAATAACCTCATGCTACTCATAAGCAATCGATAGTGACAGGTATAATTCAGAAACATCTGTTGGTGAACTATCTTGCTTTGAACGATAGATTTATCAGTTGAACTTCACCAAAACTGCTTCAGGGCATTGAAAGTCCAAGAATTAGTTTTCCAGCTGGTTTTAATTACCATCATGTTACTTTATGAAAAATGAGGCTTGCCAAAATGATGAAGTGGTCCTAAATACATAATTTTATTTATTTTGTACATTGTTATTTTAACATACCTTGATAATTATTCTCAAGTAATGGTACTTCTTTGTTGTCCCATAATTTAAATATGTAGAAACAAACAGCGCAATATTTATAGACATCCATATAATCTGAAAATTGTTAATCATCAAATTATACATTGTTAATGAGAAAGTAACATTGAATAACGTACACCCAAAAGAAAAGTTCATAGAATGTAGTGATCACACATTTGTTTGGAGAATACAATCTTAAATAAAACTGATGCTTCGAGCTATGTGTCAGACCACCGCATGCATGTGTTGTAGTTAAAAATTAAATTCAGGTAACAATAATTTTAACTAGTTTGATTCTCAATTTCCTTTGTCTTCTACTCAGTTCTACATGTAGTCCTAATTAGGGTTCAGAGACAGAGGAATTTAATTTTTACCTGAATTTAATTTTTAACTATACAACACATGCCCGTAGAAGAGAAGAGTCTCTTCTATACAAATCAAGGACAGGCATGCGAGAAATGGGCTCAGTGAAACAGCTCGAAGCATCAGTTTTGATAGCCTGTGCAGAGCCACTTGCTACACTTAGGAAATTCGCGGAAGAAGAGTGCGTGCATTGTGGATGATGATCAACTTCCTTGCATAAATTATCCACGCATGAAAACCCTTTTCATGTTCCAGCATCTGACATGACATGTGGAGACAACAATGGAAATCATTCTCTGCATGTGATCACCGCATGATCATGAGACGCCTAATGACCTTTGCTACATTCACAAATGCCAAAATAGACCACTTCTGGAATAATATCGTTGCCATAAGATGCCAATAACCTCCATTAATCTAGCTATTAAACTTCAGACTGCTAAATGTAAATCTCCTTCAAAAATGTAACAAAATTTCCATTGCAATGTGTATAGCCAACTATCATTATATCCGTTAGTGAAACCTACAAATGTTATTAACACTTTATTAACCCATGAATGATCAATGAACAAATCAACTTATTTCCAGACACTTTGTAAAGAAATTATGTGACCTTGCATAGGATTATTGATTGTTCTTGCAAAGAGGGGTGCCCTTCCTCCAAGTTTTATTGCAGAGAATGGATGGCTGTACACAGACTACATCTTTGTCCATTAAAAAAGAAACTATAAACTAATGGCGTCAAAAGAAAGATGTCAACATCATTAAATGTTAAGGAATATTGATTCGCAGAACATGGTCTGGATTTTTAACAAAAAAATATTGAGTCCTCAGTCAAAAGTGTTATATAATGTAATTGTAGAATATATATATTTTAGCTCCAAAAATTTGAATGAGAATAAGTTGGCAATAAAAATCTGCGTTACCACTCTTTAAAAGTATTTCGTGTTCAAAACAAATTATTCTTCTTTAGATGGTTGAGTGCTTTGGAACAAAAACAATTGGCGTCATCCCGCATTAGTTATTGAATCAATACAAATGTTTGTCAAAGCCTCTTGTTTTTTAAGAACCTCTTAAAATAATGAGTTGAATCACTAAACAACACACACGTCATCTGAAATCTGACGTTCAACCTTCCAGGAAAAAATTAACTCCCCTTCCGTCTAATGAAGTATTTCTTTCCCAAAATGTGTAAAACCTTCGATCAATAAGTCACCTTAACAAAAATACTTTCGATGATGAAACAACTTAAACAAAGAATGAAAAAAAAAAACAAGATCATTCTTTTGTATTGAGGATGCTAGCCCTTGGAAAACGAATTAATCCCTTGATTGCAATTTTCAGTAAAACTACACATTCAAACAAAGCTTGACAATCAACGACTAAAGAAAATTGACAGACTTGAGATAATAAATTTATTAGCTATTACGTTTAAACAGACAAGACAACAGAAATCCCAACTTAAATGACGCCGTACATACCACAAAGAGGTATCTCGCGATGTCGTTTCGTGAGAAGTTAGCCATTGGATCCTTGCACAACCTTTTTGCCCTTTAGAACCGTTTCCTTCGCTTGGACAATTGACCTGGGCATGGAGAGATACCAAAAACGAAGATTCTGATGTCCCAAATCGAACATATCGCAAAGCGGTTGAACCTACGCTTCCCTGCTAGATTTTCGATTGGACTGCGTGAAATCTGTCACGTTATGTAAAAGTTTAGTGCCGCAAATAAAGTACCAGTACTGTAAAGCCCACACTAACCATTTCTCACAGCATGGCTCAATCTGCAGTTATTTGAATCAAAACAGTCTACTTACCCGCACTGCGGATTCGTGTAGAGTAGCAAGATTAAACACCGTTCACTGTGGATGCGACATATATTGTGCTGAAAGTTCCGCATGTGTGCCGATGCTTTGTTTTGCATGACGGAACAAGCGGGAAAGACAACGGAAAGAAGGAGGTCAAACAGGTCAAGTATGTCAGGAACCCACGTCCACGTAACTGTGTGGGGTAGGGGAACAAAACGAAAATCAAATGTTTCACTATGCCATCCCTTAAAGCTTCTTCTTTAAAAGTCTTTATTCTTTAAAATATACCTTCATTGATTCTTTTTTATCGCAGAAGGGAAGAGAGGCTATGTGGTTGTTTTCCTTTTAAGAATTCAATTAATTAACTACACTTACACCTCCCAAGGGAGATCAAACGTTCAATGCTCACCAGTCTGCCTCCGCTTGGTAGCCGTAGGAGCGCCTGGTAAAAAATTACCCTTGTGTGCTGGGTATAAAAGATCCTACTGAATCTTTTCGGCATTTTAGTGAGAAAATCGCCTGGCATTCCCATGTTGATGCAGTCTGGCATTTTAAAAAGATTCGGTATCCAGAAGCGCTTACTTTACAATTTATGTCTAAGACATGTGAACTACATGCGGTGTTTCGCCTCAAACAGCCAAGAACACGACAATGGCGTGTCAGGAGTTCAAAGGAAAGATAAGCTCAGAAAAAAAACAAAGAAACATGGTCCAGATGATTTCATGCAGTTGTGGAGTACTTCAGAAGGCTATATTCAGACTATTTACAAGGAAGCAAAGACAGGAACGAAAAAGCCAATGCGAAATACTTTTTGGACTCAGAATGTGAGCACTCTTCCTCTAGCCAGTGAACTGACGGAGGAAGAAAGAGAGGAACTTCTTGAAGATGACTGGTCAATGGATTTCAGAATACCTGAAGCGGGGGATTTTGCAAGTTTAACTCCAGTATACAAGTCATTGACAGAACGGGAAAGCGATGAAATTCTGGAAAGAAAAACTAATGAAATTGAAAGGGAAGAAGATGATCACACAAAAAAAGAATCTGATGTTGTCGACATTTCAAAAATCGTATCCTTTGAAGACTTTGATCTTCATCCAAAACTTGTTGAGAAACTGAACAGAGATGGTATTACCACTCCAACAGATATCCAAAAACAAGCAATTCCACTGATCTTTAAAAGGAAGAGTCTTCTAATTCAGTCAGAGACAGGATCTGGTAAAACGTTGGTGTTTTTGTTGCCTGCTCTTCAGTTTCCCGGAAAAACATTTGGTACAGTGATTATTGTACCCACAAGAGAATTGGCAAGTCAGTTGTTGTTTGAGGCACGTCGTCTTCTTGGAGACAAAACTATTGTGGAGTCTTTTGTGAGTGTCATCCTTTAGGGGGTTCAAAATGTCTCAATTATAAAACATATATTAGAACAGATGTGATCCAAACTAAACCTAACAACATGACTCAACTGAAAAATACTGATGCCAAAAATTCATACTTCAGTTAACTTTTTAATCCTGGGTTAGCATTAACCAGCTTCCTACCAACCAAACCCTCACTACGAGTTAAACTGATGTGAGCCTGCAATACAATTGAAAACCAGTACTTGGTCAGCGGTCAACTTATAAAAAAAAACCTTTGTGATGTCTAGAAGCTCTAAGTCAGTGGTATAATCACTTGATACTGGTCAGGGGATACCTTGTTTTGACAGATTTTAATTGACCATAGCATGGATGTCCAAAAAGTATGCTTTAAAGGAATGCTGCATGTCTCTGTCCACTTATCAGCGGTATGGCCGCCATCTTCCACAACTCTGTTGTTGTGCATAAGTGCCCACAAGAAAAACCACTAGTCAGAAAATCTATTCCTGGGTTTCCTCTCCTTTCCCACACAAGCATGGTGCTCTGCTTGACGGCCCTGCCAGACCTCTGCTACAATTGATATGATGCATTCTTGAATATTATATATTTTTTGTTACTTTCTTAGTAGTTCCCTCTTTGATACAGGATTAGTTTGTTATCAATGCAGAAGAAATTTAAAGTCAACTATTTTCCTTTGTTTTAATTTCTATTTAGGTGAGTGGTATTGATCTAAGTAAACAGGAAGCAAGATTGAAACATGCCAACAAAAGAAAACCCTTGATAGTCATTGGGACTGCAAAGAAGATCCTTGAAATTGTAGACAAAGATCCGTCTCTAGTGAGGCACACAAAAACTATCGTGATCGATGAAGTAGATAAAGTTCTTTTGCCATTGCATAGAAAGACTCCATTCAAGAAGCTAACCCATCGAGAGAACCACCCCAGACCAGCAAAACTATTAGTGGAGAAGATCCTCAAGATCTCCAAAGTAAGTGGAGTTCTTTTATTTCAACACTGTTTATTTTGCACACACAGATACTAATAACTATTTTAAAAAGCTGTGTTTTCCATCAGTTCTTGAATAAACACTGAGAGTGCTTAATTCAAATTTAGCATAAGGCAAGGGAGGATTGATTATTGTAACATATCCAGGTAATATTTATAATAATTATAATTATTATATCTCTCAGTTAGTATGTGTGCTGTGATTGGTCAATTTAGCAGACCATACTCTACTGTACGGCCCACTAAATTCAAAAGTTTGTTTAGTCGCCCAGAGATATTAATAATAAATATCTTACTAACCTTGTTTTCTTGGTCTGACCTGTAAATTACAGATCCTCGTTTTTTCCATCAGATTTATGGCCTGCACGTTTTGCACTTGGGCCATAAATCTGAGCGGAAAAACTTGGTCCGTAACGTACAGTACGGACTTCGAACTTGGTTATTAAGAGGTATATATTACCTGGATGTGTTGCATGTTATAATAGTCTTTACTGTGATGTTGGTCTTTAAAAGTCAATAATAATAAATAAAAACAAGAGTTACCATAAGGAAATTCATACACTGAGCAAATCAGATTTGTTTAACTAATTTTGAAGGAGTACATTGCACTAAGATCCATTCTTATATTTGAATGTTTTTAAGGTCAAACCAGTTCAGCTTATTGGAGCTTCTGCAACTGTGAATGATGAGCTCAAAGAAGACCTGATAGAACTTGGCTGGGGAGACCATGTGACAGTCACACAGTCTTCCTCCCTTGTAGGAAAACGTCGTAATGTGCCACCGTGCATTAAGCACCAGTATGTCATTTGTGATCACTCTCTTGGTATAACCAAAGCTGAAGCTCTTGCCAGGTGAGTCCTGTTATTTACAACCCCAAAACCAGTCATGCTACATAGCTTCTAGGTTTGATTTCCAGCAATCCCTTACATCTGGTCTATGTTCCTCCTTGATGAGAGCACTGTTAGTTTGGGAGAGGCGCACAGGCTTGTTTCCCAAACAGTGGATGGAATTCAAGCCTAGTCACCGTACCTTCTGACTTCTTCTTTTTTAGTTCAAGTTAAATTCAGTATGTCAGGATAAAAAAAAAACTGTGATAGTTTACTGGTTTAGGACATTGTACTGTGAAAATCATTACATTTTGAGGGAGAAGTCTATTGAATAGCTCACTGGTCTCTGGATTGAAAGGTCTAATTTCATGCCCGGCCAGTGTCACTGTGTTGTGTTATTGGACAAAACACTCATTACTCTCACAGTGACGTTTTTGCTGATGGTCAACTTAAATCTGTTTTTATTAGAATTTTCAGGGATTCTGGCCAGAAGTCAGCCCTGGTGTTTATTCATCGTCTCCAGTCAGTTGACAGTTTTGTGTGGGAGTTAAGAGAACTAGGCATAAATGCAGTTGCTCTCTACAAGCAAGTTGCTAATCAAGATCATGAAGAGTATAAACAGTTCCTTACTAACTTTCGGACTGGGCAAATAAATGTTGTGGTTGGCACAGAGGAAACTGTCAGGGGTCTGGATTTTAAAGAGTTGGACCATGTTTATTTGACGGAAGTCGCAAAGAATATTGATGAGTATTTACATCTTGCTGGGAGAGTAGGGCGGCAGGGAAGGCCTGGCACTGCTACAACATTGGTATCCACTAAAGACCCAAGAGAAGAGATAAGGATGAAACTGGAATATCGCAGACTTGAGTTACCCTTTGAACAGGTCATTTTGTGAAATGACTTAATCAAATTAGTTTTGTGCAAATAATTAGCTAGTGTGTTAACAGGCATCTGTTTCTGGAAACCCAAGAGTTCAGAACTTACCTGAAGTATTTTGAAGAGATCAAACTCTAAAGAGACCACTGTTTTGCCCATCAAGTGGCTTTATTCCTGTTTTTGTGACCATATCTGAATGGCTACATTTATCAGATGAGTATGGAATATCTTTGGGGAAGTCTTGAATTTTTCCTCTTTCTCCCACTCTCACAGGGAGTATTAAGCTCACAAAGCAATTCAGTTTTCTTAGACTATGGGAATACAGTTGAACTGCTTCTAATGGACCAGTTTCCTTTGGGCAGATGCCACTAATGTCTGGACACTGGACACAGTGTCCCAGCAACTTACAAACACCGCATTATTTGGTAACCTCACAAAGGAACATTAACAGTCACTATATCAGGTTTTAGGGGTGTTCAGTTTCGGGTTTGTCAGAAATTCAAAGTAAGTCATGTACAAGTGTCTACCTTGTGTACACCAAAGAAAGATAATTAATAATAGAGGATATTACATGGCTGCAGAGATACAAAATATCTTTGAGTGTTGAAAAATATTTCACAAGTGAGCACAACAAACAAAAGAAATATTTTTTCAACATAAGAGAACTTTATTATGTAAAATTTTCAACATTTGTAACAAAGTTTTAGACAATTTTCCAAACATTTCCGACCACTTTCTGGAGATTTCTGAAGATTCTTCAAAAGTTGCCCGAAGGCTAGCCTGTAAAGCTTGGCAGTTTGGAAAGAGACAATTGAGAAACACTTGCCCAGATTACCGACATTTGTAACCCATACAGGCAGTTCCAAATTGCTTAAAAAGTTGCTTTAACTGCCAAGCTATGCAGGCTGCCCGAAGGCCAGATGAACATTTCCAAATATTTTTGGAACATTTTTTCAAAAGAACCAAAGACTTCTGAATAACCGAGAGAATGTTTCAATCATACACCAACAAATTTAAGTGAAGTTAGAGGAACAAATAATTAATATCAAAAATGATATCCTCACATATGAGGATAAAAATGAGAAAATGGTATGAACATTTAGTGGTAAAGATTCACTGTTATGGCAGTTCAGAAAACACATCAAAATTCTTACAAGAAAATTTATTTATTAAAAACTGTAAGCTAGATGTTAACTGCTGTGTTATTACAATAGGAAACTAAGTACACTAAGTACATTACTCAATTTTATTATCCTCTGTTTAAAAAGTTAACAGTTAATTCTAAGAAACAGACTTTTTGCTAACAGACATTTGAAATCACTGCTCTCTACCATTTGCACCTTTTTCCGAATGACTTAGAACATTTCTTTGTAATATTATTCTTGTTGCTTTAACACTAATAGACAAGTATCCAGGACACAAACTCACTACCGTATGTAAAAAATATGTTTGTTTCCACAATCTGCACACTAAAAGATTTTACAAAAGCAACAATTGTATTGTATTTGATATAACGACAAATGTAAAGGTCCCAGATACATTTTGAGGAATAGTTGTTACTGCAGTTGAGTCTGTGGTCAAATATTTTGTTTAAAAAGGCATAAAAATGAGGCAAAGGGGTCAACACAAACAGATAGAATTGACCATTCCGCTTTGTTTGTATGTCAAACTGTTGATAACTGCAGTAACAGCTATTGCAATGGACCAACAGATTCCCTAAAGAGCTTAACATTAACTTTTTGGGAAAGCCAGTCAATGTTGACAGGTTTCCATGAGAAACACCCCTTTCTTTATTGGATAATTGGGCTCCTACTTGGTGTGGAAGACACCGCACACATCACAATAGAACTTTGCCTCACAAACCTATTGTTTTTATTGTTTTCCTCGTTCTTTTGTCCTTTTGTTCTCTCTGTGTGCCTTCTACACAGAGTAGGAGCCGATAATTGGACATGCCCATTAAGTGGTTAGGTGGTAATGACAAAACAAAACAAAATGACTGAGGCATAATTATCAAACAACTAGGTCTATCTGTGCCCAAGTTACTGCAGTGGTAATGATCAAGGCTTGGTTGTTTAGGTTCACTAAGAACTTAGCAACAGAGAACTTAGTAACTTTGTTGACCCTGTCATTGCCTGGCTACTGTTACCAATTTCATAAAAGATTGTTGAATATACAGTCCAGTTTATTCTGATCATTACTGTTCTGGAGCTACAAACATTTATAAGGCTTTACCAATAATTAGTTTCTTGATTCTGACAACACTTGGTGACTTTGAATTGTCAAACGAACAACACTGGAAATCATGCCTACATGTACATCACTAGTTTTTGAGCTGTTCATGATAGCACAGGTATGAGCTAACAATGCAAAAACAAAATCAAATGGAAACCGCAATCACGTTTTTGAAAATCTTTGGCAACATACTAGGTGTGTTTGGTAGAGCCATGGGTTTTAGGTTTTGTAATACATAGTCGAGCCAAAATACTCATGGAAAGGCCAAACTAGCCTGATATGCTGCCAAAACGTACCTAAAAAGACACAATAACATATTTACCATAACCAAACTCAGCTATGTGACCATGAGGTCGAGCATGGCTTCCAATTGCCTAATAATTCTCCTAGGCTTTGTGCACATCTAGACATGCCCAAGTAATTTCAAAACGTTTGTTGGTTGTACTTAACCTCTCTTATATAAAAATCTAAGACAACCCTTTCAATCAGAGTGTATTTCATTATTAAATTTCATAACTAAATTGGCATGCCAGTAATTTTAAGTTGAGGCCCAGACTACCTGCAATCAAATCATTTAGCCCTTTCCCAAAAATATATATAATATAACTTGCACCCTTTAAGTTGAAACTGATATTTGCATATAAAAATTCAAGTTAATGGTATACATGCAATTCTTACAGCAGCAAGTTTGATTCTAGGTGTCTACTTACTATATTCTCCTGACCTAAATGTCTCATTTTGTACTTAAAGTTTTACAAGAAATTGGATCCTGATATACTTGGGCTAAAAGGGTTAAAGCTTCTCCATTGATAATGTTTGATTGTAGAAACAGTCTCAAAACATAGTTCACATCTGGGCTTTCATTATCAATGTTGTACCCTATTTTACGTAGTTCGAACTTTTCCTGGCACATAATTTCTATCTATGATAGGGTCTGTGAGAAACATATGCAGACAGCGCTCATTCTGAGCAAGGGGATGTCCAGATACCCTGGAAATAACCAAATACACGAGTTAGAATTGACTTAATATTATAACTAACTTATATAATGAAGATGTGGAGGTGTGAATGCCTCATGGTTAGTACGCTTGCCTCTAGATTGAATGATCCAAGTTCGAGTTCTAGGACACTGTGTTGTGTTCTTGGGCAAGACACTTCACCCTCACATTGCATCTCGCCATCCAGGTGTACAAATGGGTACCAACAATCTCAATGCTGGGGTAACCCTGGGATGGATTAGCATCCCATCCAGGGGGGAATAGAAATATTCCTAGTTGCTTCATGACACTTAAATCAGAGATGAGCCCTGGCCTGATGGGCCACTTGGCTCATATGCAAGAGGTCTAATTATGTGTTCTTAGTTATTAGCATCAATTTTTTTATTGCTTAGGTTTGTCTTCGCTTTAATAGAGTATATATAAATTTTATCTAAATCACATAAAGTGTGTATTATCACATTTCCAAACTGTAGGGTTGTAGCCTCCCAGCTAAGATTTTCACTGAACCGGTCAGCATTTTTCGTGAGAGACCTGGAACAAAACTTTTTTCTGCAATCTTTTGCAGCACCTTGAATATGGGGCTCCCAAACTTTGCATTTACAAGATGGCAGGTACAGAACACAGAAAGAGAACATGCGTCCTCAAGACAAGATCTTACTCCAATGACTTTTACTTCTTTATAGAGTGGCACTGATATATGAGGTAGTCAGAAATTCATTCCAAAATTATCAGTTAGATGCTTCTGACAGTTTATGTATAACCTGAAAACCATTCATTGTCCTTTACCAAGTGATTGCACTCCAAAATCCATTTGGCAATCATTTCTTTCTCAGTTGGTGAATTTCACTGGCATTCAGCATTTAGTTACAGCCCTGAAACTGTCACCTTAACACCTTAAAGTTTGTGAAAATTGCTCAGCTATGCTTGACATTTTTATCTCCTCGCAGTATTTGAAGTTGTGATAAAACACAGTCTCTTGTGTTTTCTAAAAGATATTAACAGTATTTCTAATATACTATACAACCCAGAGTTAAAAACTTGTTCATACCTATTAACAAATGCTTCTAAGCCCTGCCTTCTTTCTTCAATAAAATCATCTTCAAAAATTCCTAGAAGGAAAATGGATGAAACTCTTAGTTAAGCCGGACACAGGGCAAATTGACCAGCTGTGGGGATGATTTTGCCTGCCTGGTTTGACCATCTTTTTAAAAGAAGTTATTTTCAAGAAGTTTTGCCAGCCTGTGAAAACCAGTTTCCCTTCCGCTGAAAACGTTAATAAAACCCCTAAGTTAAATGTCTTACAAGGCCAGGACAGGACATATATGTCATAAATTTGTTACCTTAAATTCTCTAATCTAGAAGGAAAACAACAGCCCCTTACCATCATCTCCTCTGAATGGTAATTGTTTCTTTAGTGCATCTCCAGGAAGAGGAGGTACCACAATCTGAGAAGGTAGTAAGAAAACATTAGGTAAGGACACACTTGTTTTTATTCCCAAGCCAAATCAAGTGGCAGTACTAGAAGATCAACCTTGCAGCAGGATTTGTGACCTTCTGAGGACAATCAACTGGGTAGTAAAGAAGGTCACTAGGTTAGGTTGGATAATTTAGCCTGAAAGAACCTTTTCAGCCAACTACAGTACTAAGCAAAAGGAAAAGCTATCATAAATAACGTATGGATGTTGGAGAGTTGAAATTGGTGGGTGGGGGGGAAGAAGGAGTGAGAGGAGATGGTGAAACTATTAATGAAATTCTAAATTAAGTTTGTTATTACCTTGCTGTCTCTTTCTAACTCAGTTCTTAGCCATTTAAAGTCACTGTACCGTCTCCTTACAGTTGATTCTTTGACTTTAAAAACTGGGAGATTTGTCTGCCATGGGAGAAAAATATTGAAATTGTGACAGGTCCACATCACGCAGGGATATAGTTCAACATACATTTATCTAATATCTAACTATCACAGGACACAACAGTTTCCAATCTGGTGTACATGTATATATAGCAACTGGACCATGGAATATGAAAACTAAATAAGAAGTACAATTAAATAGGTCCTCAGTTTATATTCAAAGAGTGCAGATTTAAAATCTGAGTTTGCTGTTTTGCAATGTCTGATACTGCCCTCCCCATACAAAAAGGGCAGGGTTGCTCATTGAAAATATTTGGAAATGAACCCCTGATGATCCCATTTTGTGGGTGTGGCTTGAAATTTTTTTCACCCCTCAGAGGTACCAAGTACCACTTTGGGTTCAATACATTAAAATGCACCGCAGAAGCCCCCATACGTTTTGAGGCTGAACACCATAAGAGGTACCAGCTGTATTTTTAACCCCTAAACGTTACAGGAACACCCACATTCTTTTTCTATTGGATGTCACCCTACTGGCTGTTCCGACCCCTAATATTTATTTTCCACGAGAAATAGCTGTAGTGACGTGTGTGTTGCAGTGCTGCACTGGATGAGAAAGGGGCTATCTTGTGCCCTTGTAGTTGCAAGTGTAAATATTCGAGACTTAAGCTTGCTTTCAGAATACAGACCTTCTTATTGTATCGAACCAGAAGCATATAAGCAAAGCGGCCGTTGTTATACGCCTTACTCTAGAAAAGACTCCATTTAGCTGATCAGGTCAAAAATTACCGGCGTGTAGCACAATATGCTCTTATCTGGCAGTGTAATCTGTAGTGCTACCAACTTGAATCATGATCGATTTGTCAAAGCGATTAACCCTCCCTTTATTTTCTTATAGCCGTCAATTAGTCAACGCGTATTTCCCGGTGACCAATCGATCCTCATGTAAACAAGAACAGATGCCAATGACTTTTTCCTTCGCAGGAAAATAAAATAAGATCACTTAAATAAGAAGATGATTAACAAATAATTTCATCCAATGTGTTAAAACAAATTCCGACAGATAAATATTTTTAACTAAGCGTAGATTTACAAATGTACTAACCCTCATGCGGACTTCATAGTCCGTGTAACGCTTTTTACCGACTCCATGTGTCTCGGGATTGACAACATCTATCTCTAAAAAGTTCGCTGGTGCTGCATAAGCATCATCTAAGGTTTGTTTCTTGGATTCAAGCCTCTTCGTGTCCTGTCTATCTCCAGTTTCGGTAGACGCCGCCATCATCGCTTGCAAAGCAAGATGTCCGCTCAATCAAGTCATTCCCAGTGGCCCTTTCGCATCAACTAGAACCAGACTCCTAGCGATCAAACTTCGTGCCGCCAATGTTGTCATTTTGCTGTGAGAATTTTACTCTGGGAAATGCACAATTTACCACCCGAGCAAACGTATTTTTACCCCCATTTGCCTTGAAAATACTTAAAAATGCCCCCTAAAAAGAAATCTGGAAAGAAAAAAGGCTCTGGAAAGAAAAAGAAAGGAAAAAAAAGTGGCTCGTCAAAGGAGCCCAAGTTGACGGTAGAAGAAGCCATCGTTGCTTTTCAGTGAGTTTATTTCATTTTTGGTAGCGACGAATTAATTTACCTTGCTTATGGTTTTGTTTGTGAGTCTAATACGCATTTTTGGGAACGATATTTGCAAAACGATTCTTTGTCGAGGTGGATTTATTTATCCTTGTGTAATTAAATTGCTAAGCAACAAACACTTGCTGTTTAAAAATTAATAAGCTCTGTTTACAAAAGCTTTTAGTAGATATCTTGAATGTTAACAGCACAAAATTATATCTGGCTGTAGTAACATGCTCAGCTTTGTTTGAGTATTTACAGTAACATAGTTATATCCCTTTGTGCTGAGCCTGTGACCCATATGTGCTGAAAGTAATGCAATTATTTTTGTGTCCAAATTACAGGATAGAAGTTAAACAAAGGAATTTTGATGATCTTATGTATGATTTGCAATCCCTCAAGGAAAAGAATGAAAGACTTAAAGACAGGGTAAGAGATATATGAACAACTTTGACAATAATTTCTTGCAAGCATATCAACTATTTACATTTACAAGTATCTTTTATAGTTTAGAGCTCCTGCAAGCAGAGCCCCATACCTAAGACAATTGGTAACCTATTGACCTCAAAAGAAAAGGTCACATAACTCGCCATATGTATGCCCCCTTCATGTAAATCAATGTGAAATGTCATTGTGTAACAACCGTTCCTAGGACTTTTTCCTTAGAGACCAGGATTTTAAGGGGTTTTACAGGTAGGGCGCGGAGTTCCCGGTGTTGGGGTTTGGTCTCTGTTCATTGTGTGTTGTTAACTAGCCGCAGGTCCACATCAGCTTCATGCTGCCATATACATAATAACCTGCGTAAACAAATAAATAAATAAATAAATAAATACAGCTTGCATCTTTTGATATTGGGCTTCCATGTTATGCACAATTGACACCTTTCAAAACAAGATATCCACTGACCAGTATCACCTGACCATATCTTGGGCTCATGTTTAGAGCTCATCGAGGTCACATGAAGGTGACCACTGCCCAGGTACAGGTTTGAACTGTGAAGCGGGCCACCAGGGCATGGGCCTGCTTTTAGCAAAACCCTATAAACAAGCCAAGTGGCCCATCATACCAGAGCCCAGTTTCTGTAGCTTGAAGCAACTAGGAGTATTTCTACTCCCCCTTGATGGGATGCTTGTCCTTCACATTGTTATCCCCCAACATTAAATTTGCTGATACTCATATATACTCCTGTGTGCCCAAGAAAACAGCATAATTTTCCTGGCCAAGGCTCGAAACCCAGACCACTCAATCCGGAGATGAGTGCACTAACAATACCTCCCTCATGGAAATTCCAAACCTTTCTGTGGGGGGAGTATGACTGTACAATAATTAAACTTGACTAAATGATCAAACTGTCTAGTTTGTTAAAATAGTAGTTAGAAAACTGCTTTGATTGACAACCATTAATACAATCATGTGTTTTTCCGTGCTGCAAAAATGTGTTCAAGATGTTTCATATTATATTCTGTGCAGCCATACAACACTGTTCAGATCTGGAAAGAGCCTTAGATTGATTGATTTACTATAAACTAATACGAATAATAAGATTAAATAAATTTTTTATAAAAAAATAGGAGAAAGGTTATTTTCCCCTGTTTATGGTAGATTATTGTGAAGTCTTTTGAGAAAGAGCATAGTTTCAAGAACTATTTGAAACTAAATTCTCAATAATTCTAGGACTCCAGAACTCAGTATAATAAAATCCTTTTTTCTGTTTTGTTTATGGCCTCTTTCAATAACTTTGAAGAACCAAAGACTGAAGGAAGAACAACTTCTGCACATCAAAACTTTGTTGAAGCAAGTAAAGGAGAAAGACAAGGAAGTTGAAAAGACAGCTGAGGTGGGACATGAACAAGTTGAGGTTTCACTGCTGGAAAAGTTTGATACAATGAAGGCTGAAGAAGCTGAAGTTCAAGGTACACTGAAATGAAAATAATTTAATTATTTACAACAGTATATTACCCTATGTCAGGGCTTCAGATATTTTGCATGGTAACAGAGCCACAAATTTAAAATCTGTGAAATTCTGTATTTGCAATATTTTACACACCCAGCATTTTTAATATATTATTTGATATGTATTTTATAACATTTTCAATTGTAACTTGACCTGTATAATTTAACATTAAATGTATCAGGTTGAACAAGTGTACTGTTTCTATCATCTGTAGTACTCAATGATCAAATTGAACAGAAGGAAGTTGAAATAGCAGATATAAGAAGAAATATAAAGAAGCTTGAAGAGTACAGGGTACAGTATGATCATTAATAATGCTAAAAAATATTACCTGTATCTCTAGTAGAAGAGAACCTTGTTGTCCAGTTTCTTTCACATTGTCTGAAAGTGATTAAGTTGTATTTCAGGAAAGACAAATCCTATGATCCCAAATTTTTTAATTCTTTATTTTATTCATAAATAATTTAAATAAGTTATCTAATTCTTAGTAGTTTGTAGTTAGTAATTTTTGTAAATTTTCTTAAGTTTGTACGTAACAATTTATATGTTTTTTATAACTGTACTGTAAAAAAATACAAAAAATAAGTGTATCTCAGATATACCTGGATAGATTGCTAGTCCATCACAGCAGTATCCTCAGCATCACTCAGTTTGGAGTTTATTGCACTAACTATTTCATGCAGAATATCAATAGAATAGTACGCTACTAAAAGACAATTTTGAACAAGGAATTAGCCTCCAGCTGCATTTTTGTAACTTTTGAAGTTTAGTAAATAATCCATATTTGCTAGCTTTAAATAAATCATTCATTATAAACTCACGAAAAGTGTTGTTGAATATTTGTATTACCTACAACTACCTACTATAGGTCAATACCAGACCAATGGAGATGCTTAACCCTGTAGAGATCATTTTCATTTAAATTGAAACATTTAATATTCAGATTAGAGAGTTAGATCATACAAAATTTATGCAGAACTTTTTTTTAACCACTTTTTAGTTAGGACTATGTTAACTTTAATTTGCTGTAAATTCCTTTTTGCATACTTCTTGTAATGTTAGGACATAGGTGCTAAGGAACATGCAAAGCAGATAGTAATACTAAAACAAGATCTGAAAGAAATGCAGGATTCCCAAGATGACATTGCAGGTGAGGAGTGATTATATGGCAGCTTAATTCACTCTTTAAGAACATGCAGGTCAGAGTAAAGAATAGGAATATCCAGTGCACCTTTTTCATTGTTTGTCACAAAATATTGTGATTTGTCATTGTCTCGCAGATCAATTATTTGCCACAGCTCACCAATAATTGCAAAGTTCATTACTGGTAATTGTTAATTGTAGACATTAAGGAGCTGAGGTCTTGTGTGTATTTTTAATTACTGTTTTAATAATTTTAATTACAGCTCACTTAGACAGAAGCTTAAAGATAGCTAGAGATGAAATTGAAACTTATACTGAATCAACGATATCAAAACAGAAGGACATAGCAAATGAGGTACATTATATACAGACTAAACGCTTGTTTTTCTGGTCTTTATCAATTTTATGCACACAGTACAAGCAATATTAATACAGCACCATGCTTCACCCTAAAAAATCATCTAATGAGAAATTCCAAACTTTGTTCTAGAACAAGATGATTTGGTTTTATCAACTGGGTTGATAATATGAATTGGCCTTTGCAAAGAGATTGGAAGCTGATGTTTTGAGCGTTAGCCCTTTGTTGGTCGGGAGTGATTCACTCTGATGAAGGGCTAACGCCGGAAATGTCAACTTTCAAATCTCTTTACCATGGCCAATTCACATTATTTACCCAGGTGATAAAACCAAATTATTTTGTAATACTCCCCACTGACACAGCACCACAGTTTCTTTAGAAACTTACCCCTGTATTCATTTCTTTTAAAATAATTATTTTACCCAAGGTATTTTACCTGTGGAATTCTTATTCTAAATTCATTTCAATTGGTGGTTAATGCCAAGTGTAGAGGCTTTACAGAGTAAAATTTTGTATTAATGAATATAATTAAAGCTTTTGTTTTGAGAAAAACTATTTGGAATGAAAAATTGTATTTCAGAAAGCCACTAATAACTTGGATAAGGATAGCTGTGGCGAAATTCTGGACAACAGATGGCTCAAAAAAGAGGTACTAACACTATTGTGAATATTTTGTCCATTACACCAGTCCTATAATGGAATTATTTTGGTTGTCACGCAATGTGTTCTCATCCCTCTTGAATAAGAGAATAAGTATTGTGTGACAACCCAAAGTGACATAATGACTGTATGATGGCCCTAAATAAATTTGCATCACTGGGCAGGTGCGAAAAAGCTTTCAATGAAGCTGCAACAGTATATTAAATATATATTTAACACCTTTTCCTGTCTTTTCAACAATTTCTGCTTGAACTTGGTTTATGATTTTTGGTCAAAACAGAGTTTGGTCAATGTTAAATGCGTAATGGGAGCTTCTGCCAGTACATTCAGATATTATATGAATACTGAATGTAAGTTTTTATCATGCCCATCCTTTGAGATAATTATAAATAAAGTACTTAGGTTATGATCATTAATTGGAAATTGTACTGATATCTGGAAGGCTAACGAAAAGCCTAATACTGGCACACAGTAACAACTGTTTTTGAAATCTTAATTTGTTTCAGGTTGCTATTCATCGTGAAGGCCATGCTGAACTGTCGGAAAGCGTAGAAGAGTTAGAAAAGAGAAACTTGGAAATTATGAGTGAAATGTTTGACTGTAAAGTCGATGACCTCAAGTTCACCAGGTCAATATTTTGTTAACCCTTTCACTACCATATTTTTCACAAAAATGCCGTTTTTTAACCGTGAAATCCGATTTTTGGTTGTCATGACGCTGAATGGGCCTTGAGATTGCTAAGAAAGGGATTGTTTACCAACATGGTAGATTTTGCTGAGGCTCACGTACA
>OMLO01001023.1_pt1 | contig 20570 bp, 7 predicted proteins | sample 1674811 | NCBI WGS metagenome assembly OMLO01 (sample SAMN06265003, study PRJEB25207) | coral metagenome | isolation source: Coral host | place: Mexico:La Bocana,Puerto Morelos, Mexico | collected 2008-11-13 | reverse complement strand
ATTTTTATTTAGTCACGCGCACTTGATTGGCTTTACAACAACACGTGACTGGCTGTAATTTTTACATGTAAGTATTTTAAATTTGGCTTAAATACTACCGGTCTTAGCCAATCACATTTCAGAAATTTCTTAGTCTGTAGTATAACGAACTTAATCGTCACCTCTTGTTACGCACCGCTATTACCCTGAAATTTAAAATACACTGGTCTTCAAACGAAGAACACTATTGAGCTGAAAAGTTGTCTATATATATGCATTTTGCAAATCTTATGCCTGGTAAGGATAGAAACTCTGGCGGCTCTTTAGTTTTGGATGTAATTGGACAATATCACGTGAAAACGATCTCGGACAATTCTACGCAAGAAGCAGCGCGTCTTGCGGACGTTGTCAATAAATGTGACGACAAGTGAAATTGTTCTTGTTTTTTCACTTTTTCGTCAGCCTGTGGATGAGGAGGAAGTGGTTGAGTTACCTGATCCTGATTTAGAGCCTGGTATCCTGCCGACCGAGATCAGAAAACTTGTCGAACGGCGAAAACAGGTTTGTTCTTGTGATGTTCAACCACTATAAACAACCACACAACCAGGAAGATCTTGTTAACGGTATCAGCCCAATGGGACGATCCGTACGACTCGTGCAGATAGTGAAACATTTGGCGAAGCGCATCCCAGCTATTGTAAAAAAAAACTTTTATATACAGGTTGTATTACCATTTTCCTCAAAATTCCGAGAATTTCGGTCAGAATGTAAATGGTAAGACAATTTTTGCTCGCCCGACCGGAAGAATTTCGAAATGAATGGAAGGTCCTGAAAGGTAGTCCAAAGTCTCCAATCATAATATCCGAGTGAGAAATTTGTTTACCATTGACAATTCTTCACTGATCCTTATGATCAGATCTAGTTCTTTCTACACTCTTACGGTAAATTGGGATGTTTTTTTGTTGGCTTATCGTACGAGACTGCAATTTCTCTTAAATTTGCCTTCTTAAAATTTTTCTCTACCAGGTGAAAGCTTTGATGAAGAACCATGGTCGTGACACGGATCAATATGTGCAGGTGAGTGAGTATGGTCAGATGTAATTTGAAATGGAAACAAATAAACTGTAAAACTGCAAGGTGTAGTTTTAGTTTTAAAGTCCGTGCGCTATCTGTGAACTTCACCAGTTGTGGAGAGCGTTTCTCTAATCCTGTGTGTTTTGTTTCAGTATGATATCAGACAGAAGGCCTTGAAGCTGACAGCTAACAGGTATGGTATTTTTTTTTTTATGCCATTATCATTGAGGAAAGAAGATAAGGAAAATATTTCGTTTTCAGTTCTCTTCTGTTCCTTCACTTCTTTGCATTTTGTGCTCATTCCCGCGCGTGACTCGGGCTTTTGCCAGTTACGAATTCTCCTTTATACCTTAGATGTAAATCACGTGGTTTCACGTGAGTCACGCGCTAGTCACGCGTTACGTCGTTTTCACGCGTGACTCGGGTTTCGTTGGTGACTCATCAAAGTTTCATTTGAATTCCAGTATGTACGGCTGCCTGGGATTCTCGCATTCACGTTTCTATGCCAAGCCACTCGCTGCTCTAGTCACAAGCAAAGGACGAGAGGTAAGCTGAGACCAACCTCGTCCCAGGGTCCTCTCTCTTCTCGATATAGAGAGGTCACGGGGAACGAAATTGAGCTGGGACAGTATCGGTAGCGTGATGTAGAAAGTCATGTTTCACAATGGTAACATTGCTATTTCTTTCTTGGTAAGGTGTCAGAGATAATGTCATGGAAACTGAAAATGTTTTGTTTCTTGACGTAGTAAGTGACAAGTTAAAAGCTGATTTTTTCTAGCGCTCTGAAGGTGTGCAATCAATGTTACGTCACTTTGACGTCATAATGTGTCTAAGCAACTTCTCCGAAAATCGCGGACTCAGAAGTCATGCGAACTTCTTTTCCAGGCATCAGGTCCTTCATGTTTAGCATCACTGAAATAAACATTCGATTACATTTCGGACAATATCGGAAACTTCGAACTATCGGCTTTCATCGCCAGTACAGGTTGAAGTAATCATTGCTTGATGATGGCATGACACTCGACGTGCCCTAAAATCACACTGTGTTTGCGATAGTTACAAACTTGCAATCCCAGAGTTCCTGCTGTGAGTCTTAGTGGGTATAAAGCAATTGATATTATTCCTCAGAAAATAATATTTCTTGAACAGCAGGATATTAAAAGGATTCTAAATACCTGAAGCCGAAAAGGCAGGTCATACTTCAATGTTATTTTTTCAAAAAAGAAAGAAAAGGAATCTTGGATTGTTTTTGTGAGACCCGTGACTGCAAATTGTCGGTCAAGTTTTCCTTGTTTGTAAAACTAATTGTTTATCATAATTATCAATCAGGTTCGTGTGGCATTTCTGCCAACCTCACAACAGGTGGTTTAAGTTCATTAACAAGGTATTCTGGTGAAAAATTGAGCTTCAGTTTAGGCCTACTACAGATCCAAAAAAACAACCATTTACAACTCTAGAACACTGCTTGTCATGTTGGCACACCGTTCGCCTCACTTTGACGGAGTTGGTGTAATAGAGAATTACTGTGCTTTGTGAAATTTGCCGAGAAAAACCACTCTTTTAGGATTTCAAAATGTCACCTGGCGATATTTTTAAACGCCTTCAAGCGCTTGAGTGACGTATGGTCGTGTATTTTGAGTGTTGCTAAAAAAAACTTCAATTTCTGTCGAATTTAAATAACACTACCTGCTCGACAATTGGCTTAGTTTTTTATTGAGGGCATATTCCAGAAGTCTCTTTTCCAATAGTGATCTTTAGTCTGTGGTTATTAATGATTAATTTACCTTTGTAAACTCTCCATTACCTCACGGAATCGTTTGAGCTGTTTTTGAGCTTAATAAAACTATAAATAAACTTTCCTGTGTTAATCCCCGTAGTAAAAAAGGCTTTCGCTTACACCTGTTATTCGTTAAATAAATACTTCTAGAACTTCGTTCGTTGCGGAATTCTAAATAAAATCTGTCTCGCTAAAAATTTGAATAAATTCGTCAAAATCAACTCTTTCGTCTCCTTTGGTGTCAGCCATGTTGATCATTAAATCGATGTCTGACTCGGTGTGTTCAATGTTTAGTCTGCGAAGAACTCTTTTGATTCCTTGTGCCTCGATATAACCCTTTTTCTCCACGTCGAATTCTTGAAAAACCCTTTTCAGTCGTCGCTCTCGTTTGGTTTCACGAAGGATTTGTTTTGAAAGCCGTTGAAAGCTCTCGAACGGTACCATTGTGTTGGGCCGATGATTCAAACCTAAAAAAAGATAAGAGAATTGAGATTCATATTTTGTTCAAACGCCGTTCGTTCACCAAAGGATTTCAAACAAGAACTGTTATCCATAATTAAAATATAAGTATTCTTTGTTCAGTATTAGATCGATACCATCAATTAAGTTCTATATTTCCACTTTCTATTCGAAAATAAAGCGTTTTGGAAGGCCAAACTTTGTGTCACGTTTTGTATTTACATGTTGCTGTTGAGTTATGCAAAAAATAATAGAATTCGTTTACCGTGTTTTTCGTACTTCCATCGAAGAATTGCTATCTATATAATATGTGCTTAAAGTGCAAAGATGTTCAAGGGTTTCGAAGTTGCAGCAATTTTTACATAAATTTTTAATACCTATGTTACGAAGATGCTCCCTCAATTCTTCCTCGCTGATTTCTTCGCCGAGTTCTTTGAAGACATTAATGAGGTCTTTTACACTGATAAATCCATCCGTATCTTTGTCGTATTTGCGAAAAATTGCCCTGGTATTAACCTGCTTTTGGTTGGAAGATCCTGCCATTTGAACAAATCCGCAAGTGGGGTAAAACAGCGAAGTTATTTCGTTACCACGGTGTTAAGTTGTCGCTTACATATCAAAGTCCCTTCTTTTCGATTCTTTCATGTGCAAGGCTGGTTTAGCAAGCAAGACGAAATTTTATGCTTTTAACGATGTGAACATTGTCTTGAAGACAGATTCCATTGTTGCCGTCACAAAGGGCGACCCAGTTGAACTTATTTACATGAGAACTTATTAAAAGAGCTTAATTACCTCAAGCTCTAGGGAGGCCTAAGTACAACGATTTCGTGTCTCTTTTGTTTAGGAACTCATAAAAATTAAATCAATCCTTAAAAACTGAAAAGCTGGTGACAAAATAAAGGATAATTAAGTGACAAGACGTCACATAGGCAATATCCTGGGAATATTTTCTCGAGTGTAAAACATCGACATCAAATCTTTATTTCGGGACACGAAAATGTTCGCGTTTGTCAGTTTTTTGGTGTCTAAGATTTCCGTCGTTTTTCATCTATTTCCTGAGGTTTGAGGGGCACGTTCTGAAATCTCTCGCAGTGATTTATTTCTCTTTGTATACATTCCACTCTTTTATAGCTAGTGTTTTAGTATGTGTATACATTTAAAAATCAAATCGCTAGCGTCAGCTAGAAACAACTTTGAAATTATGACAGGCTGGCGGGGCTTGAGGCGAGGAGCGTTTCATTTTGGCGGGAAAACTCTTGAATGCCACGCGTGACAGTATACCGCCGTATGATCGAATGATTTCAAGCATTTCTATTGGCTGTGATCTCCTTATCAAAGAATGACGTCATCAAATTATGCAGTAAGTGTCCTGCTGTCAATTGTGGAAAGGAGTTTTGCATAGGAGCTGGGTTCAAGCCTATGTAACGAATTTCACGGGTATCTCGTGTTGCTAGTGAGAACAAATATCACAGTATTTGTATGGCATTTTTATTAAGACATTTTTGCTAAGGAAGCTTTTTTTTTCGAATTAAGGATGAAGCACAAAATTCGCGTTTTGACTGATTTCTTACAGTACTGTTTGCAGGAACTCTATTACCTGCTTCACTCGAAAGAGTTAATCTCCTAACTGTATCTCGCACGTTCTTACAATTTTAGTTTTGGGAATCGGATTCTATATCAAAACAATTCTTAGTTTGATGAAATTTAACTTTCTCATCACCTTTTTGCCTCATGCTATATTGAACTTGTACGGAGAAATTAGCAGTCAATCAAATGAAACGGTTAATCAAAACCAATCTATTCAAACGCTCATCATCTTCATAAAGTCGTCGTAGCCCACGAGTCCATCGCCATCGGCGTCAGCGGCTTTTATCATAGCCTCGATTTCGTAATCTTTAAATTCTTGGCCGAGCAGCTTGAAGACTCGGTCGAGTTCGGAGACGCCTATAAAACCACTTCCATCTCTGTCAAAAACTTTAAACGATTCCTGTAAAATGTCCTCAGGATCAGAATCTTCCAAGTTTTTTGTCATCAGTGCAAGGAATTCGGGAAAGTCAATGGCACCATTACCGTCAGAATCTAAAGATTCAAACAAAACCAAAGTGATTATGTAAAAGGTCATATATTTTAACTGTGGAAAAAGATTGATTGATGACTGATCATCGCAGTTATACACACAGCTTAAGCAGCTGTGAAAAAAACCAGGCCTGAACGAAACTCGAAACCATGACATCTGCGATACCGGTGCAGTGCTCTACCGACTGAGCTATCAAGCCAGCTGAGAGCTGGTCATGTTGTGAGTTTGTAATTTACCCGTTGATAGTGAAGAATGTAAGTGAATATATGGAAGATCATATATGTGAATTGCAGAGAAAGATACGAACAGTTAGATGATTATCGCAGTTATATGCACAACTAAAGCAGTTTTGAAATTAAAGTTGATTTGTTTTTCCATGTGGACGAATTCTGTTTTAGCTAGTATTGCTAAAAGAAAAAAAATTCGACCGAAATTTCGCCAATCCGGACCTGATTCTAGTTTAATAACATCAGATTTCAACCATGAGTAAGGTTCCCCGTTGGTTTGTTACCATTAGCAACTCCACTGAAGGCTCACCTATCTGATTCATCATGTCCATAAGTTCGGCCTCTGTTATGTTATATCCCAGTGACGTGACCAACTTTTTGAGCTCTGTGGCTGTAATACAACCGTCGCCATTGTTGTCGAACACATGAAAAGCTTCCTTAATTTCACGAATTTGATCCGGAGTTAGTTTTGTGGATCTGAGCAATTCCTCTTCTTGTTTAGACGTGGCCTGAATATTATTATTGTTGTTGTTTTGTTTATTTGCCGAACGCCTGTCTTTGTCGACAGTCTTGTTGTCTTCCTCGTCCGCCGATATATCATCGTCGTCTGATATCGAAAACCGATCGCTTCCCGTTTCGTCTTCGGTCAAAGCCGAAGTTGATAGTCGGGCGTTCTTCGGAGATAAGATTCGGCTTGATGGCTCGCTATTGTCTGTTTTAGTACTTCTCTCATCCGTAGTCCCTTCAGACGTTGACGGTAGATTTTTCCCTGCAAAGTTACGGAAATAATAAAAATGTTAAGCATTTTGTTTGTCTCTTCTCAGCAGTTTAGAAATAACTCCTAACTGAACTTTCCTTATACGTGAAATAAACCCTTTCAAACTGATTGTTAATTTTGCGAGACCTTCAGCATTCTCTCCACTCCACTTAAACAACGCTATCAAATTGTAAGGTAATCAGAAAAGTAAAATCAATCACGATATTGAGTGGAATTATTTTTTCATGTATTTACGAACCGCAATGTGTAAATACTGACCGCAAATGACTGCTTCGTGGTTTAAATTGTCTTAATCAGTATCTAACTGCACTTCGTAGAGTACAAACAACGCCCAAAACGAGTACAAATATCACGCGATATTTGTACTCCAGAGGACCGGTTAGACAGGTGTTCTCGCAACGCGCAAGCGACGAATTGGATTGAAGTTATGAAAAAACAGTTTGGCGTGTTGGATAACATATCTCTTATGACGTTTTATTGAGCAGTATCACTGACAATTTTTACTCGTTTGTATTTTGACGAGCCCCTACGGCACAATTCGTCAAAGTGCTCAGCGATACTACACAACAAAACGCCTAATAAGATATATGTGAATTTTAAGTACCTGACGGATAGAAGAAAAACTTTGAAATACAACCCAAAACGCCCTGTTTCATGCATTTATTGGCATGAAAACTTGTTTTAGGACAATCTTTCCACAGTGTCCGCTCGTGAACTTTAAGACGTCAACGTTGCACTGGAAATTGTGTAAGAATGACCCGTCATTTTGAGTACATTTTCTTCTTCAGCTGCTATATTGACTTATCTTCCTCACATTTATCAAACGAAGCAAATTTGTAATGTCGTAACAGAGATCACGAAATGCGATCGCGATAACACGAAAGGGAGTGAATTATTAAACAAACTTGATCAACCGATGTTAAATTTCTATTTGCCATTATTCCGAAGTCAAAGCACAGAAAGCAAATAAAAACCTCGTGTTTCACAACGTTGCGGTCCTCGTTGTTCAATTCCTGTTGTACTGTAAAGTTTCGCTCCTGTACGTTCCTGGGAGGTTAAAAGTCAACCCTGCTTAGCTGGGCGTTCGCGAAGCGCCCTGCCCAAGCGAGGTTCACAATGGCTACTGAAGAATAATGCTCCGGTTACTTTAGTATCATATCAGAACGCTAGTGAATGGGGCGTTTAATCTCCCACTGTGATATGAAGTAAAGAGCTTTACGCAACGAACAAAAATTTGAGTTATCTAACAAGCTTTCACAAGCAGCAGGGTGAAAGTTTAGGAAGGTTACAATTCTCTTCTTGCTCGAATGCCACTACGTTCTGCATGACGGGTTAACCGGCAACTTTCATTACGAATAAGTTAGTGTTTGTTTACTTCGTGTGCCCTCCATGACTAAATTTGTCTTACCAATGATCTTGCCTCCTGCTGTGCGGGTTTCGCCGTCGGATTCCTCAGCAATGGACGTACAACGTCGCTGTAGCATAGTAACTTTGCGGTATGTCGCCGCTTAGACGAAATTCCCTTTCTGCTTTGAAAACGAAGAAGTCGACTTCTGCCTTCTCTAAGTCAAATAGTTTGTTTGCATAAATCTGTTCTTCAAAACACTTCGCTTTCAAAACTCAATTACTTTTCAACATTGCCCTTGGTAACGATTTGGAAAATGAATCACTGCATCTTAAGGTAAATTATTAATCCTGGTTTTATTAACTTTTAAATCTCGGCCAATATTCGTCCTCCGACTTAATTAAAGTTTAATTATTGTTCAAAGAACTTTGCTAAATTCCATTATTGTCGGGTTAAGTAAGGCACCGGTGTTACGATTTCTATAATTGTTTTGATTCGACTACACAAAAAAGTACAAATCTCCTTATATTTCACTTTCTCAAATGTGATAATCGCTGCAACAGATCGCTCACTTGTGGCAATTAACGCCTGTAAAACAATTTAGAACTCGCTGTTGTGTTTCTTCGTTGTAGCATGTCCTGTTTACCTGTAAATGAAGAAACGGGAGACGCGGCTAATTGTAAACAGCCGTCACGAAACCTTTGTTTTGTGAAAACTACCAAATCTTTGTCTTGACAGTCTGGTTCAAAATCAACGACCTCAGCGACATTTAATTTTATAGTCTCCTTGCATGTCTTTGCGTTTGTTTGCTTTGTCTAAGAAAGTGATGTTTATATAATGTGACTGAACTCAACACGACTGTTGCTCAATGCATGCCAGTGTAGAGAGCGCAGTTTTGGCGCGAAAAGGGTGGTATTTGCGATCTTAACCAATGACTATCCGATTCCGGTTGTCCAATCAGAGAAAAAGACGAAGTAACCGAGCGGTTTGCGTGTCGATGACAGAAGAAAGTTTAAGCAAACACGAGAGTGACGATGAGGACAACGTCGATTAAAAAATAATATTTTTTTTTAACCTACGAATCTCGTGATACTCTAAAGTCATTTACTCTGTTTAACACTGTTAAAACTATCTGAGTCACCAAACTGAATCTGGACAACGCAGAATTTAGTTATTACACATTGTTGTTTTGCAAAGGACGCAAAGAAATGTACAAAACATTATAACGCACGTGCACAGCAAATGCTCTGCTCATTAAACCTTTTGTTTTCCGAATTTCCCGTTGGCCTTGCCGCCCTGGTTTTCTTGAATTCCCTGGTTTCTTTTAAGGAGTGAGGTAACATGGTATTCTAGCTTTGAACGAAAGTCTCGAAGCTTCATTTTCGTTTCTGTTCTTTTTATTTCCAGATTTTGCTGAAAACAAAGGAACTGGTTCAAAACGTAAGACATCTAACCTTTGCGTGAGGCATTTTATCTCATGTGACTGTGTTAGCCAGCCAGGTGTCCTCGTTATTGATGTGTCTGTATTTTCACGAGTGTCCATGCTATAGAGGTGTCTATGATTTAGAGTTACCTTTATCAAAAAACTGTTCATGTTGAAAGGTTTTCGCATTACAGAACTTTGTCATATAATGGAGCGTTCCTATTTGTTTTGGTGTCCGGATGAATTCAACTGTCTGTGTATAGAGGACTCCGGTGAAACTTACAGTGTCTTCTGCTCTCCTTTTATCCCTCTCTTTTTTAGCTGGGCCTTGATGTGATTTACGGAGACACAGATTCCATTATGATTAACACAAATACAACAGACCTCACAGAAGTCCGCAAGATTGGAAACAAGGTTTGTCACTTCAGGACTTTTCAAAGGTCAAAAAACTCTTAGAGTTGCGTTTTGAGAGATTTCATGTTCGTAATCCTGTCTAAATCTCCAGTGCTGAGAGTTTCCAGGAGAGGAGAGTTTATAACTTGGATGTAATCAGATTTTGCCATGAAAGCTTCACGAAACTGACTTTTTATCGCTACTTTTCTGTTTCAACTTTAGGTTAAAAACGAGGTGAACAAACTGTACCGATTGCTGGAGATTGATATCGATGGTATTTTCAAGTCTATGCTTTTGCTAAAGAAGAAAAAGTGAGTTTTTATATATCACATCGTCGTTTCAAAAATCATCTTCTAATGACTAGCTTGTACATTTGTTGCTTAAGATTTTTACTAATTGTTTTACTCGTGTAACTTAACAATTTTTTTTTCTTTTTTAGGTACGCTGCGATCAGCATTTCAGAGAATGAGGATGGTAAGAAATGGTCGATTTCCTTGTCTCCAATAAACTATTTCTAATCCTATGGAAACAGAGCAATTTATCTGAGTCAAAGTCCTTTGCGTGAAAACTTTGCGAGATTTCTGGTAATAGAAACAACCCAACGAAAAAAACGTTTTGCTTTTTAAGGAACGCTCAATGAAGTGAAGGAGATGAAAGGACTGGACATTGTGAGAAGAGACTGGTGTGACCTTGCAAAGGACTCTGGGAAGTACGTATAGCTTATTGTGCAAACGGATGAACATGCGAAGTGATCAAGAAACGAACGAAAAAAAAAGAGCTGTTACAAGATTTTCTTTTCAATTTTTCTTTGTAGTTACGTTCTGGCTCAAATCTTGTCTTCACAAGCACGCGAAACGATTGTGGAGAATATTCATGACTATCTTATATCAGGTACCGTATGACAGTACATTACTTGCAAAAAAGTTCGGACGGTTTTAATTTCGGACAAAAAAAGTGTCCGGGAATAAAACCAATAAAATAATTTGTACAAAAAATGTGACAAACACTTGAGTCGAAACGCCGCGTCAGACTTGCCACAAACTATTTTTTTCACAAGGAAATAAAACCGTCCGAAATTTTTAAGGGTCAGAAACATTTACCGTACAGTATAAAATTATAAAGTAGCTCAAAAGCTCTTAGTTTCAATTATAGTGTGAACACTAGTTAAGGCACTGCTTGAGTTACGTAACGGCTTGATACAAGTAATTTTTGTGTTACTTCTCGTCAAAGAAGTAACACAATGAAACAGATGAGAGATTTAAGATTCTAACTCCTTACTCATTTAAAAGAAAATTATCTTTGATTTTATTAATTTCTATTAAGTTTTTCTACTAATTGCTATATATTGGTATGTCTACCATTTTTCTCTTTTTTTACCTTTATCTTATTTTATTGTACATTTAAGCAATAGACCACAAGTTTCTATGGTTTATAGGCTGATAAATCACGCGGGATGTTGGAAGAACACGAGAAGAATTTGTAAATCACGAGCCGAGGCGAGTGATTTACGAATTCTTCGAGTGTTCTTCCAACATCACAAGTGGTTTATCAGCCTATAAACCATAAAAACTTGTGGTCTATTGCTTTTATATAATAATTCAGAAGACACGCGAAATTTCCATGGGTTTACCGGCACAATAAACCATAGCTGATTGACCAATCTGAGCGCCCGCATTAATTTAATTATGGTATAAACAGTTATAAGAATTATTTGTTCTGTAATCTACTTCCTTAATTAAGTGTGTAAAATGTAAAATGCCTCTTTTCTGACCTTATATTACTTTAAATTAATAAATAGTGGTCACCCAACTAGTTAAGCTTTTTAGTTATTTTGGGTGACCAGCAACTGTATGTATTTTTAATTTATTTATTGTTTAAGTAGTAATCAGTAATTTTGCAGTTCAAATAAACCTTGTTGTTGTTGAGTATTAGTGACCTTGAGGGTGCTGTAAAACTATTATTTTCACAGATAATGTTTTAGTCAACATCGAATTTTGAAGGCGTAAATTTAGTTTAACTATGTTTCAGCAAAGTGTCCGAAATTGTCGTCCAAAATTTGTCCGAATCGAGTTAAAACTTGTCCAAAAATTAAAGCCTTGAGACCTTCAGTATCTTAACTACCATTTTCTTGACTCTTACATCTCGTGCAATAGTTCTGAAAGTTTTTTCTTTTTTGTTTTTCAGTTGGAGAAAGCGTTGCGGAAGGAAAGGTTGACATTCAAAAATTCGTCATTAATAAGGTATGAGGTTCCTATGTCTTCTGCAATGCGCGACGGTCCAATGGTCAGGGAAAATAGATGAAACAAAAGTATCAAGTTACAAACGTTGGCGTGAAAAGTTAAATTGTCACATTTGCTACTTCAAAGTATTATTTAATTTGAAATGAACGAAAATCAACGCAAACACCAGAGGAAAATTGGAAAGCTGTCTTTACAAACAGTAACAGTACGTTATTCTAGGACATCGAATGGAAATATGCTACATGAAACATGCACAGTGCTAAAATTATGTCTTACCAAGGTTTCTCTCCGTTTATATTCTGCAAAGAAAAAGTCCTAGGTACCAGGGTCAGTACAAACCGGGAGTGAACTGGTCAGGGGTTCTGGGACCTGTGTGACTACCGCGCTAAAACTGCACTATCTGAGATTGTCTCAATAGTTAGTTTTCCTTCTATCTAACAGTGGTTCTTAAGATGCCTTTGTCTTATGTTAACAGTTCGATATATATATCGGTTTCGTTCATTTTCTTGTAGCAATTAACCAAATCGCCCCATGACTACCCCGACAAGAAATCTTTAGCTCACGTCAATGTGGCTCTGCGCATGCTCAGTAAAGGAAGGAAAGTCAACGCCGGAGATACAATACCATACGTCATTTGTGACGTAAGTACAAAGGCCAGGTTTTCGATTGTTTAGGTTTAGGTGTAATTTTACGTTTGTCGACAAAGCGCGAATGTAATTCGCTCATCTGTAAAACGGTGTCCGTGAGGACGACACTTCACTCTCACAGTGACTTTTCTCAGTCAGGCTCCAGTTTTTCGAAAGGTGGGTAACGCTATCTACCGGATATCATGAGCCTCTGGCTCTGGAGAATGTGGCAACCGCTATCTACGTTTAGGACTTTGAATAAAGTAGCGTTACCCATTTGATAGGTGTTAACAAATCAACCACGCTATCCGCTGGATAGTGATTTATCCGCTAGATGGCTTTATCCACCTTTCGAACAACTTGGGTCACGTGTATAAATCGGTACCGGAAATGTAATACTGGGGAGGTAACCTGCGATAAACTAGCATCTCATCTAGGGGGAAGGGGTAAAAACAAACTCCTTGAGATAAGAGGGAACTGTTGGGCCATTTGCTGAAGAACTTGAGCTTAAAAGCGTTTGACACTTTGGACAGAAGTGGCAAAAGTGATCTGGAAAGAGCAACCTACTGTCATCATTTGAACCCCAGGAGAAGTCAGAAGCACTTTTTTTCTTTGCTTTACCTTTTATTTTTAGGATGGTTCTACATTGGCTGCCACTCAACGTGCTTACCACCCAGATGAGTTCTGCAAATCAGACACGCTGAAGATCGGTATCCTTTGAAACAACGAAAACTCAGACAAAGCAATCTAATTATCTACTCAATACTACCTGCAATACATTTCGGGCGATTTTAAATTCGGACTAAAGAAGCGCGCGAAAATAAACCCGTCCGAAATTTTTAAAAGTCCGAAATATTAACAGTACAGTAAAAAATTTTGAAGTAGCTCTAAAGCTCTTAGTTTTTTTTCTGCTGGGCTTTATGGAGCGAACTCTAGCTTTTTGATAGATATATGTTATTTGCCGGCTGGGAGGTCCGTGTAGTGAAAAACTGTGATCGAGGTCTTGAAAATGGCAGCATTTTTCAAGTCCGAGGTCACAGTTTTTCACTATACGTACCGACCCTAAGGCGGTAAATAACTTATTTATTCTCTTCCAAGCTCTCAAACGAAAAAAAGCGAGCGTAGATAGGAAAATCCGGCCGTGCTAAGAACCGTGCCCGCTGGGAAAAAAATAAAATTTGTTATTTTCGCGCCGGTATATCTGTAAAGTGTTGAGAGTGTAGTAAAATCTAGTGCGAGTTCTCCTAAATCGCGCTTCGCGTATACTGGGAAGCAGAGAAAGATGACTCTACTCTACTCTAGTTTTGTGAGCCTCTCATTGTATCATGTATGTTTTAATGCTAGTACTTGAATCCATGTCTTATCTAAGGCCTTTTCCTTAATGCGGTAAATATCACAGACGTGAAATACTACCTGGCCAATCAGGTTCATCCAGTTGTATCTCGTTTGTGTGATCCTATCGACGGCACGGACGCGGCACACATTGCACAGTGCCTGGGTATGTAAGCGAACTTAGTCTGATCAGAGTTAGTAGAGGATGACTACTAACTCTGGCCTGATACATATAGGGAGCTTGATAATAAAGTTTTCACGTCTGCGCAGGTCTGGACCCGTCTGGTTACCGTGGTAACTCCGCCATGCATGATGACGAAACTGACGCACTGCTTGGTGGCCAGGCTCAGATGACTGACGAAGAGAGATTTAAGGTGCTCTTAAAATGAAAAAAAGAATTGTCAAGTTATAATTTGTCTTAATGATTTCATCTTGGGACAGGTAGAAATCGTCAGATATTTCTGCATTTTATCTCGGGATGGGTTAAAGATTATTTTAATTTAATTAATTTAATTCTATTTTATTTTAATTTTATTTAATGGGCTGGTAAATACAAAGAGTTAATGCAGTTCTGGGCCGGGTTGTACAAAGCCTGATTAAGCCAACCCAGAATTAACGAGAATTTGGATTTCATTGTTGTAACTTTTCAGTGAGGGCTTCGGCTTATATTGTTTGTCCTTCAGTTTTGAGTTTGAATAATCTCAAACTACACAAAACATGAGCATAACATTTTTATGCGACAAAAATTTAAACTTCGGTTAACTTTTAATCCTGAGTTAGTGTTTACCGGCTTTATAGCAACGTGAACTTGGAATCTAACAACTGACAAAGATTTAAAGATTTTCTCTCTCCATTTACGCAAGTGACTTTGGAAAACGTTTTTCGAGATGTCTGCTTCCAGGCTAAAATTACCCGTATATTAAGTTTTCGCTCAGCTTGTTTCGGAGTAAACATTTATATCTCGAAAGAAAGAAGTGTTACAACGAGGATGACTTAACACGAGGCAACTTGGGAGAAACGTTTCACAAAACATGACCTGGAGTAAGAGAATGAAGGCATTCGAAATTCGCTCAAATAGTGGCTTTTTAATTTATTTTTTGTCTCCCTCCTTTAGGACTGTGAGAGATTTGTAGTCAAATGTAAGCGTCCAAATTGTGGCCAAGAAACGCCGGTTGAAGTGTTGTTCAGAAACACTGTAAGTACACAACAAATCAGTTGAGCTTGATACTCTTTTTAATACTTGTTCTGTCGGCCGTTAGATGTATACTGTTTATTTGCCTTTTTACCTAATGTATTTAATTATTTATAAATATTTCAGTGGTTGGCGAGGTGAACTCTAGAAACTACCAGGCTTATAGTTGAGGCCACCTCGTACGCTACATAGATACGGTTACATAGATAGCGCTACACTGTTCGGCTTTGCTAGTAATTTTTTTACTGTTAACTCTAGCACTTTTTGGTTTTGAATTTGGGAAAACGTTATAAAGAAGAAATGTGTATGTGTCTAGTGTCTTGCAAACAAATACAGTGCTACCACAGGTCAGAAAATGGTAAGATAAAAAATTTATCTTAGCTTAAGGAAAAGTTGGCATTTTGAAGAAATGCCAGAGAAAATTGAAATAATTCAACACATGCTTTACTATCAGTGAAGGTTGGAAAAAATATTTGGGGTCACTGTGATCTCAAAGAGACTTTGTTGACAACTTTTCAGGAAATGGCAGTTGTAAGGGTGGCTCGAAGCCGCTACTAATGACAATTTGTTTTTATTTGGTCAGGGCTAGAAATATCAAATAGTCGTTATTTTTTTAACTTCCACATCCATCGATGCTTTTTTATTGCATTGTTTTGCAGTCGCATCAGTTTGGCCTCAATGACACATGTCCCGGATGTAAGAACCAGTACAGCGCGGGCGCTGTTTCAAACCAACTGACTGTTGCCATGCGCAAACACATTAAACAATATTATCTGGTAAGGAAACGATCACGGAACACGAAGCCGCTCTAAGAGTACCTGCGTGTAACAACCTTAAATTTAAGATCCTATTAGTCCATAATTTCCAAGTTGTGCATACTTTCTAGAAACAATCCTAGGCTACAATCTCAATACAGGTTCTTGTTTTCAAAATATAGAGTTACTTAAATAAAATACAGTACATAACATACGATACAAAAAGATAACAAGAGAAATAAAAACTAGTCAGAACAATGGCAGTGTTATGATGCCCACAATACTGTACTGCGAATAATTCAATATAAAGGCCACACCCATGAGTACAAGTTTTTTTTAACAAAAATTCGTTTAAATAAGAACCTAAAGAGGCTAACTTAAAAAATACATTGGTTCTTGTAATGTACGCGGGTTTTTACCGTACTTGACATTTCCTCGTGTTTAAACTTCAGCGTTTACACGGTTAAAATAATAGCTAACCTTGAAACACTTTTTTAAAATCTTCATTTTTGCACAGGGATGGCAGAAATGTGATGACCCATCCTGTGGTTACACGACTCGTCAGGTGCCCCTGACACATCAGCGGGGCGCCCCCAGGTGCACATCGTGCTTTAGGGCCCACTTACATCCTGTGGTAAGGCCAACAAAAAAAGCATTTTACTACACCATTTGACATTCTTATTCTAGGATTTTAAGCGAGGTTTCCGTCAAAGATATTACTGACGTTGATTTTGTAGACAATACTCGGAAAATGAGAAGCAGCCGTCAGGAAGCAAGGCTGCCTAACGATTGCGAGTGGAATTGGATTACGGAGAGAACAAACTTAAAAACACGCGACTCGCATTTTGAAGTTTTGTGAATTGCTCGATGACATTTTGCAGGAATCCTGTGGTAACGTGTCTTCACTCGAGATCGTAGTGCTCTGTCGTTAAGATGGAGTGTAAAAGAACCGAATCGTTGTCTAAAAAAACCTATAGTCTCCTTTTAAAGACCTTTTTACAGTTGCTGACGCCATCTTGCTTAGGGAAAACACAGCAAAAATCGCAGTAAATGTCTGGGAAAATTGAAAGTTCAATGCCCAATTTATGGAGTGTATTTTATAATTTACAGGGAAACGATACCCAACAGAAGGGTTTTTTGGTCAAATTTGAGAACATAGATTTGCTGTCAAGCCAGGAATTCCAGTTTTCATTTGTCATGCAAATGTCTCTTTATTTTCCCGCGAATTGCGACTAAGTTTTACAGACAAATGTATTGAAAAATGAGTGAAGTTTGTAACCCATAAATACTTCAGAATTCGAATTTTCTTTGAGTTGTTGAACATAAAATTCTCCATTTTCCACATACATTTACTGTTATTTTTGCCGTCTTTTTCTCCAAGCAAGATGGCGTGAAAAGGTCCATTGACACGCTTACTTACTTTCTTTCTTTCTATCCTTTTTCTAGTATTCAGATACAGCATTGTACACTCAGTTGCTGTACTACTCTCGTCTGTATGACTATGATTACGCTCTCAAGAACTCCAAAGAAGACGCCAAGAAACGTGAGTTTTTTGGTACTTTTTCACTCATTAGCTTTAGTCTACTCGCAGCCTACGAATAAAAGCAGCTGCCAGAGTCGTGACTGGTTTTGCTGCTTATATCCGGAGTTACAAGGTTTTCCCTAACGACTCTGACGTTGCACAGACAAGCGCCCTCTACAAATGTTGGCGTTGCGTTATTTGTTACACAAGTGTCAAGTCACGCAAGGTTCCTAGTTCTTTGATTGCTCTTTCAAAGTAAATGTGAATTAGTTATATACACAGTCGGTGGGTATCAATACCTCTGACATTTCATATACCAACAATTTGGCAGAAGACCAGAAAATTGCTATACCGACCGTATTTTTTTTTTTTTACTTTTCAGTTTCGATCGACTTGCGCAGGACTCCGCCATTTTACACGGCTGTGCACTCGACTGTTTCCAAAGTTCTGAATTCCAACGGTTATTCTGAAGTGAATCTTTCAAAATTGTTCAGTGCTTTCTTTGTGTAGTGTTCAGGGCTTACTGTGGAAGCCTTCTCGCTAAACGAAGTTAAGCGTCGAAGATAAAAGTGTTTCTCATAGGACTATCGGAGGTAATTCAGCTGCACTCTGTGATTGGTTCAAATAGAACAGCATGTGTTTTGTTTCCACTCAGTGCGACGATATTCCAATCAGACTCAACAATCTAGATTTGGTTTGCTTGAGTGTTCCCGCGCTTAGAGCGGATTCCATTTTTTCCCGCCCTTGGAGTTAGCTACAAGTATGTCCCTGGAAATTTACGCTGGACATAAAACGTTTTTGACGCGAAGACTTAACAAGTAAAGATTCTCTCCTGCTTTAAATCAACGATAAAGAAATGTTGAAAGTGTAGTTAACAATAAAGTCATAAAGTCGTAAAGGCTTGCATTACCTTTGTGTATATAAATATTTTTTACTCAAAATCAAATGATTCGTGATCCAGTGTTGTTAAATTCGTCCATGCGTGACTGATCTCACATGTATTACTTCGTTTGTACTTTTGACTTGCATTATTGTAATAGGACGTGTTAAGAAAATCAGTGTTTTTTCATCTGCTTTTGCAACGCTGTACTGAGAGATTGAATAAAATAAATATTCACGTTTGTGTGTGTGTGAGATTTCGCAGTCTGGAAAGAAGCCCACACTTTTTTGACTGAAAATCAAGATAAATGTGAATAAGAATTTCTTCATGACCAAACGTTAACTCAAAAAGTGTGTTACAAAAGATGACGACCGAAAGATTCTTACATATCTTGTAAATAAGATAAAACATAAGTTTGCCACAAAACCGTAAATAATTTCTATTTACAAGGCTAAAAAAGGTAAAAATTAAAAGCAGCGAACGTTTTCGACACTGGGTCATCTTCAGGGTTATTATTTTAAGCCAAAGCGAATATTATGGACAAAACCGAAAATAAAAACAAACTTTGGTAACATCTTGAAAATTCGGCAAAAAAGTAAACGGATTGGGGGCGGTATACGGATCCCCTCCCTTTAACGCCCGGGGAACAAAAATGGTACGGCTCCCCCTCCTTACGTTAAACAGGTAGGGTCTATTTTTGTTCTCCTTTACTACCTTCCTTAGGAGACTGGTGTTCGCTAGTTAAAAGAGAATATTAACGTTTCTTGTTATTTCAAAGCGAAGGACTTACCTCGCTTTTTACCGGCTGACGACGTGGTAGTACTACCACAGTTCCATACCCCAGATTGTTTACAATATTTAACTTTTTTAAACAATGGTAATTAATTTTTAACAGATCCGTTAACTGTAACGGAAAAAAAATTAACCGTCAGCCGTAAAAAATCTAAATATCAGCCGTTAAAGGCACTGCCCCATTTTGACCCTATTTTACTTGTAATGTTAATTCAATGCAACAAATTCGTTCATGGTTTTACTTAATTAGCGGTACGAAACAAATCTGGATATTCTTACCTGGATTCGCAAGCGAAGGTTGCAAGTGGTGAAAGATCCGCTATTAAGAAAACCTAGATTAAAAATCCTTTCCAATAATGCCTCCATGGCCTGTTTTCCCTTTCGCATCGCTCGAAAGAGATTAGGCAAAGGCCAGCTCGTGGCAAGTTTAAGATACACCTTGAATTACCTACACTTAAGTCAACAAATCTTTTCTCTCCGCTCGAACATCAGCGAAGTGGCGAAGTGAAAATGTGACGTTTAAATGGCTATCTTGTACGTCACAAGAAAGCGTTAAGATTCCAACGCGCGAGGAAAGAAACCGCACGTGAGAGGGAGAGATCGCGCGAGAGAGGGAAAAGAATGCACGAGAAAAGAAAATAAAACTCGAAAGGGAAACAACACATAAGGGTACCAATCATTTTGTTTGTTTCCTATTTCCCTTTTCATATTATTATTGAAAAATATTCCCCTGCGAGGCAAAACACAAAGACAACAAAAACATCTTTTTTATCCACCTGTTTATTTTTATTTGCGCAAATAAAAAAATCCCTTCGCGTTTACATGTAGTACCCTTCAAGTTGGATTTTCAGACGTAGAGACCGTGCACATCACATCAGGCTTTTCCACCATTGTCTCCCTCGCTCTGATTAAGAATCTTCAGCGTACCATAAACGTTGGCCCGAGTGCACCATCGAAGGATGTGAGAAAGACGACAACAGGAGCTCTGGGGACAACGAGTTGTATCCGGGAATTTTGGACCACTTCAGAAATCTTGTGGTAAACTGACTTGAAGGCAAAATGATATGATTGTATGAGGTTGTGACAACATCGACCAGATCTTCGATGCCAGCATATGGATTGTTGCCGCATCCCCAGTAAGACCGGTAAGAAGTGCGTCGGATGTCACAGGACACATAACCGCATAGGTGTACCAATTTCACGGCAATCATCTTTCCACCGTATGGGACAGTAATCCCGCCAGACCAGTTATTCCTCGTCCCAAAGCACACTAGATAGAAATTCAGTTGACCCAACGTCCGCTCTAAGTTACTTAAGTGTTTCGGTGTGTATAATCGCTAAGTATTTTACGAGTTGTGCCGTACTCATTAAGCGCGTTATTGTTTTTACGAAGGTCCGTTTTCAAAACGTTTTCCGTCCACACGAAACAAAAAGTCGGTGTTCTAGAGTTCCTCCGGTGATGGATTAGTGTGGACGGTAAGCCTAACCATAGAAAAAGTTTCGTTTTCACATTTTTTTGCGACATATACTGTGTGGACAGCTTAAGATGGCCAGAAAAGCCTCCATCACTGGAGAGGTCTGGAACCCAGTATGTTGCCATGGTAACAAAAATAATTAGCTCTAATAGACAATTTTCGTATTCCCCGACGGCCCTGGGACGAGTAGTCCCTTGAGCATGAATGCGAGGCTAATACGGGGA
>OMLO01001022.1_pt1 | contig 20583 bp, 16 predicted proteins | sample 1674811 | NCBI WGS metagenome assembly OMLO01 (sample SAMN06265003, study PRJEB25207) | coral metagenome | isolation source: Coral host | place: Mexico:La Bocana,Puerto Morelos, Mexico | collected 2008-11-13 | reverse complement strand
CGAAGCACATCGAAGAGTCGTGGAACGCCTGGGACATTTTCACAAGACTAGACCCCAGGCTTTTGCATGTGCCAAAAAGGCGTCCGCGCCAAAGAAACCGAAGCAGACATTGCTGAGCACATTTTTTCACTTTCCACGCATCTAAATTTCAAAATTTTCTGGGGGGCATGCCCCCAGACCCCCCTAGGAGGCTCGCGCCTTCGGCGCTCGAACAGTAGGCTGCCGCATACTTGCCTAGTGCAGCCGTTTACTTCAAAACTTATTGACAGCACTGTATATTGAGGCAATGTGTAAGTTTCTCTTTTTATTTGAACTTCTAGATTTGACTCACTCTTGCAGATAATCATTACAATGATAGAACTTAATGCAGTTACCTAAGTATGATTATCTTGACAAAGAAATAACGGTAGACTACTTCTGTACGTTCCTTCCTGTACAGGTACTAGCCACAGCTGCTGACCCTAACCTTGGAGGAAGAAATTTTGATGAAGTTTTGGTGGATCATTTTGTGGAGGATTTTAAAGTAAGCTTAACCTGGCAATAGTTTGCTATGATAATTCGTTGTCATGTATAACAATTCTAGAAGAGAAAAATAATTTTTTTTTCCTTTCAATAGCAAAGGTACAAAATTGATGTTTCTACAAATGCCAAAGCTGGTATCCGTCTAATTCGAGAGTGTGAGAAGATTAAAAAACTGATGAGTGCCAACTCCCAAGAAATTCCACTGCATGTTGAGTGCATCATGGAGGATAGAGATGTGGCAGGAAAATTCAAGAGGTACTTTAAATACTCTAGATGTGTGCTTGTTAGGTAATATGATGATCATGATGATAATAAATAATAATGATGATGATACTGTTAATGACAGTGATGATGATAATAATAACAGTAATAATAATAGTAATTATAACATGAATTTATTGTAGTTAGCACTCATTACCAAACATTGATGGCACAGTATTCTTGGATTAAAACTACTTCTAGTTAAAATTACAATATTATAATATTATAGGAATTAAAAGGTGAAAATTCCAGCAAAACAAAAATGTAACTTAATTGTACTATTAGGGTTTACAATGATTTAAGATTAAAACTGCTACTACTTTTGATGGTTTGGTACTAAATGAAATAGAATAACAGAAATGAGAAAAAAATCAATCATTAGACAAATCAACAAGAAACAAACATATAGCAGAACTGCAGCTAGTAACAGGCAAACTAAGGCACTTGCTTATTCTAATTTCTTTTGTTTCATTTTTGAACTGTTTATAATCATCATAAAAACACTAAATACCCCAAGGAAGAGAATTTATCCATGGACAATGCCTTTGTCATTATATTTTCATTAATCGTTTTTTTCTGGCTATGGCACTGTATAGTTTTCTTTCCTGTAATGTAAATTTCAGCTCCACTCCGAGTAGGAAACACGTGTATGGAGGTTGGTTATTGACAGAAATAAGTTCTAGCAGGATTGCGGCCAACACAGTCAATAGTGCAAAATATGTTTTCCTTTGGCAATCAAAACTCTGTGACTACCAACACAAGATATAAACAAATAATTGTTGTTAACCAAATGTCGTATGTGTTGTAGAGATGATTTTGAAGAGAAGATAGCCAGTCTGCTGTTGCGACTAGAAGCAACACTAAAAGCATTGTTGGAAAAATCAGGTAATGTAATGATTATGCACCATAATAAGCTTGAAACTTAAGTATTACAGGCTGAAGGTGTGCATTGTAACATCATGTTTGTAGTGGAAATGGAAAGCATGCTGATCTCGTCGTGTTTGGTTTCAGGCAAAAATTACTAAAACTTGTAAGGGGTGACAAAGCATCCTGCTGAGCCAATTGATAAAGAACTCTATAACGTAATATTTGCCGGCTTGGAAGTCTGTATTGTAAAAACTGTGACCAAATGTTGCCTGCGGCTGCAGGAGGGAAGCATTTTCAAGTCTGATTTCACGGTTTTCACTATATGGACTGATGAAATCAGTTGTGCTGACTTCCTTAGAAGGAAGAAATTCTTGTATCATGCAGTACTTTTTCTGTAAAGCACAGGATGTTAGTGCATTCATTTTCAGTGTATGAATCAGGAAAGTTAATAGCATGGGCATTTAATTGTTTGCTAATTTATTTCAGGGCTGAAGCTTGCAGATATAGAGGCTGTGGAAGTTGTTGGAGGTTCAACCCGCATTCCTATTGTAAAAAGTACGATATTGAAAGTATTTGAGAAAGAAGTCAGCACAACGCTAAATGCTGATGAGGCTATAGCTCGTGGCTGTGCCTTACAGTGTGCCATGCTGTCACCAACCTTCAGAGTGCGAGAGTTTGTGGTCAACGATGTGACACCCTATCCTATTGTCCTTACATGGAAATCGCAGAACACTGAAGATGAAGGGTACGGCAGGTTTTTGTTTGTGGCGGTTTCTTTGTCCTTTTTGAAGAATGTCAACACTTGATGGTGGCAATGAAAAAAAAAATCAAGTTTTTTATGTGATGATTTAATTTACAGTTTGCAGGTTATAGAAGAAGACTGAATGTGTGACGTTAATAAGCCATAATAAGGACTATGCTATACATGTTGAAGTCAACCATGTTTCAAGATCTTGAGCTGATTTCCTATTTGTTTGTTTTAGGGAAATGGAGGTATTTGCTGTTAACCATGGTTTCCCTTTCTCAAAGATGCTGACATTTTATCGGAAAGAACCATTTGATTTAGAAGCAAGCTATGGTAAAAATGTCAATCTCCCATTGAAAGATGGATTCATTGGTAAGTTAAAATTGATGGTAGAGGATAAAATTAATGTGTTGTGACAGGGTTCAATTCAAAAAAGAAGTGATGAAAAATTAGCTGTTGCAGTTCTGGTTATCCAACAGAGACAGTACACAGAACTTGGTCATCATCACATTGTTGTTTTGCAGACGATAGGAAAGAAACACACCAAGAATCAAACGCGCATGTGCAAAACCATTGTTTTGCTCATTATACCATGCTGTGTTTTTGATGTTCCTTGTTGACATTGCTGTCATGGTTTACTAAAGCTCCCTAATCTATCCTACTAGCAGGCTTATCAGTGGGTCATGGGTGAATGCCAGTGCCACAAGGACTGGCAGTCAACAAGCAATGCAAACTCGCGGTGCAAGCTGTCAGGGAGCAGTGTCACTTGCTTTGCATAGGACCCAAACTCGGGACTGCTTACAGGCTATTTTTCAGCGTATATGTATATGTGTTGTTTTCAGGGCATTTCTCAATCAAGGATGTTGTGCCCAGTAAGGAGGGAGAGTCATCAAAAGTTAAGGTCAAAGTTCGTCTAGATATCCATGGAGTATTAAATGTTGTCAATGCCAGCTTAGTGGAAAAACTTGCAGTAGCCCAAGAGCCTGAAGTGGAGTCAATGGAAGTGGAAGGACAAGATGAAAAAGCACAGCAAACTACTGGTGATGCTTCTATTGAGGTACAGGAGCACATCTTTTTTAACCCTGTTGTGCATCTTTTTGAAGCTTCTTAGCAAAAACTATCTGCTAGTCTACTAGTATATACTACTATCTGATCAAATCAGGTGGGCAAAATCATCCTCACAGCAGGTCAACTTGATTGGTGCCTGACCCGATTAAAACCCCTGTTAAGGATATAACATCAGTTCTATTGCAATGTTGAAAACCTCTTGTATTGTTTATTGCCTTTTTCCTTGATGCAAGTAAGAATATTTTTATCTTAGAATTCCGAAGGAACAAAGGAACCTATTGACTCGCAAGAAAAAGTGGCTGCTGAAGAATCCATGGACACAGCAGCAGAGGTAAGTTTTACATGTACAGAGTGTTGCTGACTCCCTTAACTTCTGTGGAACCCTGTGTTCACGGTCAAAATAATTCAGTATTCAAAAAAATACAATCTTATTGAAGTGCTAAGGAATTAAAATTATGAAAGGCTTATCAAAAAAAAAATAAAAATTGCGTTTTCCTTTTTGGAATATCTTTTCTCGTTTTGAAGATACATGTATTGACGTTTGTGTGTTATGCAAATTAGGAGAGTGATGACGTCATAAGGTTTGCAATAGGCCATTTCCGAGTTCGCTTGAGCCTCTATTTCAAAGCGAGTCTAAGTGCGAAAGTTTTGTGATGGTAATTAGTTCTGCTTTCCATATGAATGAAAACTCATTTTCATTTCAAAGACTTCGCACTTAGACTCGCTTTGAAATAGAGGCTCGAGCGAACTCGGAAATGGCTTATTAAAACCGTAAAATACTGAATAAAGAATATCTCTAGAAATACTGAAGCAGTTTCAAACTTGGCACCAGGAATGTTCTAGGACATTTGGAGCTTGAGATCTAGCATTGCACTGCATTCTAACTCAATATGTGTGCTCATTTTCTGCAGTCATCCGAATCAAAAGATAAAAATGATTCAAACAGCAAGGAGAGTGAAGCAAAAAATGCCAAGGAAAGCAAAAGCAAAAAGGATAACGGTGCTCCTGCAAAGAAAAAGAAGCCGCAAGTTAAAACAGTTGAACTACGTGTTGAAACATCAGTTCCTGGATTGACACACGATCAGCTTCAGGACGCAATAGAGAGGGAGGTCTGTGGTGCCTGTCACTTGTTTCAAGCGCTAGTTTGCTGGACTTTAGCTGTTTTGAGTAACCCCCTTTTTTCTAGTCCATCAGATGTGATGTAAAACAAAGTACCTTTCGTTGTGTCTCTTCTTGTGTCTCACACTCGACGGATTACGCGAAGAGAGGGACTTGTAGCAGTTTGGTATTTTGTTCCTGTTGCAATGCAACCTCTCCAGTTTTAATTATCCTCAACCGTAGTTTTCCCAACGTTTATGCTATATTGCTCAGAATTGAAAAGATTCATTGACATTAGTAGAACTTAGAGGTTAAAGCTAGGAATTGGGCACAAGGAAATGTCTATTTTTTTAGTTGAAATTTCTCTGACTGTTTAGCTCGTCAAAAATTTACATGTACATGTGTGCTGAATTTATTTTCTTTTAGTTATGTCAGATTGACAAGAAATGAGCACAAGTTTCAAAGCTTCGAGAAACGTTTTGCAAGCAGCACAGCCCCAAGGAGAAAGGCTGTACTCTCGTACCCGTAGACCTCCCTTCCCCTCCCCTCCCCTGCTAGTCCGTAAAGCTAACACAAAGCAACCATAAAACCAAACGCAAAGCCAGCCTGCAGGGTGGGGTAGAGTTAAGGATTTTTGAAAATTCCGCGTGAATGTACTTCTATTGCAGTGTCAAATGGTTTTACAAGACCGCCTAGAAAAAGAGAAAGGAATAGCAAAGAACGCTGTAGAGTCTTATGTCTATGACATGAGAGGAAAACTTGATGGCGAGTTGGAGAAATTCATCACTGAGAAGGTCAGTTCCATTTTCTACTAAATGTGATCAACTTGTACAATACATGTCTGTGAGAGTGTAGAATCAGTGCGAAGGAACGTAGGACTAAGAAGTCTGGAACCTATGTTACTTCATAAAAAAAGGAAAGAATTTACTGCCTTGAGAGGTTTTCAATTACGCGTCGTACAATCAAAACGAAAGTAATCACCCTATCAATCACACTACAGTGAACCAATCAAAACTCGAAGTAACACATGTGGATGACGCGAAGCGCGGGAAACGTGTGCGAGCGCGTCACGATTGGTGTAGGCTTTATATTTCTGACTGGAAGAATAAGTGGCGCGAGGGTTTTTTTTGTCTTTCGTACTCTAATCAACTATGTCTTGTTTACTTAGAATTCATCTTTTTACGTTTAGGATTTTATAATTCCTATCAGTATAGGTATTCCCAATTAGCTTACTGTTTTACAGTGGGCTAGAATTTTGAGACGTTAATAAAGTTATTTATTTTGTTTTGTTTTGTCTTATTTTATTTACCCTCACTAATGAGTACTACCTCAGGTACACCATACATTACAACCACCCTGTGTAGCGCAACAAGCAGTACTACAATGTAAGGACTGAGGACCTCCATTTGCTTATCGCCTGCTTGTTACCTTTCATAGGCAAAAGAAAAATTCTCAACCTTACTTGAGGAAACAGAAGAATGGCTGTATGAAGATGGGGAAAATCAGTCCAAAAAAGTTTACCAAGACAAATTGGCAGCATTGAAGGTATTACAATATGCGATATATCTGATATGTTTATTTTCAGTTTTTCTGGATTTGAGAAAGGTAAGCCACACAACGAGAAGCGAGATTTTCGTCTCAAGGGAAGCGATGATGGTCGTATCGCAGTCCCACAGTGTTTTCACTTGGGAGCTTAGGACCACGCCAAGGACAACGTCAATTAAAATATGACTTCATATCTTACCTACATACGAATCTCGCGGTACACTAAAGTCACTTAGTTTGTTTCTCTTGTCAAACTATGTGGAAAGTACATATGTAACAGAGCGTGAAATACAGCCTTAACCGACGTTGCTGTTGCTGTTGTGCTTTTTATAAACTACCTACTAACCCCCCCTGCGGTGATCAACAGCACTGTGACTGTAGAACTTATTGAAGCTGTTAGCCTGAATCACAAGATAGACGTTCTGTGAAACTTTCTTTAGGTATAGATAAGGGGAAAAGAGTTCCCCCACAATTATACAATAAATTTTAATTTTTTTTCTAATTTATGCTCCAACTTACTCAGTTGTGTTTTTCTCGTGTAGAAAGTAGGAGATCCAGTAGAGACGAGATACACAGAATTTGTTAAAAGACCAGCGGCATTCGAAGAACTTGGAAAGAGTATACAGCAGATTACAAAAGTCCTTAAGCTCTGCGAACAGAAGGTGAGATCTTTTAATGCTGTGGTTCGCTGTACAAATATTGGCCTGCATTCCATTCATGTATCCAGTGGTGCACGGTACCAAACTGCAATAAGCCACTCAACTCGAAAAGTAAAAAAACAAAAGTAAATCACTTTATCTAAGTGTCAGAGTATTTAGCACAATTGTACTAATTGTGGACACTGTAAATAAGCAAACAAATATTACAAATAGAACAGAAATTTGTTAAGAATCCCAACTGGTAGGAGGCAGACCAGCTGGCTATTTACAAAGCGTGGTGGAGTTGAATTCGGAACTACCGAAGACAAATCTATCCAGTGGCAGGGAGTAGGATTTGAACCCGGGACCTCCGGATTGCAAGTCCAGCGCCCTAACCACACAGCCTCCTCCTCGATTAAAACAGCACGGCAAAACTAACGCAAACCAATCACTTAGTGCCTTTGGTCTCACACAAACTTGAAAACGACCTCTTGACTGGCGAGAGTATGTAGAATACGTTTTTTTTGTAGCAATGAAATAGTGCAGCAAACACGGTAGTAGTGACAAGCGCGGGAAAACATTCAGCTGTTGTCTAGCGCGGTTAAAAAAGGCAACAGATATAAAGCGCGGGAGAACATGGTGCTGTTGTCTAACGCGGAAAAACATGCAGCTGATGTCAAGCACGGGAAAACATGCAGCTGATGTCAAGCGCGGGAAAACATGCAGCTGATGTCAAGCGCAGGAAACCATGCAACTGATGTTAACCACCGGTAAAAATGTAGCTGTTTTCTCGTGTAAAACATGGAGCTGTTGTCTAGCGTTGGAAAACATGGTTCGGTTGTCTAGCGCGAGAAAACATGGAGCTGTTGTCTAGCACGGGAAAACATGAAGCTTTTGTCTAGCGTGGTAAAACATGGCCCTTTTGTCTAGCGGGGGGGGGGGGAAATCAAGCGCGCGAAAGCGCACTTAAGCTGAGTAGTTTAGCTGCTGGGTTGAGGGGAGGGAGGAAAAATATTTTCTGAAAGTGAATCTCTAACTTTCGTTTTCATTTCACTTAACAGGATGAAAAGTACGATCATATTGATGAAGAAGAAATCAAAAAGGTCGCAGAAGCTGTGAAAACTAAGGAAGAATGGCTGAACAGTAAATGGAGTGCACAGAACAAGCTTGCTGCTCACGAAGATCCTGCTGTCTATGCTTCTGTTATCCTCTCAGAGAAAAAGGTAATACTCGCCGCCATATTCGTACTTTAACTCTGTTATTTCGTTTTCACCCTCAGTCGCTCAGTCGTCGCCAAACAAATTCGAGACAGTTCATTTTGACAAAGCAATAGAGGGAAGTGATTATGTAACCTAGCAAAGTTCTTTGTTGTGTGCTTTTGTTGGCCATTTTGTGGGTTGATCCTGTGCAAAACGTGGTAAAATACAACAGGTAGTTTTACATGTGCTCATATAACTAACTAATAGAAGCACTGCGATTTATATCTTATTCATTCTTTGTCTATGAGCCTTCAACATAAATCGTAGCCTTGTTGTTTGTTTCTTTAATGTTTTCACCATTCCCCCTAATAACTATGAATTATATCGGGTAGTGGCCATCACAACACCTTAGTGTAGGTGGGGGTAGGGCAGGGGGAGATAGGCCGCAGTCAATTCTTTGGAGGTGTGATGCATGATCAGACATGATTACGTCATACCTAAATTTTTCTGGCATCTTCGTGTTGTTTCACGAGGGTATTCTTTTTACAATTGCTGCTTCGGGGATTTTTCCACCATTAAATTTGCAGTGTGTATTTCAAAGCGAGGTTTTGTGGTGAAATGTCATCAGGCCTGAAGGGCTATTGCAACACGATATGTGAAAACATAAGCAATCGATAGTTTCACTTTTTAATTCTGATTTCGATTCTTTGTTTTCGCAGCTATTGGAAGACACTTGTTATACGATTTTAAACAAACCGAAACCAAAACCAAAAGCCGAACCACCCCCACCCCCAAAGGAGGAAGAGAAGGCGCAAGATGGCGCCGGGGACTCGACCAACGAGGAAAAAATGGATCAAGATGGAGGAAATGCGGAAGAAACTAGTGAACAACAAGGAGCGCAAGATCCCGACATGGAGATTGATTGACGCTAGACAACCACTGTAGACTGATTATAACAGAGATTGAACAGTCCACGTTATTGCCCGGGTGCCTCAGCAATTTTATGTTCTCTTCATGTTTAGGAGCTTTAAAGAGAATTGATAGTCAAGAATGTGGCTTTCGTCTTGAACACCTTGCCTCGGATATACGATGTTTACGCTTTTCGTCACCGGAAGCAGCTCAAAATATGAATTCTCCTTGGCGGTTTCCTTGTAATTCTACCATCTTTCAGTGTTAGTTGGGAGAATTTGATGAGAATATGCGTATAAGTTGATGTGCAATACCTTAGTAGGGCAATTTAAACCATATGGTCACAATAACGGGCTGATCAAAAACGGGTTGTTATTCTGAAATTGCCACTACACTTTGTAGTTTTGAAGTTACCTTTAAGAAATTAATAATTGTGCAATTGTGTGCTGCTAATGCAAAGTTAGTTACATGCAGCTGGAATTGTTTTTTATTTCTTCCAATTTTTGTATTTCAAGGTAAACACTTGCTTTATCTCCCCATAAAAAATAAAAATTAGAAATAGAACAAAGTTTCAAAAAGCACGAGTATAAAAGCCGGACTGAATTTTAGTTCATCTTCGACCTTGACACGCAAACGTTTTGTGTTTTGAACGCTCTGAAGGTTTAAAATAAATAAAGTTAGTGGCTGAGCTACGTTTTAACACCAGACTTTCCTTGTCTCGTTGGTTAGTTTAATTACTGTTGTCGGAGAGAATCTTGTAGAAGGGTTCTTTCAAGGCACATGAGAGCTGGCCAAACACCGAAGTCATAAACAATCGAAAATAGCAATTGATGATTATGGCTGAACAAGATCAAAGCGGATTAGGAACTTATAAATGATACCTAATTAGTTAGTGAAGTAGCCACTTCCGTGACGAGCCCTGATTTTGAAGATAGAAACCCTGTTCTTTCTCTTGTTTGGTCACGAGATATATTTCACTAAGATATCTTTGATAACTTGTAACGTATGAGGCTGACAAAGGCCATAAGCCATTCCTCTTTATATTTGAATCTCGATAAAAAAAACAACTACCATGGCGATGAACAACTCAAACGGACATAGAATTGGTGTTAGTGTGCGTATTGTCTTATTTCCCGCGTTCTGTTTTAGCATAATGACGATGGCGACGCCGATGACGACGCCTTGTGAAATATGGATTTATATTTTGCCTTCGAATGTAGTTCTTTTCAGTACGTCTATAAGTCTAAAATCTTACTCGGGTTAAATATGCAATGACAGCGTTCAATTCCAATGGAATTAAGACACGAGAAGTAATAATTGCGGTTCATTTAATTGGTCATTTCACGTTGTTGTTTTGCAGAAGAGGGCTAAGAAATGTACCAGGATATTAAACGCACGTGCAGAACTATTATTCTGCTCATTAAACCTATTGTTTGGTGACGTTTTCGTTGGCGTCGATCGTCGTCGTGATTCAAGTTCATGTAAAAAATGGTGTCAGGATAACGAAAAAATTTCACCCGGTCAAGGGCAAGTGCAGGGATTGGATTTCGTCAGGCAAGAAACAATATCGAATGTCGCACGGTTGAACGCAATTTAGATTCGACCAAACTGCATCACGCACGGTCAAACGCTTAGTAATAACGTTGCAACTGTTGGTCTGTCTTCACTCGTGAAAAAACAGACTTCTATGAATCAAAAGCATCGCCAAATAACGTATTCAAGATCTTAAGAGTTTCTAAATTGAAGAGGCAACATGGAAAAGGATGATCACAAATAAGATAAACCCAAACTAAAGACACATCGCGATCGCATGGATTTAAACGTTACGAACTCGAATTTTATAAACGCTACAAAAACTTCTTCGCTTTTGAAAGGCGGCGGGCAACTTGAGCTCATTTACAGAGTTTTCTTGACGAGAGGTATACTATCTATTCCAATGGCGTTGATCACAGCCTTCTCCAACGGTCTCGTGATTTTTCTGTTTGTGAAAGACCCAAAGAAATGTCTTCGCTCATTGCCAACAAGCCTTCTTGTCGCTAGCCTGGCTTTGGTAGATTTCCTGGTAGGGAGTGCCCTGGAACCGACAGATGCTTACTTCCATCTTTCTGTGGCTTTCGGAAGGAAGCAGTCTATACCAAGAAAAGACCTCCAGAGTGCCGCGGCGTTTCTTCTCCTCTGCTCCATGCTTCTGTTTATGCTGATAACGTTCGACCGACATACAGCAGTGTCGCGGCCTATCCAGTACTGCCAAAGAATCACCAAGAAAAGAGTGTACATCTGTGTAATCTGTGTGTGGATTTACTGTGCCTTGCTCATCTTTGCAATACGTCAATGGGGAGAAGACTTCAGAAATGAGATTTTCTGCGTTCATGTTGACGTCGTGGTGATCGTCACCACCTTCCTTTTCTGTAACATTGTCTACAAACTTAGGAAACATACTGGCAACTTAAGAAGGATGAGTATACACTCTGGCACTACTGCGGATGATATGTTCGTTGCTCGAGCGTCGATGCGCGAACGCAAAATAACGTTGACACTTTCGATCACGCTTGTTGTATTTCTCGCGTGTACTATGCCCTGGTTTCTGATGATGCAGATTTTTGGCTACTGCAAAATTTGCCAGAAAAACTGGTGGGTCATGAAGCTGTTGTTTATTTTGTTTCAAGCCAACTGCGCATTCAATCCTTTCTTGTGTACTCTCCGCATGCCGCCGTACAAGTTGGCTCTCAAATGTGTTTTATCGCGGTGCACATTTTCCCGCCGTTTCTACACTGCAGTATGGCCAACAAGAGGAACGTATCACTTACAAAGACGACGGGCAGAATCTAACATCCCCACAAGCAGAAAAGAAGGAACTAGTTCAAGTAACTTGCAGTTACCTTCTGTCTTGCAACTGACTCACTTAAAAAACTAAAGAACATAGTTTGTGGTTGAGTTGTAAACCTTTCCGCGAGAAGAGTTTTTTTCCCGGAAATATTGTGTTGCACGGAGTCAAGAGATGTATATTTTTTCCACGGACCTTAAAATGATATATCGGTCAAAACTGCAAAAAAACATCGGGAAAACTGCCTATGAAGTTGAAAAATCAAGCAAACGTTCATAATTTTCAGGAAAAATTCTTTCTCATGCATAGTGCTGAAACGTGCAGCTAAGCCGTGGTAAGGGAACTCAGTGCTACGCAATTTCAGTTGTCTTACAGGAGGTGTATTTACGTTTTCTGTCATCACAATAGAAAGAATTCTCAGGCGAAAATTTTTAGATAATTTTTTAAGTGGAAACTAGTGGAATCAAGTACAATTACGTGACTGTTTTACCGGAAATTCTCAAGACGAAAACTAATAGTGATCAAGCACGCACGATCGTTGCGGTTCATTTAGCGACAGTGTTTTTAATTAATTTGGCAGGATTTTCACAGCTAAATTAAAAATAATAATAGTGAATAATATTGTAGTCCTTTGGACCTGGTTTTAGACAATCAGGGATTAATGGTGTCGTTTTACAATTGCCATGAGCGGTGGCCTCACGTACTGAGAGTTTATTTTAGGAAAAGAGATCATTATGTAGTTCTATGTGTCACTGATATAGTCGCTAGTCATGTAAATCTTGTACAGTTCATATACTCAAATTTTCCATCTTAAATCTTTAATTTAACAAAAAGGTCGAGGGAAATCTCTTCGGATCTCTTTAGTTCAGTTATGTATTAATTTGTTCTGAGAGTAGCAGCTGATTAGGCAATGTCAAGTACAAGACAAATAAGAATTTTCTTTAATAACAGACAATGTTATCTCGAACAATCTATTTTCTTTGGCATTAGGCTAGGGTTGATGTCTGTATTGAATGTGAGGGGGGAAGGAAGTTAGCTTGGTTTTGCTGAAATCCCCGAGGCCATATCATAATCAATGACGAAAAAAGCAAAACAAAAGAATTAAGATTTTTGTTATTTCATCTGTTGTATTGCCGTTAGAACAACACAAAGTTCAATTGAATTTGAATGTTTGGCTCATCGTTTAAAGGATTCGTATTTCGAAACTATACTAGACATTTCAATTATTGTTATCCGCTCGTAATTCGTTATCATTATTCATAGGAGGCTGATTACTTCAATATTTGATGAATGTCGCCAGTAATACTTAATTTCCATTGTGGTTTACATCTAGAATGTTTGGTTTTGTGTAACTAATATTTTTAGCTTGACCTAGAATGAAGGTTAATAGAAACGGCAAACTTTGTGAAACTAATATCTTCCTGGATGCTGCCGATAAAGATCTGTGCATATTTGTGTAATCATTTCAACATCTAAGATTGTTAATTGTTTTTCAGAAATGCGCATCGAATTTCGTTCCCACCAGCAATTTTTGGACGCCAGAGTACGTCATCAGTTACTTGGCAACGGCTATAAGACGATAATGTAAACATTGAAAAGAAGTAAATTACAGTCAAACTGTGTCTGTACACCGTGTCTGTACACCGGCCACCCTAGAGACAGAGTTTGCTGGCCATTATGGAGAGGTAGCATTGTTAAAATAAACGAAAATGAGGTTCACCTGTATAATTATTACCGACTGTGAAAGTGATGACGTGTAAATTATTTACCTGCTGATCCTAAGGACAAACTTTAAAAAGAGAAGAACTAGTGGCCTGGAGTGATTTTAGTGGAGTTTTCACGATCCTCTAACCCTAAAGCGAACTTCGCTACTCTGATCTGGAGTGGACAGCAAAAGCAAACCAGTAGACTTTTTCCGAACTTTAAACTGTTGTTGTGGTTGCCTAGTTACCTTGAGAAATGATCGAAATATAGCTTCTTGGAGGCGACATCGCACCTCTTCTATTTTTTTTATAGCTTTTTCACATTTTCTCTTTTATTTCGAGTTTTAACTTAATAAAAATTTGAAATTGATAAAATACATTTCAGTGCGTAGCCGCTGGGGCAGTAGTTGTATCAACTGTACGTGGTGACTCGTTGATACTAACCAAAAAATGTACACGTATACACATACTGTCCTAGATACATTCGTACCGTGTTTTGGGGCCTGTCTTCGCCGAGTTTTTGAGGTCATAATTTGGATGCTCGAGTAAATCTGCTATGTTGTGTACGTGCAGGCCCTCATGTGCGTGGGCTAATGGCCCGAAAATCATTCGCAGTGCGCAGTAGGGATGCGCAATACAATGTTTTTATTGAGTTTTAATTTCGAATCACGAACATACCACAACCTGACATTATTTAAAAGAAACCTTTTTTCACTAATTTCCTCATGTAAATCAACTTGGAATTCTGTTAGTCTGATTTTCTAAATCGTCGAGGGTGAGAGCCTAGTTACAAACAAAATAACAACCGTGGGGGACTGGACAAGGTCGCTGTCATGTTCCGCCCTTGCTCTCAAGGCCTCGATCGCTTACATTAAACAACAAACACAAGTGGACTGTCGGACAGAGCAAAATTCTGTAAATAGTAATCAGAATTTCATGTGAACTAAGCAGACTGCTAATGCTTACATTGAAAGAGTTTTTGCTACTATTGAAACAATGAAAAAAAACATCCTTTGGTAAAAATTGTCTAATTTCTTATCAGTCTGGTACTTTAGACCAAAACTTAATAAAAAAAAACCTAAAATTAAAATAATTGTAAAATTATTTAACCCAAATCGTAATCGTTGACAAAAAAAATGGTAGAACTGAGGAGATTGGTTTAAGTTTGTGGTTTCCTTTGAATTAAACTTTGTTTAAATAAACTACCGTGTGAAAGCAACTTATTGTTTCTGTAAAAGTAACAATACATTTTTGTTAAAATCCGGAAACAGGAATCCCTGCATACATGCAATTAATATTTGTAGCTATTTTTAACAATAGTCTCCGTTTTCATTAAAATAATAAGTTAAAATCATAACCGTTGGTCAAGATTTATTTTTCATGCAAGCCACAACCGTCTTTTGGCCTTTCAATTATAATTTTGTCCAATGGATTCAATTTTTCCCCAAAAAATTTGATACGTATTCATAAAAGTAAAACAGTACAACCTTGAACTCAAATCATTTTCGCTTATAGATACATATTTAGTCACGTACTATCGAGTTATATCAAGTTATATACATCTTTCATTTTTATAAAAATGTTTTATAAGGACATCGAAGCTGAAATTTGAGACATTTAAGACAATTTTAAGAATTAACCCGAGGCCGAGAATTGGAAAATAATATAATTTTATGCGTAGAAAATTTCTTAATCCAATACAACTACACACTTTTAACTGAACCGCATTTAATATTCTCTTCCCTAAACGGCAAAACTAGACAAAACCAGCACTACCTCTTTGCAACGTTTCTGCAAGAAGTTAAGTGTGTTATACGCCTGTAATCTGAGAGTATTCACAAGAATATATTCAGCCTAAAATCGACAAAAAAAATTAGAATATTCAGCCTCGGCACAAAACAATATTTTATAATAAAAAATAGTGTATCTCAACCTCCTGACATTTCTAAGTATTTTTATTTTCCGTACGTAAGATTTCGAGATAGTGGAATTGAGTTGCACGTCATCACAACTAGCCACAATAACGTATTTGAGATAAGATCGTCATCTCCTTCGATTTGAATTCAAATTAGCACTACAGCAGTATTTTCAAGTTTGATATTACTTGATAAAATAAATGTTAGCTTGCCTAATTGATCTGGTTAGGAGCCCAGGGTTTCTGTCAGTCAGATCACCTCAAACGGCAACTCCCACGAAGCAAAATATAATTTCTTAATACAAACTATAACACCATTACAGAAATTAAAGTGCGATGCTTAACATTTAATTTATACAATGTTTAATTGTTTCTTTAGCTTTTTAGTTGGTACTGAGTCAAAACGGGCGCTAAAACAAAACTCGAACTGGAAGACTCCTTTTTTTCACTTCCCTGGTTACCAGAGTTGGAAATCCGTTTTTTCAGATGATAGGCTCGTCTGTATCGCCATGATGAAGAAGGACAAAAACGGCGCGAAAATGCGCACCGCGCCAAAACACATTTCAGCGCCACTTTGTAACGCGGCAGGCGGAGAGTGCACAAGAATGGATTGAAAGCGCAGTTGGCTTGGAACAAGATAAACAACAGCTTCATAACCCACCAATTTTTCTGGCAAACTTTGCAGTAGTCAAAAATCTGCATCATCAGAAACCAGGGCATGGTACAAGCAAGAAAGATCACGAGCATAAAAGCGAGTGTCAAAGTTACCTTCCTCTCACGCGCCGACGCCTGGACAACAAAGACGTCGTCTGAATTTACACTCAGCCGTTTCATCTTGCTTGTTTGCCGTCGAACTGAATAGACAATATGGCAAAAGAGGGTGGTTGTGATGACCAACACTAAATCAACGTGACCGCAGAAAATCTCATTTCTGAACGCTTCTCCCCATTTCCGAATCACGAAAATGAGCAAGGCACAGTAAATGCATACAAAGACAACGCTTGAGTAAACTCGCTTCTTGGTGATTCTTTGGCAGTACTGGATAGGTCGCGACACTGCTGTATGTCGGTCGAATGTTATCAGCATAAACAGAAGCATGGAGCAGAGGAGAAGAAACGCTGCGGCACTCTGCAAGTCTTTTCTATGTATAGCAGGTTTCTTTCCAAGGACTATCGACAGATTATAATAAGCGTCCGTCGGCTCAAGGGCACCCCCCACTAGGAAATCTACCAGAGCCAGTGCAGCGACAAGAAGGCTTGTTGGCGAGGAGCGAAGACATTTCTTTGGATCTTTCAAAAAAAGAAAAACCACGAGACCGTTGGAGAAGGCTGTGATCAGTGCCATCGAGATATCGAGTATGCCTCTTGTCAAGTAAAGTTTATAAATGAGCTCACGGTGCACGTCGCCTTTCAAAAGCGAGGAACCTTTTGTAGCGTTTGACAAAGTTACGTTTGTGGTGTTGAAATCCATGTCTTCTGCTCGACCCACAAATGACTTCTGTCTGCGTTCCGCCGTTTTATCAGTCTGTTGTTTTGTCGTTTCGTACGTTTTATACCTTTCTTGATCAATCACTCACTTTCTGTTTCCTGCTGCGTGGTCTAAAGTAACCGCCACCAATTTTTGTCTTGTTTTGTCAACTTATCATTCAAATATTTATCTATCTCGATGAAGTCTATGAAATTATCGGAAATTAGGCTGCAACAGGACACTTAAAAACAGGTGAATGCTTGATGGAAACTACTCCTCTGAGACAACTCGTGGAAAATACGTTTTCTGCGATAACAAAAAATATAGGCATACATATATATCATATTAGAGGCCGAAACAAAACAAACCTAGGCTTTATTAAAAAGGACGACCCTTAATCCCATAAAGTGTGTCTGATAGATTTTAGCTCACGATATCGAAATCTCGATTTATCAAAAAGTCGTGAAGATCTCCTCGTACCAGAATACCCTCAGGGCTCAGAAAATGCCGCCTTATTACTGATTTTTGAAAAATATTATCTTAAAGTTAAAAAAGATTCAATTTGCTTCATTTCAATTTAATTTGTTCCCAAAAATTTTTTCTAGTAATAACGTATATGCTTGGGGGCAACTCAACTAAAGCGAACTTTCCCGTTTCCGTGGTCCAAAATGACCCAACTGATGTGGTTTTAGGATATTCTTTAGCAGGAGCAGGAAGTAAGATCCTAGCTATTTTTTTTGTTGTTTAAAGCTGGCTCCTAGTGCGGAATATCAAAAGATCTTTAAAGAACTGATAGTATTTCCTTGAGATACGTGAGGTCGCTATTTTTTAGGCCTCTTCAAATTACGCCACAGCGAAATTTGAAAACGGAGGCTCCACTCTGAAAACGCATCAAATTTTTTCCTTCCACACTAGGCCGATGAAATTCAAAAGCGCAACAATCACCAGTTATTTTGGATTTGTGCTTGAGGAAAATCGACTTGATTATCGCAACGTTATCGTTTTCGAAAAGCTTCGTTTTCAAAATGTTTTCCACACGAAAAGATTAAGTCGGTGTTTTAAATCCTCTAGTTTGAATAGCGTTTCAGTATAAAAGTGCCATTTTGTTGACGGATTAGTGTGTACCTCGGCCTCGTATGGACGGGCCTTCAACTCAACCGGTGGTATATAAAATATTTTTAGAAAGTAACTTCAAGAAGAACTCGGAAGTTAATAATTGTTTGAATTGGTCTTCCTTCCTAACTTGCTTTTTTTTTTTTTGCTTTCCTGTATGACCTATACATACATTTTTTTTGTTGCGTGTCAGTTCAAATTTAAGATCATGTCTGGATTTTATTTAAATAACCCCGATGAGGATATATAGATGAAGAAGCATGATTCCGTCATGTGGGTGGGCTATCTTTTTTTTTCACCGTTTGGAGTCTTAGCACTAATGACTTAGCAAATTGTCTACCTTTATTTCGCAATAAATATATTGAATAGCATGCTCCTACAAACGGCTGAAACGATGGACCACGTAAGTAGCCATGTTCGTGTCTGTAGCTTCGAAATGCTCTTTTTGGTTTTGCTTTTTTTAAATACAAGATACAATCAATTAGTTATCTATATTGAACGTTTTTTTTTTTTTTGTGGTAGTGTACAGAAAGCATACAAAATGTCTTGCGTGTGTCAAAAATAAATAATAAAATCCTTTCCTTTCTTTCAACGTTTGATGTAAATTGTGATTGTTGTCTGCAAACTGGAAATAAACACGAACTTGATGGCCTTGGGCTCTTCCTGAACTCGTCAGTTTCTACCCAATCTTTGGACTACTTCAGATGGCCGCTGGCGTAATTAGTGGCGACAACAGATCCCGCAACGTAGCTTTAAAATTGCGTTTTTTTTGTTTTACTAATTATTCTCGAAATATCAAAGAAAACTGAGAGCTTAGATACGCTGCTGCCACGCACTATTTCTCGTAACGGGATGCGAAATCGTGATAACATCTGACAACAGCAATAAATAATTAAATATACATATTTCAAGAAAATTAAATGAGCATTTCAATTTTACACCGGTATTGCAACTTTTTAAAACATAAAAAACAGAAAATCAAACTCGAGGTTTGAAAGGCGCTGAAGTCATGCAATTTTGACAGTCACTGATTTTTAATGGTAGTGTTAAAAAAAAAATTACCCTCGAGGTCTCACTTAATTGCTTGGAGATAAATCTAAGGCTATCAAACGCCTGTCTTCCTCAGTCGGAACAAATTACGATTAGTCAGTCAAAAACACCCACCTGTCCGAGAAACTCGCAGCTTTCACGGATTCAACTCAATTTCTATGTTTTCCAGGCGTCTTTTTAGAAGACAATGTGCTGAAGTTTCCTTACTCAACTTGTATTTGGAAAAGGTCAAAGACTTTTGTTATCGTTTGAACTATCTGTACGTGAAGTTGGTATACATTCCAATCGCTTTCTTATTTACTCAATTGGCTGTATATTCAGTTAAAGCTTACGGCAGAGCGTGTTCTGCTGAAACAGCGGCTCAATGCAGAACTCATGGACACATGATTTATATAGATATATATAAAGTATTCTATCAAGGGTTAAATCAATTTGCCTTGATTCTGTATACACTTAACGTAAAAGGCAATTACCAGATCGATTTCCCAGCCTAGTTCCTCTCTTCTTCAGTCTTCGTTACTTAATTACTGCGCAAGTTTGATACAACGAGCAACTCTCGAGACTTCCGTTACAAGCTAGAGTTTGATTGGTTTCAAAAACAATGGAAATAAAGCGGAAGTAAAACAACAACGTCCTAATTGACGCAGCTCTCAGCTCAATTCGTGTAAGTACGGTTTCCACTTCAAATTGGAATCCATGAGTCCAAAATATATAACTTGATTATCATATTTATTGCAGATACTGAGATTCAACGTCGGAGCTATTCTTCATTGCGGAGAATCGAATAGCACAAAGCTGGTTTATTCCGGATGTTCAAGGATGATTTGTTAGCATATAACCACTGGTTTACATTTTTTTAGTTCTACATTTAAGGTGATTTCTGAATTTAGAATGTTACGATTATTAAGAAACAAGTTTGTATCATCAGCAAAAAGGTGAAATTCTAAGATGTTGGAGCACTTAGGCATACTGATTCGCACATAAAAAATAGAAAGAAAAGAAGGCCAAGCACTGACCACTGTGGTACTCCACATGTAACAGTTTGGCAATGAGGATAAGTACTATACCAAACAAAGAGACAAACTGTATTCTGTTGCTTAAATAAGATGCAAACCAATCATTTGCAAACGGACGTCTTATGTTTTTGGACTTCAAATCGGATATTTTCTTGTTTTCCTACCGCTGGTCAAGGGGATTGAACACTCTGGGTATGATGTTGTCTCTTCGCCTGTATCAGTTAGGGTCGCTGGGGCTCGGAACACGAGATCAGTAGCCTGCGTGGTAAAATAAAGGTTTGCCATGTTAACCATGCAATCAAAAAGGAACTAGTTGTTGTTCGTTTAAAGAAAGGCGATAAACTTTAGAGACACAGAGAGGCCAGATCTATGGGGAGTGTTTGGGAGTTGGTTTTGCCCATGAGGATTTCTGGGGGAGAGGGAAGGTGGCACTCAATAAACCGATTTCATAAATGGCGGACGCACGGTAAAAAACTGGTACCTAGTCACGAAAACGAGGCGTTTTACGATAAACAACTTTCGTGTAACAAGTGATTTGGGAGAATTTGTGCGTTTTTATAGAGTGCTGAAGATATTTTTCATTGAACAAAGCGTTTGTTTCATTTTTCTCGTTCAATTTTAAAATAATTGAACTCAATATGAG
>OMLO01001021.1_pt1 | contig 20585 bp, 23 predicted proteins | sample 1674811 | NCBI WGS metagenome assembly OMLO01 (sample SAMN06265003, study PRJEB25207) | coral metagenome | isolation source: Coral host | place: Mexico:La Bocana,Puerto Morelos, Mexico | collected 2008-11-13 | reverse complement strand
CCCAATCACTTTAGAACCACCATCTTCCCCCCCAATTCTACCGTCGTTAGTCATGATTCAGGCGCTCCATTTGATGAGTGGCGGCGTTGTACATAAATGTGGGGTGAGTTGCGGTTGCTGTTGCCGTGTTCTTTTGAAGTTGTCCTTTTGGCAGCTCTCCATCGACTCTCCGTGCCTTTCTCAGGATTGCGATAGATCCTTTCCAAAAAACAAAAAAATCTGGAAAAAAACGTGCGAGTTTTGTTGTTTTTTAATAAGCACAGATACCAGGTGATTCAAAGTGCCCTTTTCATCCCCTAGTTGGAGGTCGCTTAACCCCTTGAAAGGGTCACTTAACCATCCCAAAAAGGTCACTTTGAATCACCAGGTACTGAGATACTTCCCTTTTGATAGTTTTTTTTCATGTATTTTCTCGACGTTTGGTATGAGTCCGTCCCGACTCCATAGCCCCAAGACATCCAAAAAATACCGAAGGTGAGGAATGGTGTGAGTTTGGACCCCCAAACCTTTTGGATGTCTAGACCATACCATCCATGTATGGTATATTTACCGACATTTGGTTGATTTTTATGGTAAATGTAGGTAAATATGCCATACATGGATTCTATGGGTAGGGATAGATCCCTCTTAAACTACTTGTTGTAGCCCTAAGAATCCAGACTTTTTGCGATCGCGTCGCTGAATGGTCGAAACATCCCATTCCGAGAAGGTAGGGGAAATCGCGGACTCTAAGGACTAAATATATAATTTTGATGGGAACCCACAACCATCATTTTTGGGGGTTATAACTCTATAACCCATATCGGCGGTTTGAAACCTTCATGTTTCATGGTTTTGGGGGTCGAAGGGTTAACCTTATATTAATTTTCTAGGAGGAAACGCACCATGTTTTTTTTTCAACCGCCTGGTTCTCACAAAAAAAAACATGCAAGAGGAAAAGTGCCCTAGTCTTCCAAAATTCCCCGAATACCCCAGTCAGGAGGTGTTTTTTGGAGCACCTAAAGGGCTGCTTCTCAGGAGGTGTCAAACGGGCTTCATTCACACCGATCCTCACAAGGTATTTTTTAAGACTACGGTTATATTGGTTGGTTCATATGTGATCTTTGTAATGGTTTAAAGGCTTCCCCATGCCAACCAACACTCCTCCCAAAAGCAAGTGACACTCCAAGTTTCCTTCAAGTTGATGTGACCCTTGCCATTCCTTTTTGCCCGAAGCCATTTTTCTCAAAATGTCAGAGTCGGAGTCTTCGTATGACTCAGACTCATCGGAGTCTGAAGAAGATTCTGGCAGCAGTTCCTTTTTTGAGGATGATGCTTCAGAGTATTCTGAATCTGACAGCGATGATGGTTTGGAAAACTACAGGCTAGCTCAAAAGGAAGTGAACCTTGAATTTAATTTATATAATTTGATACAGTATGTAAGTAAGATATTTGCAAAGTCTCGCCGTTGCCGTTGGACTTGTTCATTTGCAAGTGCCCTTGAATCTTTCTGAATCTCAAAAGTTTGGGCCTAGGAAAGAAAAAGTGGCCCCGAAACCTCGACTATCTGAATGCCAGAAGGATCATCTCCATGGTTGGGGTCGAAGCCTTGCCCGAAATGCTGGTGCCCTGGTGAAAGTAAAGTATGTAAATTTTTTTTGTCAAAACATGCCCAACATACTGGCCTATGTCCAAGGCGCTTTGCAGCTGATAGCTGCTATGGATGGCAAGTGGACTTTGATGTCAGATTGTTTCTAAGCTGCAACTGGCTTGAAATCAAACTTCCATGGGGTAAATCCAAAAACATTTGAGGCGCTGGGGCCCTTGGCTGCTATTGGGGCCTTCGAGAGGTTCTTGGCGAGGCTGGCCCTTTACTATTGGTTTCAAAATTTTAGGGAACAATATTTACTTCATACTTCATACTGAATACTGAGAAAAAATAGTTACTTCAGTTTGAAGTTTGAAGTAAATATTTTTCCATAATGATGCACTGAAATCACCACCCCTTTCATGATTCCAAAATCATGGTGCCTGACTTGATTTCCTGAAAGGTGGATGTGGCGTCAGTGACGGACAAAGCACTGGGCCCAATGAAATTCCTGCTGGCGAATTCCAGTGAGATAAAGCCGCGGAGGCCTTTTTAAAACTACTTTCGAAAGCTGTCTACTAAGATTCCATCAGCTGTCCAGAATCAATTTCACGACATTCAATGTGACAAGGATCTACACCGACATCAAGGAGCGAGAACTGAAAGGTGTCAAGGCACTTTTGTATGCCGCCGGATTTCCATGTCAACCGTGCCTAACATGCACAGAGTTCAAACATGCGCATGTGTCAACTGTGCCTTTTAACATTCCAGCTGCTCATATCATCTCATTTGTGAATGTAACATCTCACAGTCTCACTTCTCTCGGAACCCCGGAACGCCCAAGGTATTCACGGTTGCGACGGGAGTCCACCTACATGGGTGAGAAGGAGGCAGAAATTTTGGACGATTGCTTATCTGCAATTGTGGAGGTGGGTCCACTCATTGGAGTCTTGGAGAATGTCTACGGGCTAATGACGGTTTGGCCTGAGGTCGGGGTGACAGGGGTAGAGCTAGAATACAGTCATTCAACATGATTCACTGAATGCCTAAAGTGGAAAAATCCCTCATGTATTTGCAGGTTGAAGAGAAGCTCGAAGAATATGCCATCACAGATCTCTATCATGTTAGCATTGCAAAAATGGATCCTTCCAAGATGAATGAGCCGGTGACCAGAAGACGCCTCTATATCCTTTTGATTCGAAAGACACTGAGCTGCACAGTTGGTTTGTTTTATCTTTGTTGCATTTCGGAACTGCCCCATATGCTGAAAAATGAGGGATGTCTCCAAACGAAGCATCTCCAGCGACCACGCCTTTGATGAGCACACTCGCGCAGCAGTACAGCGCCTGAGAGTGGACGCTCCCTATCCAACACCGCCAGTGTCCAAGTCTTAGCATTCACCATGATTTTAGATTGCAGGTAGACATTTGGTAATAATACATAGGATGCAAAAGGCTCATCCCTGCACCTAGGTATGATCTCATGCTCCGAAGTGATGATTCGTATGTCCAGCATGTTGCGAATCAAATTACGGAAAGTCTGCGGCCGCAGAACCGCCGTGTGGATTTGAAAAGGCCGTGCCTCTGCTGAAGACATTGCTCTGAAGCCACATTTTCCTAGGCGCAAACCCTTGAGAGTCTTACACAACACAACTGAGGCTGGGGAGAAAAAATCCTCGCTGGGTTCGCAAACATTATTTGAAGATGAAGGAGCTGAAGGCAAGGGAGTACATAAAATTTTCCATGAGAAGTCAAACACCCAAACATGGATATGTGCAGGTCGACCAGGACATGTTGAGAACTTGCCGCTACATTCGGTTCTACTCTGCAGCACAACGTGTTCAGCATGCACCCCATCTGCATATCAGACAATGCATCTCAGACAATCCCCACCTTCTAACAAAGAATTATCAGCCACCGCTCCTAAGGCCACTGATATTATGGTGACCCATGGATTCACTGGAACCTTGAACATGAGCCAACAAATTGACAGAATGGGTGTGAGTGAACTCCGTGCTCCATGCGTCACCCCAAAGGCTTTCCTTTGGAACTTCACAGAGAAAAGACCGTTTACTGGGATCGACAAGCTCATGTTCCAGTGCTTCCCGGTCGATGACATGGATCTCACATGTCTGAATGAACCAGTCACTAGCCAGCATTAGTTGTCCTCAAAAAAATGACACTGAATGATTTGAATAGGACATGTTCGTCACACTTGGGCGGATTAGTTGCACCATATGGATTTACATTTTTCCCATTGATGTTCTCAGCATTTTGGAACTAAGGAATTACACCAATTGGCTGGAAACGTGACTTGGTGTCAATGACAAACAGGTTTCAAAATGTTCAACCTTATGCAATTTGTTTCAGTTTCCATTCAGCCAAACACTGAGGCTATGCACTGCAAGTCGGTGGCTGGAGCATTCCTGATCGCGATGGCAGCATGTGACGTGCAGAAGTTTGTACAGGCAGCCCGGAAACAAAGGGCAGCAACGTGACCTGGACCTAACAACAGCGCTCCCTGCAAAAATTCAAACAGCATTCGTCGACTGAACGCAAATGTGATAATTTCTTATATGCAAAGTTTCTTGTGGCATGGATCGCAAAATGCCAAAACAAGATCGGTTCTGCTTGGTATTCATGTTTTGTTTTGTTTGAAACCATTTGGGCCCAACAAGGGTTTTCTGGGGGTATGGCATCTGAATGGATGTCATGAAACGCTTTGATGCCAGTGATGCCAGCTCTTCCTCCTCGCCTTTGTGTAGAAAGCGGAGGCGGTCTCCGTCGTCAACCTCAGAGTCAACCACTGGCTCTGAGTCTGGGCTTGGTGTTGGGACATGTGTTACTGGCAGGAGCGACTTGTTGCTCACCACTTTGTCAATGTTTCCGGGGGAGGAAACTACATGTGATGATTCCTATGCTGACAATGGGAAAAGCAAAGAGAGAATCAAACATGTTTTGAGTGGAAAGGTTTGTAATTGCAGAATGGACTGTAGAAAATCGTTTTCTTTTACAGCCATTTACAACGTTTGCTGTACGTTTTGGAGCCTCAACAAAGCAGCCCAAGACTGCATTCTTTGGGGAATACAGAACATGGTTGAATCGTCTGGTGGTGCAAAAAGGGGTCCTTTAAGTCCTGGTGGCAGCAACTACTCATCAAGTTCCACATCCAGCGAGGGTAGCAGTTCTGAAGCAGAATCGGCGTCCTCCCACTCTAGCTGCGATTCGGGCAAGAAGCATGTCAACACGTGGCACATTCAAGGCTGGCTCTGTCAGCGTTAGTCATAACATACTATCAACATCTTTTGACACTTGATGTCATTGTTGGCAATATCCATCTCTTCCAATGTTGCCTCTCATCCAGGTATTCAAGTATGCCGTGAAGCTTTTTGCAAATTGTTGGGAATTGGCAGTTGGAGGCTGGTCCGTACCCGAAGGGCATTTCAAGGGGAAGATTTGCGAAAGTACGGTAGCTTGTCTTGATAAAAAGTGTCTGAAGTGAGCGCATTTTCTGATGTTTTTTTGAAGTCAGACTGACAGTTCTTGAGGTAATGTGGTTTCTCGCACAAATCACGCTGCTGCATCAGTCTTGTCCTTCCTCGAAAAGATGTATTGGAGTTTGGGAGAAACACTTCCCCATGAGTCCCTTGTCTATGTACTTTGGAAGCTATCCTTCATGTACTTCGCAAGTTTTCCCCCCATCATTATATTTGGAACTTCATTCCAAGGTTGAAAATTCATGATCCTGGAAAGCCATTGGCAACTGAACCAGAAAGGGCGCGACTTCTACAATTGCTTCTGGACTCTGCATTGGAAAGTGACTTGTCGAAATCAGTGTTGAACCTTGGGCCTGATCGGCTCATCCGCCGATACCTTCCTCCTGGCACCTATTCTGATTTGTACCACCTCTATGTCAGCTTTCAAACTTCAAAGAACTTGAAAGTATCTTCTCCATCAACATTTTACAGGGTGTTGGAGTCTAGCGGGTGGAAACGGGTGATCAAGTTCCGTCCAGTGAGCCAGCACTCAGCTTGCACGATCTGTCAGAAGCTGAAGGCAAGGATACGCCATTCCCGGGATGTGTCCGAGCATGCGCAAAATTCGGACCTACTTATGAGACATTTGACTGGTCAGTTTTTGGACAGGTCCACGTACTGGTCCTACCGAACCAGGGCCAAACGTGACATGGACATCTTAACAGTCATCACCGACAGCATGGACCGTGGAAAGTTTGTTGTGCCACGCTACTTGGACAGTCGCACACCAAAAGATGTTGCAAATCTTAATCGACCATCTTGCGAAGTTACAGCCAGCATGATACATGGAAGGATGATCTATGTAGCGGTAGCTGACGAGGGCGAGGGTGCAGGATCTTCATGGGTTTTAGAAGTCCTAAGCCGTTCATTGGATTCAGCTTACTGCCAAGCGCAAAGAAAAGGATGGTGCTGGCCTTCGGTTCTCAAAATTTTTGCGGACAACACTCCGAAGGACATTAACGTTGAGTTGATATTGTCATCATTTTCAAATTTTGCTTTTGCAAGTCATAATCCAAGCCCATTCCGCCTTGTACGCACGCACAACCCTGTAGGAGTGCAAGAATGGCGTCATGGGATCATGGTGCAGCTCCATGACAGGGCTGGGATACTTCCAGCAAATATCATGTGAGCATTTATGCGTAGGCCATACGCATGAAGACGTAGGACTCATGACTTTGCTTCAGGCAAAATTTTGTTTTTTTGGACCCAGTGTGTTTATGTGACGTGCTCTTTCACTTTGTCAAGATGTTTTTCATTGTACTAAGACGCCTTTTTTGGGCTTATGACAAGATATATCCGGAGCGCAACAGATGCGGTGTCTCTTGTTTCAAAGCTTAAAGTGTTCTTGAGTTACTGTACCTAACATGGAGTCTCATGGTTTTGGGTCGCCCGACAGATTCAATGGGCCAAGGCAAACGCCGCAAGACATAGTTCAGCGCTGGCCTCAATCAAGTCTGGCTGCATTGAAAAGTTTTGATTTGCTACCCAGAGATCTCTTCCCAAAGTTTGAGGCTTCTACGCAACCGAGTGGCACCTTTATTCATTGAAAAGGGAATGGAATTTCAAGTGGAGTACATCAAAGCAGTCAGGAACTGGAAAGAACATTTGCCCTCGGTGGCCAGTTTGTCTGGTGCATACCGCAAGAGGAACAAGCGGGATGATGACGTGGTTCCACACTCTTTCACTTTCATTCAAAGATGCAGTCACCCAGATTTGCTTGAGAACAAACTGAAATTTGTTTCACAGTGTTTTGGGGTAATATCATCCATCTATATGCATCTTGTGGCCCCAGCTTTCCACCAAACCAATCTTTGTTCCCACACATGCATTCAGGAATGCCGAGCCGCCTTCTGGAGCAAGCTGATGAACGGCTGCCTCGGAGATTCCGTCCGGCTGGGAATGATACTTTCTGTTTGGTGAAGGCGTTTGTATCAGATGGAGAGTTATCGCAACCACCCCTTTTGGTTCTTCCTGGTGAAACTGTGCAATCATCTGTGGAGCCAGTAATCCGAAGTCTAGCTCTTGCCCACTGCCCCAGATCTTTGCCCGAAGAAATGTTCATTTTGAAAATTTGTTTTTTTTAAAGAATTGTGTCTTTCGTACTCTATTTAGTGATTGCCAATTGTCTTAGGAATGGCCCACTACTTGGATGACCAGCGGAAAGATGACTTGAGAGAATTGGCTGAGTTTCTGAATCGTGAGTTTCCTCAATATAGTCGGGGGGCAAGATACTTGCTGATGTTGGCTGGTGATGTGGCCAGGCCGATTGAGGATCCCCCCCAAATTCAATGGATTCTTGCTGGGGCAACCCCGCCAGTACAAAGGGGTTCACCAGTGCTTTCGCATCCAGAGCCTCATAGCGTTAGGCGACTGCAGGTTCGTTTCCAGAGATATCATTGATGACCGGCCAGCTCGCAGGAAGGGGGAAAAAGGAAAGCATGCCTATGCCTATACATCATGGGTTCAGAGTCGCAGTGTCTTACACGCTTGACAGTCATGTGAATGTAGATATGGTATCATTGGTGCCCAAAGATTTCTATCATACATACATCTTCGCTTGACTTGGCGCTGCATTTGTTTTGCTTGGCAAATCAAATTCATCAATTGGGAAAAATGTGGCATTTACAACATGCACAAATGTTTTCATGAAGTAAGATTTGGATTCAAGCCTCGCTGTGGCACTGTGGCATTGCATCTTATGGCATCGCCAGTGAGGAATGGTGTCAATGTCAAGGAGTGCCCCAAAAGATTAAATATAATATTCACATTCTCTCATCAGCGTTTGTCATTGGCCATTCGCGTAGGAGGAAGCTCCCAGTGATGATGGTTCACCGACTCCAAAACAGCTCTCCCTCAAGCGAAAGCTGTTGGCTACATTTGAGGAGGCAAGTCATCCTGTGAAAACTGTTGGAAGGAAGTCTGAAATCTTATCCGGTCTTACCCTATAGATTTTTCATCTTGTGCAGGTGACGGCTGACAAGAATATTGGCCACTTCTTGTACGAACGTCATGGCGGAGATCATGGAAAGAAATTGCAGTTTGCCAAGGTCCCTTGACTAGTGAAACTGCTTTCTCACTTGCATCGTCTTGATTTTCCCATTCTGACTTCTGAGGCAATGGCAGACATCTTTTCCTTGGAAAAGGTTGCGCACCACGTTCCACTCAGCCTGGGGCCAGTGTTGAAAACAGTTCCCGTGTCAAAACGGTCCAACGTGTTTCTTCATCCCTGGCATTTGGATCTTAGTGAACAAGCCAAGTATGGAATGACAGGAAAGTATCCAAGTATGTGCCAAATAAGGGCCCATCTTCCAAGCATTGTTTGGCGAGGGTATCAACAGGAGCGTGAAGCTTTGGAGATTAAATTCGACTTGGCTGCTGGTGTTGACTTTGGATACTTCAATGTCAAATACATTGACGGCCATTGCAAGGGCATCATGGTTCAGGCCATTCTTGCATTGGTGGTGCACATGGTTGACAATAATGCCACTCAATGAATTCTCAAAGATTTTAGGTTTTATTTTTATCTTGATGTCATGTTGTCATTTCTGTCCAAACTCAGCCCCAAACCGAATGACATCCGCACCGCTTGACAAGCTGAGGGCCTCACTCTGGAAGAGATCGCAGGAGATGATGAATTCTGCCAAATGCTTGCATCACTAAAATATTTGCGGTGCAACTTCACCCCTTACTCGGCTCATGAAGCGCTCTACGAGACTTTGTGTGTTGCTCTTAGTTTCATTGTGCGTGAAACAAATTGTAGAAGCAAAAAGGCATACTTTCATTCTCATCCCCGAGGTACAGCTCACCGGACTTCGGAGAAGCAGAAGCCCGGGCCTCTTGACCTAGCGTTACTCTTTAAAGAAGTCCTTCGTGTCAAGCGTGGAGCAAACGCATCCATCTCAGTTCGCGAATGCTTGTTCACCAGTGTGGCCGAATACAATAAAAAGTATGGCACAACGAAGGCTCGCTTTTTTGATGATGTGTTGTAAATCCTATATCCTGCAGAAAAAAATTGGTGTAAAGGAACCTTCTTATTTTGAGACATGTTCGCTGATGCTGATTTGTCCACAGTATGTATTAACTTAAAGCAATATATTTCATCTATATCTTGTCATAATTGATGTCGACTGAGTCAACTGCATGAATCCATGCATTCCCCTGCCAGTCGTGGCGCATCACCGAAGCCTCTCGCCGTTTGCTGTACAACGTTCTTCGGTGCCCTGATGAGTTTCTACATTTGCTGCGAACTTCAACCGACGGTGATTCGTGGAAGCATTCAGGTTCGCATGGTCAAAGTTGAGAACAGTATTAACGCACTGTTTCTTAAGAGTAGCAGGTATTTTTCTTTCATTTGTCAAGATTTCCTGTTTTCAAAAACAAATCAGTTATAGAGGTTTGGTCAGTCAATTTGTGAAACCATCCCCTGCAGCTTTCACGGATGACAACCTGGACGGAGGGGAGTACTTTGTCCCTGGAACAACCATTGGCACACCTCCACCTACAGACCCATTTTGGAAAGAAGTCAAGGAGAGGCTGACAAATCTAAATGTTTCTTATTTTGTTTTCAAACAGTTCTCGGTCCATTCGCCAAAACCTGCATCCCCTCTGAGACCATCACCGGCGACAAAGTGATCCTGTGGGCACAGCGGGCGTTTTGTGATTGGCGACGCAAAGCACCACATGGCAGCACTGTGAAGCAGAAGGCAAATGGGAAAATTAACCAAATGTCCTTTTTCAAAAGTGCTTTTGTTCGACCACCTTAATATTCAACAAATGGCTCATGACTTTTGGTTCTTCATGGGATGCCAATCCATCACACAAACCCTGAGAAAAATGCCCAAAGAGATGCTGCTGGTATGCAAGAGCTTTTGGAGATATGCTGCCTATGGTTTCATATCCATGCGGACATCACTTCCTACTTCGGGAAAGGGCCAGAACTTGACAAGATCAGAGACATGTGGGCCAATGGGTTCCTGGTCTGGAAAGAGGGCAATCCAAAACTGTGTAAGGGTTAGTGCCAATGAAAAAACGCGCTACTCAACAGTTGCCAAATGGGAAAAAGGGAATAAGCATCAAACCCCTGTATTTTTCAGCCATTAGACTTTTTCTTGAATTGTACTGTGGAATTTGAAATCCGCGCTACTTTTATTGTTTGCAGGGATGGGTGGGGGATAAAAAAACTAATACCAAAAGGCTTGATCTTCTCCCCCCCCTTCCATGGGCTGGATTGTTTACAGTGGAATTTGAAAACCGCAGTATATTTAATGTTTTTTTCAAGTGGCCAAAACTTACATGGTTTTAGACTTGGCTTCCGTTGTGTGTTGTGGTTTTTAAAATCCGCGCTACACCCCAATGGCCGAATGATTCTGAATGAAACCGCGATAATCCCAAATGGCCGAATGACGCTGAATGAAACCGCGATAGTCCCCAATGGCCGAATGACTCTGAATGTAACCGCGATAATCCCGAATGGCCGAATGAAACCGCGATAGTCCCCAATGGCCGAATGACGCTGAATGACACCGCGATAGTCCCCAATGGCCGAATGATGCTGAATGAAACCGCGATACTTGGTACTTCTCACACTCCAACTTAAGGTACTTTAGGGTTGCTCCATCTAAGGTCTTTGGACACAGAGATCCGCTCCCATTGCCGTGCTTGCACTGACAAGTTTGACTATCGTCGCTTGTCCTTCGTTTTGGAGGGGAAAGGCGTTTGGCAAGATCAGCAGCTGGAAGCAGCCCAAACGAAAGCCAGCTCTGCATTGAAACGCTCCCAGGCAACTGCTTTTGAACTATTCAAAACAAACCTGGAACAAGACCAAATGCTTAGAAGGAGGTACATCAGTGCGACAAGTGGGGATGAAAGCAGGGCTCGTTCAGCCATCATTGAGTCGCTGGAGGACATCGGATTGAAAACAAATCAAACGTTACAATGACTTATGTACAGCATTTGGGTTAAAATTGGCATAATTTTGTCAAATAATCTCTTAGCGGACTCTTTTCTGAAGTCTTGCGCATGGATTCGTCGGTTCTTAAGGTATAGCAAGCAAAGATTCACTTGGACCAGGAATATGTCAGTTTGAAGATGAAAGCTTGAACACATCATACAAACACATCATACGAACAGTTTTCATGAGTTGTCTTAGATTTCCCCCCTGGCAGAAAATGCATGGGATGGCTTGGAAAATGATTGGCAACTTCATTTCGGACTCTTGCCCTACTTGGTGCAACATGCCGCTTCCAAAGTCCAGGGAGAATGGTAGCGCAGGCCTTTGCCATTGAAAAGGGGTAGTTGCCAATTTCAAACTCAATGAATCTGTTTCACATCTTTGGTTTTGAACCACTTGTTGGCGAAAAGGTTTTCATATTATCAAGTGTTTTCATTTTAAACACTGCCTAGCACTAACATGAGCAGGTCCCGAAGCTGATTCTGACAACAGCAGCACCCTCGCAGCAAAACTTATGCCGTGGCTTGAATCTACCCTTCAAGGGCTCAATGGTGGTTTGAGAAGGGTTGACAATGAGTTGATCATTGCAATCTGCAACTATCCTGCCATGGGTGTTATTTCCTCATCTCGGCAGCATTTTTGCCTCAGCCAGATCACTTCGCTGGCGCATACTTTTCCCAAAAGCTTTGTTGCGGTGATCCTGTTACCGAACAGGGCGGCTGATCTTCGATCTGGAACAAAGCCACTAGGCTTTTAATATCTTACTATGTTTGTTCCAAAATGTTTTCAAATTTGGTTTTGAAACAACTGACCTAAAGAATAAAGTAGGTTTTAATTGTACCTGCTTCTTTCGCCAACTTTGAAGGTCAGAGATCAAAGAAGAAGGTGCGGAGGAGAATGACTGTGACATGGACGAGATGAAGGCCGAAGAGCCAGGCGCAAAAATCTGTAGTATAAAAATGTTGAGGGCCACCGTTCCCAAAACGGAGCCTCCTGTTAAAGAAGTGCTTGACAACTGACTGAGAGACTTTGACTTCATATTTGACAACTCTAAGTAATATCCCGTTTCAACGAGCAAGGTTTGCTTTTCAAACAGTCCAACTTAATTACTTCCACCTTGATCTCTGTAACAAAGCAGGTGCGGATGATGATGAGGAAATTGATGACAAGGATGAGAAGGGCGGGTCTGATGAACTTCTGCGAGATTTTCAATATGCCCTAAAATGCCAATTCATGGAAAGGGCTCGAAACTTGCGTGCAACTTGTCTGACGAAAAGGTGTCTATTTTTGTTTTTTTCCTTCCCCGACACCCTTACAGCTGTGTCGCCTTGTCACCAAAAAGGTTCGCAGCGGGATGATCACCTTCTTGCCTGAGACGGTGTATGGCAGCAGGTCTGGATACCAAGAAGTTCTCTTATGCGTGGCAAACGAAAGGTTGCACCCCGTTTTGAAGTCCAAATTCTTCAAGACCGGGCATGTCAGCGGCGCAAACATGTTGCAACGAGCAGACATGATGAAACTCCCAAAAGATTCTTATGGAACTGAAGGGCGCTTCACGCAAGTTCAGGAGCTCAAGCAGGCCAGGTATATAGCATTCACGGGGGTGATGTGCCTGTCATGGTCTTGAAACATGTTCTGTTTTCTATCATGAAAAATCTCTTCTTTTCTATCAATTTCTATCGATATCATCTCTTCCAACTTTCTTGGGTTAAGATCCTTTGCCTGTTTTCAATGTCAGTACTGAAAGATATTGTTTTGAAAACGCAACGCATAGTATTTAACAATTCCTGTCTCCAAATGACCCTGCCAGCACGCTGGTGGCACCAGCATAGTGTCTAGCATCATTGAAGCTTTGCAACCAGACAAGACTTCCAAGCCCGCGACGGTGGTGCTGGATTTGTTGGGCTACGATGGATGGCCTGGCATTCACGTTGTTGGTCAGATTGCTGCCGGCCCCTCATGGACAACTTAAATATTGTATGTTTTCTTTCAAATCTTAATGTTTTTTCTAATGCCATTCGGAAATGTTTACAGGTCAAGATGAAGAAGACTTCAACAAAATTCGGGATCCGTTTGAGTAGGTCAGGTTTTTTTTCTTGGACAACTAATGCATGATCAGGAAAGAAAATGGCTGTGGCGACAGTTGCCCATACACCTCACGAGTCCAACTTTTGTGCCTCGGTCATTGCCAACAAAGCCTTCGACCTGGCACGCAATGGCCATCTCAAGTTGGAAGGGTTCCCAAACTTCAAGAAGGCAGTGGAAGACCTGAAAAATGTTGAGCCTCCACCTCAACCGGACTACTCTGTTTGCATCCCGTTGAATGATGCTTTGGTGATCAAAGAGGCTACCATTGACCAGTGGATGGGGAAATCTGATTTCGAAACAGAGATGGCTGCATTGATCAAGTCGCACAATGACGAGTTCAACAAGAAGGGATTGAAAAGGGGTTCCCAGGCAAATGGTCAACCAAGTGAAGGTCGCCCTGCAAAACGTCTTTGCGTTTCAAGTGCACCCATTGCTTTGGACCAGTTCGAGACCGACCATCCCGAGAGGCCTTGAAAATACTGCCAAAAACATCAGTCTGTAGTAATGGTAAGATACAGCAAAAAGTTACATTGCAACTTTAAAGGTCTGAATGTCTAAATGTTGAAGGTACATGTTCTTACTTGAATCATCCCTTTTTCACTGGAATTAATGCTCACTCAACGAATGCCAGGAAAGATCTTGCAACAGGGCATTGGACAATGAGCTTTGCTGATGATTGCCTTTTTATCCATTCTAACGAGGACTATGTGGTCCCGATGCATGAGGAACTTTGCTCTTTTGGGAGCGGGGAGTATGTCAAGGAAGCCGAAGCCAAGGATGTGATGACTGATGTTGGTGGGCGATGGATTTCATATGACCTGACTGGCCCCGCCTGTGACCATTATGCCATTCTGGAGCATTCGCGGAAGCTGCCAGAACGTCTGCGCGAGCAAGATTGGTTTAACAAGGTCACTTTGATTTGAAAAGCAAAACATTGAAATCAAGTAGTTTGCTCATAAGATCTCATAAGTTTAAAAAAATCCTGCAAGCTACTGAGAATGGTTGTTTTAAGCTTTTTACTCCTGTGAGCTAGTGACGCTTAGTGTGGTTGAACTTTTACCCATACTCAGCCAACCCATCACAGTATCTTAGGTGCTCCCAATCTCCGATCTGATTCTGAAGCTTGAGAATGCGGGGGAAGTTGGTATTGGCATTGCGGAGCACAAAGTTCACAAAGACGATGCAGGTGTTCTCAACTTAACTGCCCACAGCCCTGTGGCATATGTTCTCGATGCTGTCAAATCTGAGAAAAAGCCTAAGAAGGTGTGGTCTTCTACATGTTTCTTTTCTTTCCAAAAAAATCTGAATTAAGGACATGTTTGCATCTGAAAATTGGATTCTCTTTTGGAAACCCTTAAGTCACCCGAAAAAGAACCACTAAACCTGGCATAACACAATGTAAAATCCAAGCAACTGACAGAACCAGGTTTGATGTGTTTTATCCTTTGGTAGGCTATTATTTCATGGCCATAGATACTGCATTCGACTACTGCCATCCATCTCATTTTTATGAATCAGTGATTCATTCAATTGCTGCTTGATGGGCAATTTCCTGCACCACTTATTTCAAGTTGTTTTTCAAAATTATGTTAGACATTTCTAGAAGTGCCAATGTGTCCATCAACCGTATCATTGGTAGAGAGTCGTAGTATCAAATTTCAGTTTCAAAGTCAAGCCCAAGTCCCAAAACAACCTCAACAGCTTCCGATTTGCTTGGAGGTATCTGCGGTGAGGTTTGGGGCACAGTTCCCATTCAACAAGCTTCGCTCCAACAAGAACGTGTCAATTCTGTGGAGGATGAGGCTTTGTTGTTCTCATGTCCAACTCAAAATCCCCACGCTTTGATTCACACACCCCTCCATCTAATCCACTTGGAGGTTCCCCACGGACAAGAACCAAAAGAAGGAGTTGGTGCCCGTACGTCCTGTGGCTGTGCTTTCTGGAGCAGTGAGCTTGACAAGTAAGCAGGTCATTCAGTTGGTCTGAAAGTGTTGGACACCTGATTTTGTGGGGGTTGGCAGCGTCGACTCGACGCGGCTGTGTTTGAGAAACCTTGGCAAACAACCGCGAAGAACCCATGAACATGAATTTGTTGCTTTTTGATTCTGATTCCGAAAAAAGAAATTGAGATAGTTGAGTGTTGTCCAAGGGGGTTGGTTGGGTTCCCACTGTGCGGTTGCCATGTCAGGGACACTCGCTATCATCAGGTTGATTTGGGTGGAGCTTGCTGCTCAAAGACACGCTGCATCAAACAACGGTGCTTCAGTGTGAAAATTTTTTTGCTGTTTGGGGCGGAGTTGCTGACATGCATGTGAAATGCTTTTATTTATGATGGTGTTTCCTGATGCTATCACAGTGCTGTGACAGTTTTTCACCACGAAGTCTTTTGGCCACGAAGTCTACTTAGAAGTTTAGACTTTAGAGCAATGTCGGGATCCGCATTTGGATCTGTGACTTTCACACGGCAGTTCAGCACAGCGGACTATTCGGATGTCCTTGATAGTGGACCTGATGCTACAGCAGCCCCAGCTTCAAGAACCTCAGGTCATGAAGGTGCGTCAGTTTGCTCTGAAAGATTCAAAGATTCAAATGATTCAAGACTTCATTCACTGTCAACAGATTATTTGCTGTCTGTACTTGATCATCTTGGCAGGATGCTTTCAAATTCTCACCGTCCAACGTGTTGAATTTTCCACAAGTAGTATTCCTAATTTTCATCTGTCAGGTACTGCACCAGGCTCTTCCACGCTGCAACGTTTTGAAGCTTCACGGTCTGCCAGCGATTCAGGAGAGAAAGAGACAGATAGTGGAGAGAAAAACACAAGAAAGATAAAAAGGACAAACAGGAAAAGAAGGAAAAACCTATGAAGAAACCAGCCGCACGCAGTCAGAAGCAAAAGAAAAGCAAGGGCGATACTGGCGATGACGACGAAGAGATTGAGGAAGATGAAGGTCACAACAACCCCTTCCTGGAGAAGCGAAAACGTGATGATGATGAAGATGATGAGCCGCCGAGTGAGGGCGGCGCCGGTGATGGCTTGGATGTGAGGAGCCGTAAGGGCCGGGGCTCCGCCAAAAAGCCAGCTGCCAAAGACACCCGCAAAAAAAGCGGCGGTGAGAAGAAGAAAAAGAGCAAGAAATCCAAAAAACATGGTGAGGATGAGTCGTCAGAAAGCTCAGAAAAAAATGCAGAAGCCATGAGGGAACTTGAGCTGTCCATAGAAAAGGCACAAAAGGCTGAAGAGTTTGCCCACTCCAAGATTGACATCACCACGTTTCCAGCTGAAGGCTCTCAGGACAGGTCTGAGTTGTTTCACTGTTTCCAGGTTGAGGCCAACACTTTGCTTGAACCCCAGGACTTGAACGCCATGCTTGAAGACTTTGCCTCGCGCCCATTGGAGTCGCTGGAAATTCACAAGGCCCCCAACAACTTCCAGAACTGTATCATTTCAAAACTTAGCAGCTTAGCATCACAATGATTCAAACTTGTTTGAAACTTTGCTCGCTATTTGTTCAGGATGAGTGCCTTCCTGAAATTCCACAGGCCTGATTTTGCTGACAAGTATTTGAAACACATCTGAATCTTTGCTCTGACAATGTCTGGCACAATTGCAGGTTGCGGCCACTGCTGATCCAAAAGCCAACACTGACGTGGCTAACCCCAATGAGCCCAATGACAAGGCCACCAACCGCCAGCCTGTTTTTTTGTTTTGTTATCTTATGAATTGTTTTTATGTCTATATTCATGCTTCCTCATGACTTACTTGGCTATGTGCGGATATATGCATGTACTTCTGATTCCTGTTGCATGTTCTTGCAGGAAAGTGACCGCTGCAGTGAACTGAGCGCTGAGACCCTGGTCTTGGGCGCCGAGATTGTTGCAGAGGTCCAGCCTCAAGTTGACCGCAAGGAGGTGCTAATGCTTGGTTTGGAAATGCTTGTTCCCGGAAATTCGATATATGTCCATGTAACTATCTATCATGAATGTAGAATTCAAGTTTGCATGTTTGAATCGCAATCTTGTTCCCAGTTGCCAACCTAGAATCATTGTTGAATTCTTTTGAAAGCTCATTGCAACATCAATAATTCTTAATTATCACAACCGACAAAATATCTTTGAAGGAAATCATGTTTTTTGTGTTGTTTGATGTTTTTGGTTTTATAGCCTTCTGCGTCCCAGGCTAGCGAGATGAATCAGTTTCCCCTGACTGTGGGTCTTCTGAGTGGTCTGCAGAAGCAGGACCTACCCTCAAAGGACCCTTTGTTACACATGTATCCAAAGTCCAATGTTGCCCTGCAGGACGGAGAAACTGAAGATGGCAAGAGTATTGGAGTTGCTGCTGTTGCCGTTGATCAGAAGGACTTCAACCCCATCTTTGTACTTGTCAATTGATGTTACATGATACTGCTTCTGGAAAACGATCAGCCTCCACAACCCACAGCTGTTATCCCATGAGCCCGCCACTGTTTCCCATGGCTAGGCTCAAAATCTTGGTCCTGGGGTCAAGTATCTTCAATCCTTTCACAAGTTGGATTCTGAATTTTGGAGGACACCGTGACACCTGGTCAAGAAGAACCTCAGTTTACTGAGTCCGAAGTAGAGGACATTAGTCATCTTGAATGAGCCACCGCAATGAGAATCAAACCTGCCCCCATTGCTTCCATTAGATTCACAAATCAGTTTCAAATTCCACAAACTTGACAAGTCAGATTCCAATTTTTCAATGCCTCAAATTACTTCGCAGGACTTGACACTGGATGAGCCTGTGGTCACTAAAGGCGATCCAAAAGATCCGGTCAACAGGCCTGACGTGTACAGGTTCCAGAACGGGGATGAGGTCCACATGTGCGCTGGGGAGACTATCGCCAGGGAGGAGCTTCGAATTCTGTATTCCAATTCAACCAAAGATGCTGAATCTTGCCCAAACATGTCATAATCAATTGTGAAGGAGCTGGAGGAAATCCGCATCAAGCAGCGATTTAGAAACGCAGAGGCGCCTCTAGAAATTGCCACTGCTTTTCCATGGCTCAGAGTTGTGACTTGCTGCAGCTGATTGACTTCACTTTAGGACATCATTAGGGCTACGACTGACTTCAAACCGTTGTGCCCTACACTTTGTGCTCAGGACGACATGTTTTTTGCATATTGTTGTTTTATTTCTTTTGCAGGTTTTGGTGTTTATTTTTCAGAGCCCTAAGGTTAAAAGAAACGTCCTGTTTGTCACTGTTTGTATCATTAGGGTTCTCACCTAGCCCAGTAGCAAATCATCGAACCAATCGCGTCTGTTTTTTTCATTCTAGGCGATTGAGATGATTGAGGTGGCCAGCCATGCAAGCTCTGTGGAGGCATGGCCATGAAATCTGTGGCTGAGAAAAAAATACATGTTTGTACTTGTACCTGTCAGGCTGTGGTGTCCCAAGAAGGCGCACCAACCCACGAGAAGTCAAGCGCTTAATAGACATCTATTCTTTGCCCTTTGGAGATTTACTCGGTGCATTCTGATTAAAACTTGGTGACTTGGTGGTGTTGTCATCGTTGGCCCCCCAGGTCATGCGAGAAACCGCCCAAAAGAACTTGTGCCAAGTCCATGTCGCGACCCAAAAGCAAGGCCAAAAGTAAGGCCAAAGCGAAACCAAAGCCGACGCCGACACCCATGAAAGCCGCTGCCAAGAAGGCACCGAAGAAGGCACTGAAGAAGGCACAGAAGAAGGCACAGAAGAAGGCATCGAAGAAGGCACCGAAGAAGGTGCAAACAAAGGATAAGAAAATCAAGAAAGGAAAAGGGCTCAAGATGGACTACAACAATGTCTATTCAAGGGTCTACCACATGGAGCGCAAGAATGGGGTGTCTTTGGATGAGGCTCGAATGTTTTGCATTTTGATTTGCTTTAAAGTTAACATACAACAAGTTTTTTTTTCTGACAAGTTTATATCATCTATTGGTGGCAGGCTCGGAAGCGTGCCCGTGAAGCTGCTAAGAAGTGTCAAGGGGCTTGAAGAGATGTGGACTTTGCTCAATAGAAGCAACAAACAACTGCCATTGGGATAAGGGCGGAAAAAATCTGATAAGTTGCGGCTGTGAGGGAGTGGGGCTGCAAGCTAAACCACACAAAACCCAGCGCCAAAAACAAACATCATAACACCTCTTGGATTAGAATTGCAAGTGTTGGTTCATGTTGGGTCAAATGCTGGTTAGGGTGAGAGCCTCTTTTTATTATGATCCTTATATAACTGGGTAGGAAATGTCATCCCCTATACAACCCAACCAACCAGTTTTGGAAGACTGTCGGGGTGTAGAGAAATGTCTGATTCGGATGTGGTTCAACCGAGGTGATGAAGGTGCTGTGGGAACAATTCCACCTTAATTGACTCAAAAGATCTCCCCCTTCAATTGGTTCACAGGGGACTTGCAGCAGCAATCCGTACAATCTATTTTGTAATCTAGAAGATGTTGAAAAGTTTCCTAAGTGGAAATGTTCTATCGATTCGTTTGGTAGAATCAGAAATCTTTTAAGCATTTGGTCTAACCCGAAAGCCGGTGTTTTTTATGTCCACCTTACGCTGAGTCAGTGAGATTCGCGCATGGAGTACCTGCCAGGGGTTCTATTTGTTTCGGATGGACATAGCAAAGATTTATCAAAAAGGATTGGAACATGACAAAACGCAGGGTGGGAATGAAGGCGGGCCAGTGTGGGTGCCTGCTGGGATGGTCTTGCCGGTACTTAGTAACTGGATTGTAAGCCCCAGGTTGGAGACGCCACGTAAATAGGTTCCAAGCAAACCAACTTATGATCACGATCGGTTTTAAATTTACCAACTTCCATATGTTCCGGTGAGGCTTCCCTGCATATAAAAAAGAATCCCGCGAGCTTGATACATACGGGCTTCGAACCTGTCATTCTTCTTGATACAGTTTGAAATCCTACAACGATATATTCATGTCATATCGACCATCAAGTTCTAGCCATCAACTGGTGGTTGATCAACCAGTGGATTTTTAGAACCAACAATTTTGTACCTGAATCCGAAAGCCGAACATATGTTCCATAGTTGTTTCAATGATCCAAAACCTTTGCATGGGAAATTGTTGTTTCACCATCTCCATCCATTTAAAACTGGGTCTCTAGGGTTCAATGCACGTTCGCATGTTTTTGTTCACTCTTGCCAAGCCAACGTGGAGCAATCACTTGGGTTTTTCACCATGGACGTATATCGCCATGGTGCCACTGCTGCGCCTATGGCTACCTGGGGTATTTGCAATCCTACAGGCCTGCAGTTTGATGTGGTTTTTAGATCTTCGTCTTTCTCGGCCTTTTAATCTCCACCCCTGGAGTTTCACAGGTCTTTCCTCCGTGAAAACAGGGGAACTCATGTTACCATTAAGAAAGGATCCGGAATTCCAAGTCATCAAATATTTAATCAAGTTTTAGGATTTTATGAATCT
>OMLO01001020.1_pt1 | contig 20588 bp, 17 predicted proteins | sample 1674811 | NCBI WGS metagenome assembly OMLO01 (sample SAMN06265003, study PRJEB25207) | coral metagenome | isolation source: Coral host | place: Mexico:La Bocana,Puerto Morelos, Mexico | collected 2008-11-13 | reverse complement strand
AAAGTTGCCAAATTTGCCAAACAAGAGCCTTTTTGTCTTTCATTTTCCTCCAATGTGATTGGTTAGTTTAAAAAAAAACCTTGAAATCTGATTGGTTGTTTTGTTTTACTGCCTCACTCTCATTGGCTGAGAAAAAGATGCAATTTAGAGCAAAAAATAGTGCGATTTGGGAATAAATCGCACTTCTGAGAGCCACTCAGATTGCAAGAATAACCAGTGATTTCAAAATAGATGTAATAAAGACATTAATGCAACGGTATTCCTGCAAGGATCTTGAAGGAATGTGCGGAGGAGCTATCTTACCCATTGGCTCTGCTGCAGTTAACTTGTCGCCGTTCAGATATGGGAGAGTTCCTTCTTCATGAAAAGAGCCAATGTCACTCCTGTGTTTAAAGCAGATGCTAAAGATGTGGTAGAGAATTATCGATCTATATCTCTTTTGTCCATTCCAAGTAAATGTCATGAGACGATTGCTCATAATGCCACATATGCTCATGTGGCCCATGGTTTCATAAAGGTGACCAAACATGCTGATGTTGAGGTCAGTGGCCAAACGGTTAAAACATGTTTGATCAAACACCGTATCAAACTCCACACGCAAAGAACTATGGGCCACAAATTAACCCGCGTAACTTTCTCAGCGCGAGATTTCAGTATGGCGGAAGGTGAGACTTCGCAGGTTGTGATTCAAAGGTTCAAATTAAAGAATTAAAGAATAGTATAGCGACTATAATCTTTCTTGAAATATTAGAGGAGGATGGAAAAAAGAGAATTAAAGTAGACGAGGGAAGACCAGGGGCTGGATAAGGAGAAAAGAAGAGAAAAATACTACAATACTACAATAATATCGCACAGGAACTGATGGTAGAAGACACTCCAGGTTACCGCGAAATGATGCGAATGACTTTTGACGATTTTCTCGAGACACTGCGGCTTATGGAACCTAACATTACCCCTCGTCCGCTATGGGAATGCCAAGTTCTTCTTGCATCGTCTCGTATGCTTTATCTCGCTAATCTCTTAAGTAAGTGCGCCCTCGTCAACTATCACGCGATAGAAATCGAGAGCGAATAATCTAATTGTTTAATAGAAACACGGTCTTAAACCAATCATCGCGTGTATTTTCTTTGGGTTATTTTCTAATTTATTTCAGTACGACCCTGGTAAAGGAAATTTAACTACCACCCCTACCCTGCTAGATTATCTATCAAACCCAGAATGCATTGCGGTACTCAACTCAGCGGCCATCTTAGATTGTCGTTTTTAGCCGGTCCATCAGTGATTTGTCGAAAAATGGCAGCTAGAAGGATTGGGCAGTATGTTCCAGATTGGATTAAAATTGCAACAAAAGTTCCTCATGAGGCAAGACCGAATATGAGTGCTATGAGAGCGAAATACGAGACTATTAAAACGAGGTACGTAAAATGTGTCGATCATGAATCAAGATATCGACTGACCTTTCATTGCGCCAAATATAAGCTTAAGCTTAAGTTAAGTTTTAAGTAACAGAGAGGACCTGCAATTCTTTTTCACTGTGTCATCATCACTGTGAATTAGTTCTTCGCACTTGTGCTAATACAAGACGTATTCTGACGAGACATTATCCATATCCTCACCAGTAAGGATTTGGAATATACACCACTCTGGTCCTAGATATGATTTGTATGAATTGTGCGAGTGTTGTATAACATTTTTCCAGTAAAACAATTCTGCTTAAACAATGATACTACACATGATAACTGTATATGTGGTTCCAGAAATTATCCATACCCACCCAAAGTAGGTTCATGGAAAGGGTATAGGGTTTGGTAGAGGGGTCTCAAAGAGGTAATTTTTGAAGGGGAGGGGGTACACAAATAGTTTTCTTTCCAGTGGGTTTACAATGTAATTGAATGAACACTATTGTACTTTCCCAATCAATTCAGGTAACCAACCCAATGGAAATGCTTCATGTGTTGAAATTAATGTAACATTCTTTGTCATGCATTTTCCATTTTTGTTCTGACATTGGACAACCATACTCAACCTCACTCCTGAGTATAATGTTTATTGGACTTCAAGTCAAACAAAATACTGAAGAAGACTTGCAGCAATACATGAACAATGAAGTTATTGATATTTCTACCTTGAAGATTGTGTTGTATTTAGCTTAAACACAGCTGATGCCTTTTCCAGTATTATTCATGCAGACATATGAGATTTGACCCTATATACTCATTAATACTTGTACAAAATTATTTCCCATTTTCCCACTATAACTAGGTTATCACATATTTTCATCATCTGTTAGGAGCTTCCAGTTCTAAACCTGAATCTTGTTCGCCAGTAGTTCTTTCAAGCGTTTCATTTGCAGTATGTTTGAGCAGGTAAACTCTAAGTGGCATGGAATTCCTCTGCACAGCAAATGTTGTCTGCGACTGATCACTTTAACACTGATTTCACCACTATGTGCAAGAAAATACCACTATTCGGGTGGACATGCGAGGCAAATAGCTGACCGTTTAATTGCCCAGCACTACTTTCTCGGCATACTTGTCCATAGGGTTGTCAAACTCTCATTTAGCAACAAGTTTTTCTCCAATTGATGGCTTCCCTACTTCTTGATAAACATGATATCCATGCACAGCTGATGGGAAAGCAAACATTTCCATTTTGTGTGGTTACCAAGCTATTGTTTTCCATCATTCTCCTGCGCTTGTTTTTAACTGTGCACTGTAGCAATGAAGAGAACTGTTGTTAGTCAGAGGGTATAGGGAAATTGATTAAAAATAAACGCTTTTAAAAGATTAAGGTATTTTAAGAGTTGATTGACTTATTAATGTTGCTGCAAATATGGCCAGCTTTTTTTTACAAGAGTGCTTTTTCGGAAGTTTTTTCTCCAAAATCATGCCTGAAGTTGGGGGTGCAGCTTGTACACGAGTGCGGCTTAGACAGTGTGTTTACGGTATATGTCTCTTTTTTATGAATTCTGATAAGTTTCTTTATGTGCTGGTTAAACAAAGGAATGAAAAAGTGCCAGGTTTCAAAGCGAAATTCGCATATTGTTAAAACATCAATGAAAGATATCATATTTGAAGTGTTCAATCACTTTGCAAATTCACTGAGAAACTACCATTTATTAACAATAGACCTTTGTCACGCTTCCACCATATTGGACTCAAAATGAGGCTAGCCATGCATCAGTAGCCAGGCAAAAGCCTGTTGTAGTTCCTTTTCTGTTGGAAAGTTCAAGTTAACTCTTTACCACTTTTCTAGTGCTCTTTGTTGTTGCAGTTTGGCACACAGCAATGGTAGTGCGCCATCTTGGAAATGATGCATGGCTAGCCCCATTTTGAATCCAGTATGGTGGAAGTGTGACAAAGGCCTATTGCCTGATCTTTAGCCGTCAAAAATTAGAAAAAAATTGAAACAGACGCTTGAATAAACTAAACTCCTTATTTTGATATGTTTAGTTTATGTCTTGTGCAAGGAAAGATCTGTGTTTTAGCACACGTCACCAAATGTTGAATTTTTGTTAGCATTCAGAGATCAACATCAAAATACTGCAGCAGTTCTAATTGGTACAAACTGCTCATTCAAATGGTAATGTACTCTATCTTTAATGAAAGGAGTGTTTATCAAAGTTTCTATGGCGTGCCGCTCACATTTAATTATTTTTCTTAAAGGAAAAGTTCTGTGGTTCATCACGTGTTGGCAAGTTGCTTTCTTGGACCATGTTATCTATTGTAGATTCCAAAAAACACAAATTTTTAACGAAAAAATCAGTGTTATTAAATTCTTGAAAGCAAAACTTAGCAAAATTTTAACAGCAATGGGATGTCAGTCCTGCACAACTCCCATCCACATGTAATACCCAGTTAATGCTTTGCTTGAATGAGTATATCTTGAATGAGTATATCTTGAATGATCTACTGCTTTTGCAAGAGACAATAGGGGGATCTTTTAATATTTTGCTAAGCCTGGAAAAGATGGTCTACAGTAAATTATTCTTCAGTTAATAAACCGCTTTTTCATGTGTGAAGTCAGAATTCCTAGATTAGTGAAGGTGAATTTATCATTTGATCCTTTTTACAACTATTTTGCAGAATGCAAAAATAGGAGTTTAGTGAGCGAGCGCAAATTCACTCGCTTGGTCGGTCGATCCTTCACTCCTTGGGTCGTAAACTTTTGTTTGTATTTCCGCTGACCAATGCACAACTTGACTTGACTTGACGAAGACAAAAATGTTGTTGAATGGTTCGGCAAATGTGAAACATAGCTAAATAATAATTACAATAGATAGATTTCAGCTATGTATGTCAACAGCAAGTGGTGCGAGCATTTTCTTATTTGAATTGTTAAAAAAAAACCTAGAAAGCATTTGTTGTCCTAGTTACGAAATGAATGCGGGCTCCAGGGTTTAATAACATGATGCATGAATATTGAGCAAAATAATAAATCATTATAAATGGGAAGCACTTATTAACTTCTTGAGAAAAAAAAAAGAAAAAACATGTCAGAGGGAAAAAAGAAAAGAAAAAAAAAAGATAGTGTGTTTGCCCCCCCGAGTCTTGAACACTCCCCCTTCATGCTTTCCCAGCTTTCCAATACAGTATACCAACGGATTGAGCTAACTTAACACATAGGTCTGCAAAGCGTGTATGTGTCTAGAGAGTTATGCATTATTGTATTGCGGAGAGTCAGGGCAGTGATTAAAGTGTGATTTTGAGAGGTTTAAATAAGTGACAGAAGAAAGAAATTTATTTTTGGAACAAAGCCAAAATATTTTAATCTTTTATGCTTATACTGATGCATGTTCTTCATCATGCAAAATAGTCGTAGCCTCAAAGAGACCTTTGATTCTACTTCATCCAGCAGTTGTTCTTGGTTGTGAAACGACCCCATGTCGCTGCCTGCTAATTTAACGACCCACTCTTTGTCAAAAGTGTCGCTTTTTCTTCACTGAAGACTTCCGTGCACTGATTATGGCATGCGAATGGCATGTCAAATCCATGTTATTGTTTTCCTGTGCCTCGATAATAAATATGGCATGCGAATGGCATGTCAACTCCACGTCATTGCAGTCATCTGCCTTGATAATTAATTCACTTTGACAGAACTTGTCAACTCTTAATTATTGCAAGAAATATTTCTCTCTCAATAATTAGCAGCAGGTGTAATATTATTTGTTTTGTTTTTATCTTAAAGATTACCTTAAGATTTATCCAATGGCCTAAAAAAGTAAAATTAACAAATTGACGTCAGGTTTTTATGTGTCTGTCCTCTTATCGAAGATAAATTGCATCATAACATTGTCAAAGTGGCTGTGGAACCTTGAGCCGCAGGCGAGTGGTTCCGCAGCAAAAAAAATAGCAGCATAAAAAAAATTTCATCCATCTGTCCTCTTATCGATGATAAAAACCAGCCAATTAGCGTGCGAGAAATTCAACAGTTATTGTAAAATTATACATTGATACGTAAATTTCCACTTACTGATACCTACAATGGTGAAGCATTTAGACTTCTCCGAACTAACTCCTCTGAAACAGCATTTAAAACTGCAATTTCACAAAAAATCTCATCGAAAGAGGCTACCCTGAAACTCTCATTTTGACAACTCAAATAATACACTGTATTTGAGGAGGGAAAATCTGCCCTACAACATAAGAACCTAACCAAAACACGTAAATCTTGCTTTTTCACACAAATATATTGTCCATCAGTGCCAAACTGAAATCAAATACTAATGCAGAATTGGCATTTAATTCAATAACAACCATTGCTTAGCAGAATACTTAAAGATCGTAAAAAGGGGCAGATTTAAAGGATATATTTGTTCAAACATAGCTTTGACTGGCTATTACATGTGGATGGGAGTTGTGCAGGCCTGACATCCCATTGTTATCACTGTTAAAATCAGAGCTTTCAAAAATTAACATCTCAAATTTGTGCGGTAATAATCCAAGTTGTGTTTTTGAAATTTACAACTGAACTTTTTGCGGTAAAAATTCAAGTAATTGTGTTTTTGAAATTTACAACTCGGATTTTTGCAGTAAAAATATGAGTTGTGTTTTTGGAAATTTTCAACCTGGATTTTGGCAGTAAAAATCTGAGTTGTGTTATTAGAAATTTACAACTCTAATTTTTGCAGTAAAAATGCGAGTTGTTTGTTTTTGAAATTTACAACTCAGATTTTTGCAGTAAAAATTCAAGTTGTGTTTTTTAAAACATAACTCGGATTTTTGGGTAAAAGTATGAGTTAAGAATTTTAATCAAAAACAATTACTAATGTCCTACATGAGCCACAGGTAGGTAGGTAAAGTCTGCATACAAGCCTAAGTGGCCCATCAGGCTGGAGCTTATCCTGGTTTCTGTAGCATTAAGTAACTAGTCCATTACAGAGTTACCCCCAGCATTAAATTTGCCGCTACCCATTTATACACCTGGGTGGAGAGAGGCACTGTGAGAGTCACGTGTCTTGCCCAAGAACACAACACAATGTCCCGGGCCAGGGCTCGAACCCAGACTGCTCAATCAGGAGTCAAGCTCACTAACCATGAGGCCACCGCACCTCCCACACATGAGCCACAGTAGTTTTCAATATATAAGCCAAAGCTGACTGTATTAACTGGAGTATGGCTGCCATGTTTCACGACATCATCGTAGGGCGCATGCACCCACTAGCCATGCCTCTAGCCAATGATGTTGACCATGAAAAAATACTTGCATGGTTTTCTCTTAGTCTTACTATGCATTTAAAGGCTTTATTTCTGCAACTTAAATACATGCATACATTTATGTGTGAAATTATATGCAATGCATGTAACTAGAAGAACAGGAAATTTTACATGATTGTGTAATTCCATGCACAAAACACATGTGCTATATGCATTTTAAATGTGTGTAGTTGCTACAATGGTACTGTAAGTCTTTATGGGACAATTAATTATTTACTGCAACACTGAAGCTTATATACCAGTAATGCAACTGATAATTTAAACAGTTATATGTAACTTCTTTTTTCTGTTTTTTCCTCTCTAGCTTGGATTCAATACCAGCCAAACCTGAATCTATTAACTGGGACTTTTATGCCAAGAATATATCCAAACCAGGAATGGTTGAAGCATTCAGGAAAGCTGTAAGTTGAAACATTAATACTTATCCATTGTTTTTCCCATGATGTCCAGGGTTTATCTAGTGATAAGCGTTCCATTCCAAAATAGTCCCTGCACTCCAAGCTAGTAGAATTCTAGTTTGAGTGATCTGAGTTTGAGTACTGGCTAGTTTACTATGTTGTGTTTTTCAGCAAATACTATACCCATCTCTTCCCAGAAGTATAAATAATTTTTGTTTTAAGGCTTTAGAAACCCAAAGCAAATATGTGTGCTGATTGGTTTAAGACCAGAACTAGCGCAAGCTTTTGACACAATGATGGCATGAGCAAAGAGAATTAAATTTTTGCATTTTGATGGCTAAGTTTTGCATTGTGAAAGTTTGGGAGAACTCAAAAAAGCTATGGAAACACTCGCCTGCGGCTCATTTTCCCACAGCATTTCTCATTCTCCCAAACTTTCACTTGTGTTTCTATGACTCAATAGAAACAGAGTACATGTTTTCTATTTCTTAAATAGTGTACAGTGTATAATTTTAGCAAAATGCTATGAAGCATATTTAGTGCCCATACCATTTCTCGATTTGAACTAAGTGTGAATATTTTATAATTTTATGAATTCTACATTTTATTTGGTACATAGCTTCTGCTGATCAGAAAAGCAAGGGCTCACTTTATGATATAAGCGAAGTCACATATTCCGTAACCTATTTCACCAGTCCTTTGCAACTGTGAGACAACTATTGTGAGTGGTACGCCAAAATGGTGGCTAATTTGAGCATATTCAGGAGGAGAAGCAATAAGCACTAGTAGCATTGGTGACTTAAATGTAACCTCTTTACCTCCAACACGGTGTATCAGACTGAATTTGCTTATATCATAGTACAAAACAATATGCTTGGTCATAGGTCCCTACATTGATTGGCTGACAGAGAGGTATTGACCAAAGGTTACAATGTATAAGCCCAAATTTGATAATGATAATTCACATGAACTTGTTTTATTGAATATGCTACATGTATGTGCTATTTGTTTTTGTTCAATTCTCAGTATGAGGCAGTAACTGTACCTTACCCAAAAGATGTTGAAACACCAAGGATAAACGAGAAAGAGAAGGAATTGGTGAGATTTGCAAGTAGAATTATTTTAAGGAAGTGCAACAGCTTTCGCAATACAGTAATTTGAATTGCGAGGATAAATTTATAATTGTTGTTCTTGGTAATACAAATTACAGGCTAGTGTTTCGCTCTGATTATTGTATTAATAATTTAGTTTTAATATTAATCATGCTAGTTTTTTTTTTTGTTTTTTTTTTGTGGGGGGGGGGGGAAAAAAAAAAAAAAAAAAAAAAAAAGAAAGTAACAGTAACTGTTGGACCCTGTTAATTCCATCCCATTTATTTCAAATTCCCCATTGTTTTGAACTCAAACCCATTTGCCCTTCAGTCATTTACTATCAGCTATTTTGAACTATTTTTCGTTTACCCGGAAATAGTTCAACCATACATCATAGTTACAGAGGTCCAGCCGTAAAGAGAAAGCTGCCATTTTCTAATGCACACACTAATCACATGTCAAATTATGTGCAGTGGGGATGCACAGTGCAATACTGGGGAATGACCTGAGATCATTTTTTTCATCATTTAGCCCTGTCATCTCAGTCAGCACTTGCTCAAACTACAAAAAAGATTAGTTTTGGCTTAAAAGGCTCTCCAAACTGAAATGATAAATGGTGTGTTCATTCACTGTTGTAAATTCAATTAATGCGATATATTTTTACAATTTGTTCTCACAGGAAGAACATTCAATAAAAGTGGTCAAGCTAGCAAATGAACAGATTGCAAAGTATGAAGCTGAGGTTTGTAATGTAAAGATTTCTGTAACCAACATGTACATTTTGTATATTGTTGTGTGTTGACAAGTGTGCATTTAGCTGTGACTATTAGAAAATACAGCAGCCAATTAGTCACAGGCTAGTGAAAATTCAGATTTGGCTAGCAGGTAACTTTTGTCATTTAACTCTAAACCGATTGAAATAAAGGCAGCAGAAGAGGAGAGCAGCAATCTCCTCTGCAGCAAGGAGGTCACCAAGACACAGCCCTCTTACAGCACTGTGAAGAACAATATGTGGAAGATATTCTTAACTTATGGAGAGTGAGGGTGTGAGGGGACACAATGAGCAAACAATTCACTGCAAGCAAAGCACGTGAACATTCAGTTTTGTGCATCTCCTAACGTAGCAGTAGATAAAATTCACAAAACTGGTAGAGATCCCGATGGTGAAGTTGAAGATGCAAAGCCATGTGCATCAAGAAACTTAAACTGTTATGGGTTCAACTGTTATGCATTTTGGTGGCAAAAAAAAACACTACAATGTGGGATGAAGTGTCGATAACATAACCTTTCTCTTTAGTTGCAGGAAATAAGGTCATTGAAACCATTCGAAGAAATGACAGTAAGTATACTGCTGCTCCATGTACTAAAACAGTAAAACACTTAATCAAGACTCTAGAAATATTGGAACGGTGTTTAACAAACTTGGCACCAGAAATGTAGCCAATCTAAATGCTTTGTTTTTCTGTATACAAGGTTGATGAGTATGCTGCTGCACACCCAGAATGGAACAAACAGTTAGACGATGAAATTGCTAAAAATAACTGGAACATGGAGCACTAGCTATTTCGTGTGCAAATATGTTTTCATTCATTGTCGTTTAAATCTTCTACTGAAATTCATGATGTGATGTAATTGAGTTTTGTACTTTTGTCATTGGCCACAAATAAAATAACTTTCTTGGGAGTTCACAGTTTGTGTGATATATTTAATTGTCGAGTTCAGTTCTCATGAAGCGAAGTTTGTCGGCTCAATAGCTCATGTCATTCAAATCAAATTTGATGTAGAGTTTGCCGTGGTGTTTGTTTGTTTGTGGTCAGAGTTCCTGTCAGGGCACGTGTTAGTCTGACCACCCAAGGTGCTTCCCTTGGTAGGTGCATCCCTGGGTTCGACTGCGGCTGTCTTTTTACAACATTTTGCCGATTGCGTGCCGACATCTTTAAATCACGCTCTCTTTGAAGATCTTCGTGGAAACTCCAGCTCGCTGCATACATGAATCTAGCTAATGATACTGATTTCCTTATTTCTGTCCACTTTTTCAAGTTCTCCTAGTATGTTAATTGCTTACAGTGCGAATCATCAAAATGTACATTTTTCTAGCTCGCTCAATCACTAGTTGTGTTTATGTGCAGGTGAATTCTGATTATGTTATTGATTTTGATCGTTTGTTCTGTATAACATGGTCTGTGTGTTAAAAGAAAAAAAAAACATCAGAATATTGAATCGATGTCGTGCAAGATTACCTTGCGGGTAGACACTCGAAGCTTTCGTTTGCGAAGCAGGAAGGATGACATTAAAATAGGATTTTACATTCTACGTACAATCAATGGTATGAAAAGGCTTTGTAAAAATGAACTTCTCTGCAAGAAGAAAGACTAGAAGGAGACACTTGTAGACAGAAAATGCCCAGATATTTATTTAATATTGCTGAAGGGAGAGGTAGTCGACGAAAGTTTAGATTGCTTTGCGTGCACAGAAATTCCTCGCTTCGTCATTTGCCCTGTGCCAAACTGAGCAGCCACTTCCGGTGTTTTTTTAATCGAAAAATTCCAAAAAGACATTTTCTTAGGAAAAAGGGTAGATATAGTTAATTAAAATAAAGTTACCCGGTATATCTACTCCTTGTTGATGAACGTGATATATGGAATTCTTGTTTTTTTCGCGCGCTCGAGGAAAATCACGCTTTTTGATTGGCTGTTTTGAAAGTCACGTATCCTCCACGAGTTATCGAGCGATGAAGATATTTTCTCGAATCTTAAATATGTGCAAAGAATGTTGAGCATTGGTAATTTTATACTAACGGAAGCAGTAAGGAAAGGCTTCGTCATGCCGTAGGAATTACAGTGAAATGGATAGAATTCTTGTCAACTTCACCTGATTGCCTTGTATTATAAAGCTAAAGTTTAAATTAAATACTCGATTTCAAATTATGATTTTAAGTGCTATTTCACTATACACTCGTGTGATTTTGTACACGAAACTGTTTCTTTCTTCTTCAAATGAACATACATGTCGTAAAGGCATTAATGTTATCTTAAGTTCTCTTAGAGTTGGTGGGGTTATGACGTATTTTTACCGTCACAAACCATTTCAACATTTGTCATTTTTTTCACGATTTCTTCGCCATACTACAGTTTAAAAGCGTTGCAGATTATAATAACTCAAAGCAAATAGTGATTCCCACGGTAAAGTCATTGATGTCACATTGTTACAAAATTTAGAAGGTTCTAGTGTGACAATATAATCCAGTTAAAGTTGCTTCGTAACCATGCAGCATATACCACTAACCCTACTCATGCAGGGAAGTCAAAGGTGAACCGACACAAACCAAAACAGACGGCATACGGATAGTGGTAATTGGAGCATTCAGTTTGATCCTTTTGTGTTGACCCAGCTTGCCTGAAAGCTAACAGCATGGTGCAAGATCGAGTTGGAAATGCAAAATCTAAGCTTAGTCGTAAAACGAAGAACGGCGAAGTTCGAAAATCGTGGCTCAGTATGTTCGATTCAGTGAGATCGTCCTCCAGCGCTGTCTCGGTATCTCAAAGTTCCTCGGGTGGTGACGATACAGGTGAACATTCTTGTTATTTCATTTGCTAGCTCCCTTTTGTGACAGACGTAAAAGTGAGATCATTTATTCAAAACAAAGATGAACTTTCTAAAGTCTGCTAGTACTGGAGCAGAGTTAAATTACTCGCCATGTGAAACTAACCTAATATTTCTTTCATGGGCGCTTTTAATATTTACCATGCGAACTTTTACCAGTTTTTCAGACTTTCAAATTTGTTTCTTTGATCGTAGAGTTTGATGTTGACGAAGAATTGCCTGATGATGAGGAGATCGAGCGAAGATTTTCCACTCTATTGGTAAGCTGAATTCAACTAATGGTCAAAATTGTTCAAGAGTTTTGATGGTAATATTTATGCGACGCGCGATAGGTAAACAAGTGGTGATTACTATGTCAACTTTCGTAAAGTTTTACCTATTTGCAACACAGGAAAAGATGACACTACCACCAGAACGAGCGGCGGAACTTGCTAAAAGTCCAAGAGCTCATAAATGGAAAATGATAAAAGCAAAGGTATGGAATTGTTTTCACTATTTCTACCAATTCCTAAATATAATATTGATCAGTCTTGAGCGAGTGGACGGGAATGCTAAATCTTGAATAAAATAAATGTACGAGTTATATAATACCCCTGTTACTTAAAACAGCGAAGCTTACATTTAAGATTGTTTGAAAAACTGAAAGAGTGTTGTTAAATCTTTTTGGAATGTATTATTTGACACCCACGAAGCGTAGATTCTTATCCATAACATTTACGTCAGTCGACCTTGACAGGTAAGTGCTTTTAACATTAAAGTTTAATTAATCCTTTTGTCACATCAGAGAATAACACTACAATAGAGCCGATCGCTCGGATTATATTTGCTGGCTTTTCCCACGGTCACATTGTCATCGATTGGAATTTAACTGCCTAAAAAGGTACTCGACAGAAAGGGAATTGCTGAGTTATGTTAACAACCAAAAAAGAAGTCTTTAGAATTGAAGTTTTCGCTCTAAATAAGTTGGAGTTGATTTGAAAGGAAGTCTAATTACCAACGTTGCAGGTGGCAACACATTAAAATTCATTCGTGCGACTTTAAAGTGACAAGATCTCAGTAGATGTTGTCTCTTCAGAGAGAGCTGTTTTTGATGTTTTTGATCTCTAACTGCAATTAGAGATGTGAGTTCTAATACCTTGCCGCGGAGGAAAGTGGCAGTAAATTCATCCGTTAATCAAAGCTTCTAAAGCTGAAAACAGAAAGCAAACTTAAACCTCACATCCTAGGGTAAAAAAATGTCAGAATCAGACGATGACTCCGGTATTGACAGACAAGAGGATGTTAGTATTGCTTTGCAATTGCAATGTCGCAACTTACACTGTTGCTTCATTTCAACTTTACGTAATTATGCAGTGCTTAATTTTGTGATCAGTATTTGACAGTCTCTGTTCAGGGAACACTGCACTTAAAGTTTTAAAATTAAGGCACATTCAAACACATGCTGGTGAACAATAATGTACCAATTATGTACCTTTCTTGCAATTACAAAAATTGTTCTTAAGGTTATTTTAATGCACAAATGACATACTCAGCAATCAATGAAATAAAATTAAATACACTTTTCTAAAGGTATTTGTGTGAGAAATGCACTCACACACTCTTATAGTGGATTTGTACTTAAGCACCTCTTGGCAAATGTTTTTTAAATTTTTTCTATCACATTATATCTACTGCCTACCAAAAAATTACTTTTTAACACCTTTAAGTTAGTTCAGATGGCAATAACTTAAATCAACCAATCAGATTGCTTCACTGCCTGTACAACATTGTTTTGTGGCTTACTCAGTTTCTCAGCCTTTAGGCAAGTGTGTATCTCATCCCTCATCAAGTCATGTAGGACAGCTGAGGCGATTGTGTATACCAAGGAAATTACACCATTGCTATAGAAAATACAGCACTTGGGCAACGCAAATTATCAATGTAATATTTGTACAGCCCATGGTGGAAAGTTTGAATATAACACTGTCAGATATACAGTGGCTTTCCTATATTTTTATTGGCTGTATTTTGAATGGCATGGTATAAAGAAATGTATAGCAAGATGAGGATAGCCCAAAATGTCCAGTTTATGTGGTTGCTTACAGGAGGTGGTCACTTACAAGAACTTAGACATTATTGGCTCAAAACCTTTGCCTTATTAGCATATGATAACTGCAGAGACTTATTTTATTCATATGAAGAGCCAATATTGAGTGAAAAATTTGGTACCGTTACTTCCCATTTAGAAATTTTCATATCTTGTACTTAGCCACCCAGGAATGCAATAATGTTACAACACCTTATAATCCAATTTCTGCTCAATAATCTGTCTAGTGGTCCCTTACAGGAGGTAAAAATCAAAAGAAAATTTCCAACTTTTAGCTCGAAAGGTGGTCATGGTAACTTATGAGAGGTCGTTGCATCCCAATTTATCCTCACTCTACATGCCCTTTCAAGAAAAAGGAAAAAAAAACAAATTATATCTATATAATTTGTTATTTCTATTAGAAAGATTACATTTCATGTACATGTTTAGATATCACTTGATATCAGCTTGTTCTGCGCTTCCAAGGAAAGGAAAGACATAATATTGCAAGGCTACACCACATTACAGTATTTGAAAGTGCAGGTAGCCTCTTAAGTTTTATCTGTATTTGGTGGTTTATTTTTGGGACAACAACATGGTATACTATTGCATAGTTTTGAACTGGTGAAACAATCTCAGATATAGTGCATAGTGGAAATGTACATCCCTAGGGCATCCCTAGCACATGATAGTCGCATACTACATGTAGGTCTTTCCAGGGACCACAAAAAAGTAGGGACTTGGGTAGCATAAGCCAAGGCTATACATGTAGCTCTACCACGTTTTCACTGTGGTTGATTTGTTTAGGGTTCCAAATGGTTTGAATAATGTATGAAGTTTACTACTTGAAAGCAACAAAGTAACAGAGCAGTGACCCTCAATTGTCTGAATTTTCATTTTCAAAGAGTCAGAGAATAGCCGCCTTTGGTGTTAACAATAAAACCACTCAAATTTTATGCACAACAATATAGATTAGTACAACTCAAGCATTTTAACAAGAGGTAAGTGAAGGTTTAAAGACAATCCACTACTTGACCAAGGTTATATCCTACACCCGGGATCCTACATTGGTGAATGCGTCTCCACAAAGACTGATTAAATTGATTTGCGATTTCAGTAGGTGCCACAGAGTCTGCAGCAGTATTTGAGAAGTTTCTTTTGTCACAAACATGATGCTAAATTCAGTTCTTAGTAGCAATTAATAGTAATTGTCACTTTTAAAGAAGACATATCATTTAATCTACTGAGGTTGCAGATGTGTACCAGCTCTTGGCTACTATATGTTCATTAGAGAAATGGACATCACTGCAAAGGTTTTGCATGCGTGTCTTGTCAGATATATCCATAAGATTTTTCTCTGTTAGCTCAGGGTAAATGTAGACTTCACTGCTTCAACTTCTAACTAGTTACTGGGCCAATTAGTTTCTCTCAATCTACACTGTTTAACTCATCCGCCCCATCAAGTCAATTTCAAGTGCATTTGCAAACCAAAGTGAGTACCGGTAACATCTATTCTTTGTTTTTAGGCCCAGTTCTTACTTTTCTATTATTGTTCATTTCAGTTAAGTTTTGTTTTATCAGGAGCGCTATGTATCATTTAATAAATAGTTTCTACATTGTTGTCAAGTATGTTAGTATGTTTTTATGCTGGGGAGCATTACACTGTTGTACTAGATTGGGTTCACATCTCCAATGCAATATACTGTTTATTCATTATAAACTAAGATATTAAACAGTATAGAACTTGATTGTTTGTCAGTGATCTGTAAGAGTAGTCAGAATATAAGTGCTGATGATTAGTCTTCTATGTTAAAGTGCATTGTGTTGTGGATGTTGGCGATTATTTCTTTAATATTGTTTTATCTGCTTCCTTTGATGTATTAGTCCTGTCAGCTTCTATTTTGGCTATTGTTTTCTATTTCAAACCAACACCCATTTCATGGCATAGGGTTGTACAGATAAGTTTATAGCGGGTGGTTCAAATCAACTTTCATCTTTTTGGCATGTAATTCTCCTCAATAATTTGAATGTGTATATATGGAGCCTTGATCTCTATCAATTAAACTTCGTCCACATCATAGTTTAGAAGTTCTTACCAAATGGATTTTTTGGTCTTTATATTCTGTCCTTATAAATTTTGGTCTCTTTTGGAGAGAAACATGCTTTCACTCTTTATTTGAACCCAGGCAAACACACTATAGTGTCAGTGGAAAATGAGATGACATTTAAGCGAGCTACCATTAGTGCCAAATATGTTAAAGATACTCAAATATCACAGTATAGCATTCTTTGCACATAAAAAGGAAGACATTATGTTACACGAAAAAAAAAAAACTGCCATTCCCTAGCTGTCAAAATGAGAGTATGATACGCTCCATAACATAGAAAAAAAACAGTATGATATGGCTCTGGTCAGAGATGTGAATGTTTCTTACATGTTGTGTTCTAAAGCAAGGAAAAGCATTCAACATTTGTGTGTGATCAATTTTGTAATTTGTTTTAAACCTGGATATTGACAATAACACAAACTAATGTCCACAATCCATTTGGAGAAAATTGAGTTTTGTATGTAAGAAAATATATAATACCACAATATTAGGTGAGCAAGAAATTTTTGAAAAAGATTTATGGCTTTGTGATGTTATCAAAGAAGTACATGTAATGTGGGAGAAAGATGTTTCATGACGTGCACACACCTACCCCATGCCACTTCTTTGCTGCATGGCTAATTAATTGAAGTTACTTCATTAAACAAACATTAAATTTTACATATCATTGCATATGGCAGATCCCCAAACCATCCAAATAGTTTACTGTTCACTAAAAAGAATTTGGACACAAAGAAAGAAAATATTAAAAGCTCAATTAGCTTAAATTGTAAAATACCGGTATCATTTTTATGATTTTCACAATAAACAGTGATTATGATATTATTCCAAGAATATACAGTCCCATTATTTCCAAACCTCTCTGAAATTCCTCAAATTTAGTTAGTATAAGATGTTAGCTAGCTTGTGGGTAAAAGTATATTTTAACTAGCCAAGCAGACTATAATTATTATGCATTCTAATGCAAAAGGTATCTAAAAGGAAATCTGTGTAAAAGTAAAATTATTAGATCATATTTTTCTAATATCTTTCAACACTATTCCATTAGTTAAGTATGTGCACACCAAACACTTGGTACAGGAAATTAAATATGCATGTTATTAAGTGAACTTGGAGGTCACAATATAAACTAAAGACAGAATTCTGTTTTTATCAAAATTGATGCAGTGCAGCCTGGTCAAATGATCCTCAGGCCTACCTCTATAATATGCAAGTTTCCAGGAGTCCCTTATCAACTAATGACAGAACTGTGTCTGTCTTTGTAGGAACTGATGCAACCCAAGTACTCTTCAGGCTTCTATATTGAACAGTTAAAGACTCACAGGGATGTTGCACTCAACAAAACAGTAAACAAGAAATTGCTCAAGGGTCTGGAGCCTGTAGAAATGATATTAAGATCCCTGGAGGTTGACCTTCGGACTCATCCAAATACCACGTGAGTCAGAATATAATACATACTCTATTATATAATATTGCTTGTTTATCAGTGTTTACATTGTATGCTGATTATCAAGAAGCTTGTTCCTACCTCATGGTCATTAACTTTGATCTTAAATGATTTAAGCAAGGGTTTCACTGACATTTTCACAGACAGGCAAAATGTTTTGAACTGAACTTCTTTTTTCCAAAAATGTGCATTGGAATGGTCAAATGAAACCAGGCAGACAACATCTTCTTCAGGGCAGGTCAATTTGCCTTGTAGTTAGCACTTTTTAGTGTAATTTAAACTAGCATAATAAAAGTACTCATTGAATCATTTGTTTCTATGTTTTGACTTAACTACATGTAGTTTGTGTCACAAATCTCTGAAAATATAATATGATTTGTCAGTTGTTCGGTACATTTGATTCAGTAGTTCGGATTGTTAAAAGGTTTGTGAGAATTACGATTGTACAGTTCTCTTCTATAAGATGTAATGGATGTGACATTCTACTTTAAGGTGGTTACGTGAATTTATAGATGATCCATACAGAGGCCACATTGCATTAATAGAATTCCTGCAGTACCTTCATTTAAATCAACCTTCATCTGAAAATGACAATGCTCCAAAGAAGAAAGGAAAACCAGATGTTTTGGCCAGAGACTTTGTAAGACTTCAGTAATTCCATATTATTTATATTCTCCCTGTCTAATGAAATTCAAGCACAATTTATAACCCCAAGATAAGCTTGTACTTGATAGGTGGTGGATGTTAGTAGGATGTTCATCACTATGGGCAACAGAATGTGAAGGAGGTGTTTAAGCCCCAAAGATAAACTCTCATATAAAAATGACGGCGCTGCTTGTCATACCTTTTGGGGGTTAAAAAATTTCCTTTTTGATGTTAATCCTCACAAGGTCCTCAGCGGGAGCTTTTGCAGGACCTTTTGGTGGTATTGAGCAGTACGAATATGACAGGAGATAATGTGGTAATAGGGAGGATAAGTTAAAGCCACGCCCGCAAAACAGGATCTTGATCTTGTATGTACCCCTTTTCAAAATTTCTGATGAGCACCTCTGTACTGGGGTTTAAGCTTCAAAGTCTCCATCTTTTAAATTTGTTAAGGAACAGCATAATTACATAATCATTTAATTTGTTGAAACTTTGTACTCTAGCATTATCATTGGAAGACTCGAAATCTTACAAGACATTAAATTGCATACCACCCTGCATACTGCCCTTCACTACTCAAGGAAAATAGGCCATCAACAGCCATATGCACATGCTCTATTAATCCCCATGAGTCCCAATATTATTTCATCCTTAGTTTGTACACTTCTAACCAGAACTTTTCATGTTGAATTTAGGTTGATGAACATTTGTGTCTTATGTGTATAAGAGTTTTAATGAGGAACAAGGTATGAAAACCCTGTTGCCGGCCTAGTTGGAACATATCATGTATTGATTCATGTTTCTAGATGCAACATATAAATCTGATCTGCACCAAATTATAATCCCGAAATCTAAGCCAAAAACCGTTAAACCTCAGTCTATAAATAGTGTGTTCATATTTTTGGAGGCCTGGAGCATATCTTGCAATGTCATTTTCCTATGGGCTACGGGAGGTAAAGGTAAAGTCTGCATACAAGCCTAAGTGGCCCATCAGGCCGGAGCTTGTCCCGGTTTCTGACGTAGCATTAAGTGACTAGGAATATTGTTACTCCCCCCTGGATGGGAATGCTAGCCCATCGCAGGGTTACCCCCAGCATTTAATTTGCCGGTACCCATTTATACACCTGGGTGGAGAGAGGCAGTGTGAGAATTAAGTGTCTTGCCCAAGAACACAACACAATGTCCCCTGCCAGGGCCCGAACCCGGACCGCTCGATCCAGAGTTGAGCTCACTAACCATGAGGCCACCCCACCTCCCATGGGCTATGGGAAGCAAAATATTCTTCCAAGTTATGTCAAAACTTTATTATTAATAAATTATAATTTCTTTCCTTTTTACAGTATGGTTTTCAGTCAATCATGGGTGTGGAAGACTGCCTCAAATCAATTATCCTCTGTCTAAAAATTGACAGTTTAAAAACAAGAGCACTGGTTGTTAAGGTATGGCTGGAATCTCCATCTACTATCTACTCTTTGCTGCATCAATCACTTGCCATTAATCCTTGCCCATCAAGATGTAACTCATTGATCAGAAGAATACTAGGAGAAAACATTCAGAAAGCATTTAATCCATAAGAAGAGCATTTAGAGGGCCTTTAACTAAAGAATCTCCCTTTCAATGTGATACACCAGGATGCATTTATTCACTTGAAGTAAAAACGTATCTTTCACAGGTGTCAACAATGTTCTTTTAAAATCTAAGTGAGTTACTGCAAAGTTTACTCTTATAAGTGAACTTCTTATTCCTGGGAGATCAAGCTACTTGGAGACTCGTTTAGTAGCCACAAGCCCAAATACTAAAAATACATGTTTAATATATGACAGACTAACATGTGTACGAGCAATAATCGAAACCTTATCACTTTACTTTGTTCTTTCTACTGTCCCTCTCTATATAATGATCACCATGATGTAAACAATTTCCCCAAAGTTATCTTTTGATTTATGTCCATGGCCAGATGTTAACACAGGCCTGCATGCAGTCAGAATATTATGACAAAGTTGTTGATGCAGTGAGGTTTTACACAAGAACAACAAGAGAGGTTCACATATTTGAAACACTGGTGAACTTGATGTACAAGAGACCCATCTCACCGCAGTTCCAGGTAAATAAAAACTGTACTAACTGCATGCCGTAAAGCAGACTTATTATTTTAATTTCCATGTTGTTATCCTAGTGGCCTTCAAATGCCATTTGAAATGATGTCAATTGTTCACATGTTCTTTTTTATCTTTTCTAGGCGCTCTGTTTGGCTTTCTTCAATTCCTTAATTGGTATCACACCAACATTTAACAAGAAGGTTTTCCATCAGCAAGAACTCGAAGATGCAGGATTTGATGTGGAACGTTTGGAGAGGGTAATACATGTATAATTTATTCATCTATTATAATTGTGTAAGCTTGTACCAATACTAGCAGAGAAGCCTAGTGTGAAGTGTGTAAGTGTGTTAGCATTTCCCAAGCAAATAAAACATTACCTCCTGTCAGAACAAAAACTAAACTGATTCTCCACTAGA
>OMLO01001019.1_pt1 | contig 20590 bp, 16 predicted proteins | sample 1674811 | NCBI WGS metagenome assembly OMLO01 (sample SAMN06265003, study PRJEB25207) | coral metagenome | isolation source: Coral host | place: Mexico:La Bocana,Puerto Morelos, Mexico | collected 2008-11-13 | reverse complement strand
CAAAAACCCTTCCCTTTGGGGGGGCACATACCCATATACCTTATATAGGGGGGTTCCCCCCCCCCCCCCGGTTGATCACTGGCTAGTTTGCAGTCTCAGGATGGGCAGGCCACTAGGTTGGGGCAAGACAATATTATAGGCTTCCCTACCCCACTGGCCCTAAAAATGTGTATAGTAAGAAGATTCCTTTTAGGTATCCATGGATGCAGAGTTAACAGAACATACCATAGATATAGAATATGCAAGAAAATTTACAATCATTATGTATTAATGAACTGAGAAAATTACTTCAGTTGTGATTGGCAGAGAGCAGGATGATGTATTTATTGTTAATTTTACTGAGTGGTCATGTGAAAGCTCGGGCAATAATTATCAATTAAGGATTAATAATTATTATTAAGGATTTAAACTACTCATGGTAATTGCAAATTATATCAAATTGCACTTGCCTAAAGGCTTGTGCAATTTTGAGGAAATTTTCAAATATCACTTGTAGTATACGAATCCTTAACCACTTCACTTGCATTCATACAATTACAATACCAATGCTTATTGCAGATCTATTGTTCAACCTTGGCTTAGTAATTTTTCCAATTTTCCTGTGATGAAAATAGCATTTGAAAGCTGCTAGCCTTTTCCCCTAGCTCAAAGCCATTCAGAAAGAAATTTGTTTAAAGAACTTTTTGTATGTACTGTTTACATAGCCCTAATGGCCTTACAGTTAATTAATATAACAGGATATAAGATTTTCAATTTCAGGGTTTTTAACACCACAAATATCAAGTGCATACCAGTACTATAGATATATCTTTTATTTTTAGAAACAAAGCTGACCAGTCAGGCCAGGGAAAAACATGAAAACCAAGTGATTTGCACAGTAGTTTTTGTTTTTATAGCCCTGGGCCACAGCAAGACATTTGTGTTGCCAATTTTCACTTATACAAATCCAAGACATTTGGTGACCATGATTGGGGAAATTATGAAATTCTAAAAGACCTGGGAAGGGGGTGCAGGCCAGGTGTTATGCTTGGAAAAGAGAGGCAGATAAAGTTTTGGTTCAAAATTATCTCAAAAATCAAAGAAGAGGATGCCTTTAGTTATTAGTAAGAGTCATTTTTGTTTGGATTATCTTGTACTGTGCATTTTACAGTTTTTCTATGTTTTAGCAAGCCCACTGTGTGTAACAAATTTACAATAATATTATTTATAATAATCAAATGTTGAGTTGAATTCAAATTCAGAGAGATTCCTTATTAATCAATAGTCTTTCTGAAAACCTTTACCTTGGACTGCATCTCTTTAAATGGTCAGGAGAACCAACCTGTTTAACTGGTTTTAAAGATATTGATTACTGTCAGAATTGGTATATGGGCAATTTGGTAGGGGGAGGGATTTGTTTCCCTACTGTTGTTTATTATAAGAAACAGTTCTAAAAGTATCAAATTAAAGCTGACATCAGGTTTGTTGTACTCTGATGTTTACCCATCACCTGCTATCTAAAATTATGTCATTTGCATGATGCTCGAATTTTGGCTGAAAGGAACTGAACAATCCATTCTTAATCCCTTCAGTAAGACTTACACCTCATTTATGTTAAAATATTTTTAGACTCCTACAACGATGGAACCTGCAGTGATCCAGCAGTTGCCTCCACAGACAGAATCTCAGCCCCCACAATCAGCATTGCAACGTACAGAAGTGGCATTGCAGCCTTCAAACACTATATTGCAGCCTCCACAAACAGTACTGCAGCCTCCAGATGCAGGTGTGCATGAGCCTTTGCAGTCAGTACTGCAGCCTCCACAAACAGCAACTCAACCTCCACAATCAGTGACTGACCCTCCGGATAGAGCTTCTCATTCTTCTATTATGTCTGTAGTGCAGCCTCCTCAAACAGTGCCTAAACCTTTGCAATCAGTAATGCAGCCTACACAGGCAGCACCACAGTTTCCACAAATAGTGTCTCAGCTTTCAGCACACCAGCTTCCACTAACAGAGCTGCAGCCTCAAAAAACAACACTTCAGCCATCACAAACCATGCCTCAGCCTTCACTGGCACTTCCAACTTCACATACATTAATCCAGTCTCAACAAGCAACACCCCAGCTCCCAGAAACAGGGTCTCATCCTTTACAAGTAACACCTCAACTTTTGGAAACAGGACTGCAGTCTCCACAAACTACCCCTCTAATTCCAAAAACAGTGCCTCAACCTTTACAAACAGCATCTCAGCCCACCCAAAGTGTGTACCAGCAGCCCACCCAAAGTGTGTACCAGCAGCCCACTCAAAGTGCGTACCAGCCACCTCAAGCAATACCTCAGCCTCAGCCTCCTCACTCTGCAGTTTATCCTTCACAAGCAATTCTGCAGCCTCCACAAACTGTTCTTCAGGCTCCTCAAGCATCCCTTCAGCTACCACAAACAGCGATACACCCTTCATACACCATGCTTAAGCCTCAACAACCACCACATCAGCCTCAACAGACCATACTTCAGTCTCCACAAGTAGTGTCCCATCCAACTCCACACCAAGCAACATTTGAGAGTAACCCACCATCAGCATCATTTCTCCAGTTCACAATGCCTCCCAATTTCTTTCCTTCACCAGTGTTAAACAGCACACTACAAACTCCTCTTCACTATGGTGTTCCATCTTCTCTTACAGCGTCCCAGTCATCCACCATGAGCTTACTTAGTGCTCTTCAAGATGACAAACTGGGATTGATACTGCCTGTGTTAGTGAGAGTGGAGCACAAGATGGATCAGATCATGGCATTGTTAGGAGCTAGATCAAGTGCTGGAATAAATGTGATGAAAATGGAAAACGAGCTTAATCCCACCACTATAGGAAACCAGTCAAGTGCTGCAATGATGGGAAACCTATCCAGTGCAGCTCGTGTGGAAAACCAGTCAAATGCTTCTGTTATGGGAAGCCAGTTGCCTTCTAGCTTGACAGGTAAACAGTCCAATTCTGCCGTAATGGGAAATAAGTCAAATTCAACATTGGGAGGAAACCTGGTGAATGACGGAAACCAATCAAATGCCATCACGATGGGAAACCAATCAAATACCGACACCAACGCCCTGAACGTACCTCAGCCTAACCCCAGGACAATGGAATCCCCAAGTACGTCCGCGATTAACACCCAGTTAAATGATGCTAGTATGACAGAAGACGACACCACAGAGGAAAACCAGGGAGATGCCGACATCGTGATGGAGCCAAGCGCTGAAACTGCCAAGAAGGTAACACTTTCAAACACTGGCAGATCAACAGCTCAAGGCCGTCCAACGCAACATAAAATGGCGAAAACAACTGAAAATACCTTGCCGAATGATTTAAACTTCCCTATATCGCGTGACAATATTATCGCATTGCAAGCAAAGTCCAACTCTACAATGAACTTTGCTGTGCGTTTGATGAGGGAAATGTTTACCCTGGATGAACTAGACGGTAAAAACATTGCAGGAGCGAGAGGAAAGGATCGAGTGGATCCTAACCGAGTGGAAATAATCAAAGACATTGTTTTCCAGGTTTATGGAACTTCACCATCAGACAGGGATTTTGTTTGGAGATGTTGTCGTAAAGCAATGGATTCTTTTATGCGCAGGATAAAACGTGAACGAGTTCTGAAGAACCAACTTGCTGCCGCCGTTAGTGAAAGTAGCTGACATATTTCGATATGTTGGTTTTGCGTTTCTGCGAGCTCGATGATAGTGGCATCGTTCTTAGTGTAGTAGTTACAATAATCTTCCCAGTCGTCCGATTGGTTGAAAGGCAGTGCAAAAAACAGCAAACAAACGACTCAAACATTTTCCTTAAGTTTCCCTTGTCGCGCCTAACCCAGCCTCGATCTCAGAGCCCTTTCCCCCACCCGGAAGTGACGGAAATGGCGAATGTCTTGAAAGGTTATCAACCTTTTGAAGTCAAATGAACGCTGTGTTTCTTACGTCAGACCTAATTAAGCTATGTTTCAAGCTATTTTTCTCGACCGATGTTAGCGATTATTGTTGGCAACAAAAATTAAAGCTTAAACCAACGGTTATACCGGCAAAAATTTCAAGAAATTTAAATGGAAAATTTATGTAGAAACGTTTTGGATTTTTGCCAGTTTTTAGCAACTTTTTGGGATTCCAGTGAGCATTTTTCCAGCATTTTACGAGCACAATTGGGACGGGACTAGTCAGGTATGGTTGAAGGTCGACATATTGTATTTTCTCACAAAAATATTACAAAAACTCATGCGGTGAGTTTTGAGATATTTCAGAGCACGTACTTCAAACCTGTCAAGTTATCACCGCGAAAATGTCAATCAGGTCTAAAATTACAGCGATAATGTCAATCAGGTTGTCAAGCAACTAATCCCTCTTATTTTCCCGCGCTTGTCTTCAGGTACGTTTTCCCGCCAATGCCGCTGCCACACGATTTTTTCCCATGCCAGCCAATTGTTGATGTAGGAAACATGCTCACTTTTAATCCTTTGATTTATGTGTAATACGATCTGATCAATACTCTTGAGCTTGCTAACGCGTCTCGTTCATTTGGCCTTGTTCGTTCATTTTCAAGGTTTACTAGTAAGTAAGCTAAACAGCAGAATTACACCTGGACAACGCACACATCTGCTGCTATTCATACCCCTGTTATAATTTACATAAGTATAGTAACCGTTCCCATATTCGTTGAAATGTTTTTTGTTTACACCTTCTCTCTAGCAGTTTTTGTGTTCAATAAAAGAAAGTGCAAGTAATTAGAATCTCCAGTCTTAAATCATGTGTATTTTTATGTACCTCACCCGTATTTGTTATTGAAACATTAGGACTTGCTTTCTCACTCAGAATTGAGCGATAATAATCAGCAAAAAATATTCAGCTAGTCCTGGTGGTAAAATCAAATGGGAAAGAAGTAGCCTCAGATCGCGTCAGTTTCGTTGCAAAAAATCGTCACCCATGCATTTGTGATGTAATTTTCTACTTTGAAAGTTTTCTGATGAAATATCATTTTTTGTGGTGCCATGGAAGCAGAAATTTGGAAAGAGTATGTAGAGATGACGTCAAAAGAATATTTTTGATATTTTTAATAATTGTTTGAGTGGCTTCTCAGGTTGTAACATGTCCAATTTAGATTCAATCATCTTACCTTTGTGACGTCACTGGATTATATCCGGGTCCTTTTCTGATGAAATACCGCAGGTTGGTGGTGTCATGAGCCAGCCGGACTAAAATATCAACAAAGAAAGTGGCCCGAGTCACCAAATCGAAATGTCGCTCTAGCAAGATCGGCTCACCAACTCCTGATGGTTTCGAACTATGAATTCAGTTTGTTAAGAGTGTCTTTTCATCGAAAATGGAATCTTTTATCCATTTGTTTGAAGCATCATCAGGAAGTGGGTCTCAAACTGCCCGGGCATCAATGCCGGAGTGCCTGCCTCCCGAGGTAAACATTAAGTTTTTGCGCTCATTTTACCCGCATTTCTGTCCGCTAAGTAAACTTCTGCTTTCTGATCTTGTGCAGGTCGAAGAAGGAAATGTGGAATATAAGGTAAGCTTATCCCAAAGGTTCTGGTGCTGTTGGTAATTTGTAGTTTTCGAACTAAAATGCAGATCGTAACTTGCGCGGGAAAAATATATCAAACCTACTTTCCTAGATATTTTTAATCCTGTTTGTACATGTCGCTCCGAGGATACGGCGAACATATATGTCAGGTCGAAGCGATTATTTTCTCTCTGAAAATGGGTACTAAGTTGAACACTGAGCTTAACTTATATAGGTTTTGCTGTCCGTTTGTAGAAAATTTAAGATTGTAATTGTTAGTTTTGTCTTCGTGGCATCTTTTCGTTTGTATGAGTTCTCTGAAACTTATTCAGGCTTGATATAAATTTTGCCGCGACGGGAAGGTAATCCAGTTCGGATGAACTTAAATGCTTTGTGAATTTTGAATGGGTTTCGTGAAATAGGTACATCAAATGTTTCTTCCTTTGGTAGTAAGGTCCAACAAGATTAGTTGTGGGGGTGGGCTGGGGGGAGTGAAACCCTACAAATGTTTGATCAATATTTTAATTACCGGGTACATATTACTTGCTTTAAATCCATATCTACTAACTTTTCCTTCCAAGAATTCGAAAATGATGGTGGTGTTCAGAGAATAGCTTGTTATAGTTGTGTATACTGAGGTAACTGGTGACTAAAAAGTTGTTGAAAAAAATTTTCTAAAAATTTAATTTGTAATTTTCATATACCAGTCACTCCAGTGTATTCTATTTTTAAGTACTGTCCGTAAGTTTTTCTGAATTTTTGTATATTTATACTGTGTATATAATATTACAGTTAAATTTTGCTGCTGAAAATCCCAGATTTGTAGTTGCAATTAACATATGATTGTATGTACATGTATACATGTAATGACAGCCCTGATTATTGCTTATGTTTAACATTACGGCAACAGCTGAAGCTTGTAAACCCGTCTCCTTCTCGCCTTGAGCACCTGGTAACACAAATGAAGTGGCGTCTTCAGGAAGGTGAAGGAGAAGCAATTTATGAGATTGGTGTGGAGGACAACGGCATATTTGTTGGTCTCACAAGAGAAGAGCTGGACTCTTCCCTGAGCACACTCAATGTCATGGCTTCTAAATTAGGGGCTCACACTACCTTGCTGCGACGCCATGTTGTAGAAAATGTTATTAATGGTCCCAGTAGGCAGGTGGCAGAAGTCCTTGTCCGGCGTGTGCCAGATGATCAACAAGTGAGTAAGGTTTTCATCTGATAGTTCAGAATTACAGGAAAGTTACGTACACAGTACATGATAACCATTTACTAGAGTGAAGGTTGAAGAGACCTTATTTGATTGATCAGTAAGAGTGCATGTATTAGTTTCTTAGGAAACTGGTGTGTGTTGATTGATAAGTAAAACAATATTATTTTAAATTTTTGGGATAGAGCCATCTGTAGATCTACATGATTCTTCTATGTACCGGTAAGCCAGTGACCTTGAATATTCAGTTCCAAGACACAAATAATCACAGAACTGATCAAATGTAAATAACCTAACAGGATGAATTCTTTAGCCAGATTAACACCCACAGAAACTGAGGAATTACACTGTACAGATTGACAATTTAGGCATCATTGAATATAGTGTTCTATCTTCCCTCAACAATTATTATTTGGTTGATATCTTTTCAGTTCATTGACATACGACTTGCAGTGCTGGGGAATGTTGATGCTGGAAAGAGCACATTACTGGGTGTCTTGACACATGATGAGTTGGACAATGGTCGTGGAAGGGCAAGGTTGAACCTTTTCAGACATCTGCATGAAATTCAAACTGGAAGAACATCGAGTATCAGCCATGAAATACTGGGATTTAATAGCAAAGGAGAGGTATGTACATAAATCAACATGCTATCATTAGTAAGCATGAGGTTGTAAATCAGAGCTTAACCACTTGCCATGCAAGGTGAGTTCGGCAGGTAAGATTTCAAGTTTGGGTAATGATTGTATGACAATGTTATCTATTTTGTACAAATATAATCTTAGTATAAAATACATGATTCTGCATATGTACAAGTTTAATATTTCAAATGCATTTATAATGGAATCTGTTTTTACAGTCATTTCATAGATAACAGTACTTAACAGTAGATATTAGAGATACTGACTAAAAAATATGCTTGTTTTTCTTTAGGCAATATCTCTGACATCTAATGTTATCAAATATTAAGTCATATCTCAGGCTAGGCTAGAAATTGATAAAAGCCTTCCTATATAGAAATTTTCATGTGTTGTATGTACTTATATTCAGTTGGTCTTTTTGTCAAGGTTATCAACTACAGTGAATCACGAACAGCAGAGGACATTTGTGAACAGTCATCTAAGCTGATCACTTTTATCGATCTTGCCGGACACCACAAGTATCTGAGAACAACAATATTTGGTTTAACTGGCCATTCCCCAGATTTTGCTATGTTGGTAATTGCTGCAAATGCTGGCATAGGTAAGGGTGCATGCATTCTTACTATTGATTTATGTCTGTTTGCCAAAGAATAACTTTCTGTTTATAATGGTAATTAAACTGAATGGAGTGCAGTTTGGTCAGAAATCATACGTGTGATTTCACGAACGAGTGCGGAGCGCGAGTTCAATTTGAAATCACAAGTATGATTTCAGACCAAAATTGCATGACCCGAAGTTCAATTGCCACTTTATTGCATCCATCTTAAAATCGCACAATTTAATAGCCTAAATACAAGAACTACTAGAACAAAAGTTGCAAATTTACCAAACAATGGCCCTGCAATGTGATTGGTTAGTTTTAAAAAAACCTTGAAATCTGATTGGTTGTTTTGTTTTACTGTCTCATTCTCATTGGCTGAGAAAAAGATGTGATTTAGAGCAAAAATTAATGCGATTTGGGAATAAATCGCGCTGCTGAGAGCCAATCAGATTGCAAGGATAACCAGTGATTTCAAAATGGATGTAATAAAGGTAGGTAAAGTCTGTATATAAACTAAGTGGCCCTTCAGACTGGCACTTATCTCTGGTTTCTGTAGCACAAAACAACTCTGAGGAGTATTTCTACTCCCCCCCTCCTGGAGGGAATGCTAGTCTATTGAAGGGTTACCCACAGCATCAAATGTGCTGGTACCCATTTTATATACATGTACACCAGGGTGGAAAGAGGCACTGTGAGAGTAAAAGTGTCTTACCCAAGAACATAACACAATGTCCTAAGTCTGGTCTCAAAACTGAACCACTTGATCATAAGGCAAGTGCACCAGCCGTAAGGCCACCATGCCTCCAACTGTTTATTACATGTAAATGCACTGACTTTCATAGACCAAGAGCAAATAATAACTATGGGACCTCTTCTTTCTCTTTTGTTTCATCAAAACTTTAAGAAACTATACCCAATCTTACTCTAGTGCATAATTTTGTTATATTCTGCATATAGCTTATTTATGACTTATTCATCTACTAGACAAGTTTATTCTGCATACTTTCGATATTCATATTCTACTGTTTCTAGTAATTGATGTGTGAAATGATAAAATCTGAAAATCTGAATGTGAATCTTCTTTGTGTTCAGTGGGAACAACCAAAGAACATTTAGGCCTTGCCATGGCCCTGAAAGTACCAACCTTTGTCATAGTAAACAAGACAGACATCTGTTTACCAGCAATGGTGGAACGAACCCTGAGAGTGCTTGATCGGCTTTTGAAATCTCCTGGCTGTAATAAAGTGCCAGTTGTTGTCAGAACAGAGGATGATGTGATAGTTGCTGCTACTAACTTCACTTCTAATCAGTAAGTTACAGGTTTTTGTACTCTCAAGCCCTTGTACTCAAACTATCTCAAGCCCTTGTTGCAAAATTGCAAAAAAAGTGTTACATTTTCATATTTATCTTTGTTAATTTAGATAATTCAGTGTTATCTGTTCACCAGAGGACTGCTTAAATAGGGATTGCATATATTAAGCACTCTCCAACTTAATCAGACGTTTTGTCAAAGTCCCACAGACATAAAATTGTATGCAACATTTTTAGCCTTCGATAAGCAGGCTCTTGACACTTTTTCTGGTTATATCCCAAAGGTGTCAGCTACATGTAATGGGAGGCTTGCTTTTGATCAAATTTGTTACTGCTTGAGATAATATCTTTTTTGTCTTTCAACTTTAGGGTAACACCAGTGTTCACTGTGTCCTGTGTAACAGGTGAGAATCTGAAGCTTGTTAGGAGATTCTTGAATCTTGTGCCTCCTGCTCGATCACCAATGGATCAGGAGAGACTAGCCCAAGAATGGACTGAATATCAGGTTAGTACACATTTCCTTCCTTGGTTGTACTACAATTTGAGATCATGTCAATAACCAACAGAAGTATCAATGTGTAGAACTTAACACTTGTTACTTAAGGATTTCAAACAGTTACCCAGTTCCTGTACATTTGCTTATAGCATTGTTTTGTGCTGACATCTGTAAAGAGATGTCAAGATAGCTTGATATTGGCCAAGTTATTTTTTGCATGTTGAGGTCCATAAAGGCCAATATCCAGCCCTCTTGACTAAACAGAAGAAGCTTGGTCAATAATGGATTTATTATATGATAAGACACTATTTTATTGGTTCATTTTGCCTGCTCACTGAGCTATCCATACAGTATATTTGTGCAGCTTGTTCCACTCCATTGGGGCTGATCTGCAGTGTTTGCAAGCACATTTCACCAATTCTTTGATCTTTTTACCAGTGTTCCATATCTGCTTGTATTATTGACATTATTATGAATCATTTTTCAAGATATACATTGTTGTACGTACTGAGTTTAATGACAGTTTTCTTTTTGTGTGTGTGTGTTTCAGGTTGATGAAATATTCAATGTTCCAGGTACTGGTCCTGTTGTTGGTGGCACTTTGGAAAGGTAAACAGTAACACTTTTTATTTTAATATTATTGTCTTCATACATGATTATTCTAAAAAATGATAAGTAGCTTAATGGAGAACAAGCACTTGACTAAAATGTGAACGTTTTCAAACTCCAGAAACAGAATGTGTAGTTGGGACAAAGAAAGTTCAACTGTAGTTACTGTTAGTAATGATTCAATGTAGCACCCTCCTTCCAATAAGTGCATTTCTTTCTAATAAGTGCTGGGAGCCAATCACAGCACATGATGTGGTTAATTTTGCCCACTCGTGTAGCCAGCCATTTTATTTTTCTAATTCCGTTCAGGAAAATTCTGCTTTATATTTTTGAGTGGCCTAAGTTGCAGTGGGAGCAATTAGTCAGGTATGAATCTCGTTGTAATCATTACTATTTTGTTTCTTTAGGGGTGTTCTGCGTGAGGGAGATCAACTGCTCTTAGGTCCCTCTATTGACGGACTTTTCCAACCAGTAACAGTGACATCTGTGAAGAGAAACCGAGCTGCTTGCCGTGTAGTCCGTGCTGGCCAGGCTGCCTCTGTGGCTATCAGTGGAATTGATAGGAGTTTATTACGACGAGTAAGATAGAGCTGATCTCTCATATTTGCATGTAATAGAAAAATGGTTTTAAAACCAAAGTATTTGAAAGCTTATTGCTGAACTGGCAATTAGCTGTGCAAGTCAATTAGAGTACTTACAATAGGCTATTATTTGTGTTTACTTTAGTTTGTTTGCATTTGTTACAGGGCATGGTTCTCACCGATCCTGTTCAAAAACCTTGCTCCTGCTTGGGATTCTGGGCAGATGTGTTTCTTCTGTTTCATACTACATCAATAAGCAAGCGTTTCCAGGCAACTGTGTACATAGGAAATGTCATTCAGACAGCAGTTATTGAGGAGATGAACAAGGTAGAGAAGTAATACCAGTAAATCATAATACTGGTAGTGGTTGCCTTATGGCTATGGCGTGGACTCCCAAATAGAATAGAGTGCTCAGTGAAACCTCTCTCTGAGGGCAACCTTGGGGACAGAGGAAGGTGGCCATTATGGGGAGTTCAGGTGCAATATGACACCTGTTTTTTTAATTTTCGAAAAGATACATGATGCAGATTATTAAAAAATGGGGATTGTTACATACCCTAGTCGTTAGTCATTGATTAATTAGCCATTGACAGTTGGGATGTTCTTAGTGGCCATTGTGAAGAAGTGACTGTTGTAGAAAAATTTTAATAAGTTGGAGTGAATGTATGAACCATCTACTGGGACCAAAGAATCCCCATTGTTAGAGAGGTGGCCATTTGTAGTGGTTTGACTGCGCAAGTAGTCTAGGATCGAGCACTTGCCAGGCTGTGTTGTGACCTTGAGGAAGGAACTTTGCTGTCACATGGCCTTTCTCTACCAAGGAGTTAACTAGGCTCTAGTCTAAGAAAAATTACAAGAGGCAAGAGTTAGTTTCCTGTGGCACTAATGGAGCACAGCCCTGGAGTGTAAATGGTTACCAGTAAAATGTTAGAACAACTTGGCAAAATGCATAGGTTAATCTGTAGGTAAACCATACAACACACTTGAATTAGCCTTTCATAAAGTTTGCCTTAGCAACATTGCATCTATTAACTGACCTACACTTTGTATTTACCGCTCAGCTTTTGTTTTTCAGGAGTCCTTGAGGACTGGGCAGAGAGCTAAAGTACGATTCAGATTCATCAAACAGCCTGAGTACATTCGACCTGGATCAAGGATCTTCTTTAGGGAGGGGCATACTAAGGGAGTTGGACAGGTCCTGAGTGTGATTAAGTACAATCACGACACTGACAGATAGCACTGATGTACACAAAGGATCATGGGAGTGGGCACCAGTCCTTGTTCTGTTGGTTTGGTTAAAGGGAAGTGAACCAATAGATAGAACTGATATGGACAAAGGATGAAGGGACTTGTTACCAGTCCTTGCTCTGTTGGTTTAACCATGACACCGATAGTTAGCACTGGATCGTGGGACTGGTTACCAATCCTCATTCTGTTGGTTTGGTTGAGGAAAATTTTTTGCGTTTTGGGCAGACAGAAATGTTACCTTTCAAGAGTATTTGCTTGTTATATGGAGTCACATCTGGTGTGTGGAATTACGCGTGGTTAAGATCTTGGGTGGCAAAGACATTTAAAAGATGGGTGTTGGAATGACTAGCAAGGCTTGCTCGCATGAACCCTAAGAGAGGTGGCTTGACCCTGTGGAAACTAAGGAAAAGACTGGTTGCCTAAGGAAAATTTTCATTTACTCTACATTGCCCAGTCATTCCAAATGCTGCATATATCTGAAAGCTCCAAAAATATTTGGTGCTTAGCAACTTTTCACCGAAGTTTCTAGATTTAACTATGACTTGGAAGTTACGAAACGTAGTGACAACTGTAGGTTGTGTTTGTGTGTGGCAGTGGGGTCTTATTTTTCTGTAATTTTTAAACTTGTATGGATGGTTGGTTTAACGAGTTACACCTTAAAAAACTCTCTCGGAGTGTCGGAATTCAGTGACTTATGGTCACCACTGCAAGTATTTTCTGATTTTAAAAGACAGCTCATAACTAGAGAAATGCATAAAGCACAGTCACCCTTCGAATTGAGAGGAAGTCAGTGACATAAAAGTAAATAATGATTAGGAATCGGTTGATTTGGTGAACTGTGTTTGGATAAGCTGAAATATCAGCTACCACCAGAGTCGTGGAGTTAGTTAATAAGTACCTTGCAGTAACACTTTGAAGGTTTTTAATTTTTACAATGTGCACTCTACAAAATTTTGTGGTTTAAAAAAGTTTTAATTTTTCTGTAAATATATAATCTTATTGTAAATATCAACTCTGGCTAAAGTCTTACAAAATTTTAAAGAATCCTTTGAACTGCCTTTACCACGATACCATTAAATTTGGGTTGCTTTAAAATTGCTTCTGTTTTTCTTTTATGTTGTAAGGGCATTGGTCACTTCAGAAGTGGCTGTAAACGTCTGCATGGGTAAACTGTGTCTTGTTCAAAAAAAAAGCTGTAGTCTGGTTCGACGATAATGTTGTTAACCAAGACACGCGGCTTACTATCAGGGTAGCAGCTCCTCAACTGAAAATTCTGCAGCGACTGGACCCCTATTTTCCGCGAGATCGTAGATGTCAATCATTAGGGAGTTTACGAAACCACGACGGCGCCGCCAAGGACATCGTCGATTAAAATGAATTTATATTTTACCTACGAATCTCGCGATAGTTTAAAGCCATTTACTTTGTTTATCACTGCCAAAACTATCGCAAAACTAAATCCGGAACACAGCGAAAAATTTCAAAAAAATATTTTCAAAACTTAACCGTTGTGGTTTAGGCTATCCAGAAGAGAACACAGCATTTGGACATTTCACGTTGTTGTTTTGCAGAGAACGGAAAAGAAATGTACCAAGAATTATAACGCACGTGCACAGCTATTGTACTGTTCATTAATTCTTTTGTTCAGTGACGTTCCCGTTGCGTTGCCGTCGTAGTTTCGTAAACTCCCCAGTGAGTTCGACGGGCCGCGTCTGTTGATGCGAGCGAAACTGGAGAGACCCCAACTCCACTATCCACGAATTTTGTACTCTTCCCAGTTTCTTACGCAGGACTTTGTTATTCACGTTGTTTTGCAGAGGACGGCGAAGAAATGTACAAAAATTCAAAACGCTCGTGAAGAACCATTGTTCTGCTCATTAAGGACTGGTTCACACTGGCGACGGAAGCGGAGTCGGAATCGGAAGAAAGTTCCGATCTAGTGTGAATCAGCAAGACGGAAGCGGAAGCGGAGTCGGAATCGGAAGTACGAGGAGCGTTACGATCCAGTGTAAATCAAAAAGAGGAATCGGAAGCGGAGTCGGAAGCTCGACGGAATCGGAGTCAGAAGGATCAGAAGAGTTTCTTTTTCTTCGATTCCGCTTCCGTCGTGCCGATTCACACTAGATCAGAACTTTCTTCCAATTCTGACTCCGCTTAAGATTCCGCTTCCGTCGCTATTGTGAACCTGCCCTAAACCTTTTGTGTGGTGACGTTCCCGTTGGCGACGCCGTCGTGGCTTGCTAAAACTTCCTATTCTTCACGGAAAAATAGGGGACCGTGAACAGTTGTCTATGTAGCGATCGACAGTCGGGAACGGTTTGTTTTCATCAGAACCATTCGTAATCCTTGTTGGACTACTGTTTACATCACAGCGGTTAGCCATAAATTATTAACTGTGTACATACTGAATAGCGACCATTTTGAAACGCTTTTGAATACAATAGCTTACGAATTGACAGTGGAAATACCGATCCAACGTAAAGAATTTAGCGATAGATATAAAAACGGAACAAGCTTTAAGATAGCCATGAAGAATTGGGCGGAAATTAGAGCGCATCTCACGTATAATGCCGTTTTAGTTGGGAGTTTGATCCTCTACGGGCTGTTAGGTGCGTGTGTTTTCAGAAGACTTGAAGCTATAAATAACGCATCGTTCACAAACGACCGCCAACTGGAAGACTCGAAGGAGAAACTTCTCAAAGAACTGTGGAATCAAAACAGTCTCGAATTCGACCAGTGGTCCACACATGCCAGAACCAAACTGGATTTATACGAGAAGAATTTCGTGTTCGAGTTGTCGACTAGGAATACAGCAGAGTGGAGCTTGGCTGATTCATGGTTATTTGCTTGCACAATCTTCACCACAATTGGTAAGAAATAGATTTTTATTAAAACATCCTAGGAGATCCTCGATTCGTTTTTAATATTAAGACGTGCTAGTCTTACTTTTAGTGTTCTCGGTGTGATTCGTCATTGTAATTGTGAGTTAAGGCTGAATATTATTATCCTCTTTTAATTTAATTCTCTTTCGCACCTGGTTTAAAACACCTGAGCAAGATCTCCTGGCATGTGGTGGGGGAAGGGAAAACAACCTTTACTCTCCCCACTCCCCTACGAAAGCTAGCTTACAGGTTGATTGCATATGAGGCTTGGAAAGTTTTTATCGTTTTTGAAATTAAACAGGAAAATTATTCCAAAATTCCAAAAGTGTTACCGTATATCCTCAACTAATCCCCTCTAAAACACCCCCTCCCCCCATTTCTCAAAACTAATGAAAAGACAGACTGTGTTCACCAGTGAATTTTTAACGCACCAATCTGGGGGCAAATTCAGCTCCAGAGCAATCGATCTATTAATAGAAGATAAAGGGTGAAAGTTTCTAAAGAAACTGTGATGCTGCGTCAGTGGGGGTTACAAGGTAATTTGGTTATATCAACTAAGTTGAAAATGTAAATTGGCCACCGTAACGAATTATAAAGCTGACGTTTCGAGCGTTAGCCCTTCGTCAGAGCGAATGGAGGAATTGTGGGTTGTGTGTGGGTTTATATGGAGAAGTGGAGGAAACATAGTGACGAGAAAAACATGAATAAATTAGTAGACTGGAAAAACCTTCGTTGATACCTATGCATGGGATTAAGAGTGCCGATTTGAAAAATAAAGGAGGAACTAACTCAATTCATAACCGCAGTCAATTCCTTTCACCCGGCTCTAAAATATTCCTGGGAGATTTCCGACGATTCTTTATCCTTTTTAGACATCAAAGTTTCAATTGAAGGCAACGGTTTATGCACTAGTGTGTATTACAAACCTACAGACTCACATAGTTACTTACTTCGCATCCATCTCTTGTTAAGAATTCCATTCTCTCAGTTTCTAAGACTACGTCGTTTATGTAGTAATGACTCCGATTTTTTCCACAAATCATAGTCAATGTGCCAGTTTTTCGAAAAGCGTGGTTACCCTGCTTCTGTCGTTCAAGCGGGTCACCACCGCGCGTAACTTATTGATCGACAGTCATCACTACAAACGTCACAAAAAGAACATTCCGACCGCATTCCATTCACTCTCACGTTTCACCCTCACAACTATTCAGTTAAATCCATTATTCTTAAAACATTTAATTACTCCAAAACGATCCAGAGACTGGTACTATCTTTTCAGCAACCTCCACTCATTTCATTCAAACGCGACAAAAACATAAGTAATTTTTTAGTCAAAAGTTCATTTCAAACTAATTACCAACCTGGCACTTTTAAATGCGCTCGCGCACGTTCATTCGCAACGCCAACAAAATATCGGGACCCTAGCGATCAATTATTAAAGATCACTGATCACTTCACGTGCACCTCCGCCAACGTCATTTATTGCATAACTTGCACTTTAATATGCAAAAAGATATACATTGGCGAAACAGGACTACGACTAGGTGACCGATTCTGAAAACACCTTCGCGACGTAGAAAGGAATGACAAGGACGCATCAAAACCAGTTGCTAGACATTTTAATTTACCTAATCATTCTAAGCAACATATGGCAATCTGCGGCCTTTCATTACATTTAGGCAGCTCGGAAAGCCGCAAAACTCTTGCACAAAAGTTTATTTTTCAAATCGGCACTCTTTATCCCAGGTATCAACGAACGCTTTTCATTCTACTAATTTATTCATGTTTTTCTCGTCACTATGTTCCCACCAATAGGGTAGCTCCACTTTCTCCATATAAACCCACTCTCAACCCACAATTCCTCCATTATATTCGCTCTGACGAAGGGCTAACGCTCGAAACGTCAGCTTTATAACTCGTTACGATGGCCAATTTACATTTTCAACTTTATTAATAGAAGAACCGGAGTCGGTTTTTTCAGGGTACCAGTACGATTTATATCGGAACCTTGGCAAGCTTTTTATTCTGTCATGTAAATCGGCGTTCAATAGATAGATACGCTGCCAAGCTATTTGTAATAAATTGTTCACGTTAAATTTGGGGTTAATTTTGAAATGATTGTGAGATTCACTGTAATGGCACTTCCATAAATTGCAATGTCGTTGCTATGTCCATAAAGAAAATATATAGTCACTTGTTGTCCTGAACTACATTTAATGAATATATATATACATCTATTTACAATGGTTTACAAGATGGGAGCTCATAATATATAAGGAAGTAAAACTTCTACAAACAGCAAACTACTTGTCTGATTGTACCCTTCACAGCCCCTCTAAGTTCTCTAATTTTCCAACAGTAAAGAATTGGGTTTAGAGACGAGTTTAAGTAAACCAAAGTGATTGTATACACCTTAATGAGGAGCTCAGATGAAGAAAGTTCATTTTGAGTCGATAACAATCGTCCTACGATGCCATCGAGAACAAATGGTAGATAGCAAACAATTAATGCTGCTTGTATCCATAGACTACTGGACACTGCTTTTCTGTATCGCGTCACGTTCAGCGCTGGAACTGCTTGGTTCAGCTCCGGTTGAATTGGGTTGTGAAGATGACTGAGCGTACAAAAAATCTTTGTGTAAGAGAATATCGAGGTCACTAAGCAGAGAGGTATGAATATGTAACTATACCATAACGTTATGAGATAATGCCAGAAGTACATCGCCGCAGCGGCAATGGACACAACCCAAATGATAACGACAGTTCTATATATGTGTTTCAATGTTACAATTTGTCGGTATCTGAGTCGTAACAACAGGGCGAGAAGTCTGTCCACGCTAATGGCAGTCAGTGTTAAAAAAGATACTGAACCCAACAGATATCCTGCTATGAAAGCTGAGTTGAATGCACAGGAACAAATGTTCCATCGTTTGGTCACCACAGATATCAAATATGTAACATACAGAGGCTCTGAAATAAGACCAACAAAGAAGTCCGCTGTTGCTAGGCTGCGATACAAGACTTTAGATGGCGGATGAAGGGAAGACTCCTTGCGAAGGGCGACCAGGATCAGAGCGTTTCCCAGAAATGCAGTAACGGACAGGAGAAGAATAACCACGGAAAAAATCGTCAACTGGTTATGTATGTTTCCTGTTGAAGCTTCCGAGCAATACATTTGTTGAAATGCTTGCTGGTGGTTTTCATCACTGGTAAAGTTTGTCATCCCCATAATATGCAAAATACAGCCAGACTATGTGTTGTGTAGTGTTCGTCCGAGCTGTTTACTTCAGTCTTCACGCACTAAAGTCAATTATAAAAAGCCACCGAAATAACATCTGACGTATTTGAAAAATTGTCAAATCGAGTAATTAGTTTAAAACCGTAAGGCGATATTAAAATGTGCAGATGGCTTGTCTTCGATATTTAAATTGTGTAACAAGAAGAAAGAATCGATTTTTTCCCTGTTACTGAGATAACCAGAACACTAGCTTTTATAGACTTGCATTTTGTTCGAACTGAGTGGCCGGGAATTGTAGAGTAGGAACTGCTTGTTCAGTTGGACGCAGGCTGAAAGGAAAGGATAGGTGTCAGTCATTAATTATTTAATAAAACACTTAATATAAAATGCTAAGAAACAGGTGGAGCGAAACGTTATTTATTTCTTTCCGTAAAATATGCACAGTATCTAACACATTTGTCTGGGAAATTGTGCACTAAATATAGCTTTAGAGGCAGCTTTGTATAAAGCAGCCCTGGCAATTAATTGTTAGTTATTGAAAAACAAAACTACAACAGAAATATTGAGAGACAGCTGAGGGGAAGGAAGTCAGAAAAGAAATATTTCCCTCTTCCCTTCTGCTCGTTATCTTTAGCTCGCAACAACTTTGTTTCCTTTGCTCGTGTATTTTTTTTCACTTTCGTACTCAAGTTTTCACCAAAACCATCTCATTTATTTTGTCAATTAAAACTTGCCAGAGTTCTATTTAAAATAGATATAACTTGCATAATTAAGGGTAACCTTGTCTCGCTGATTCGAGTCAGAAATTTCGCTAGTAGGAGACATCCGCAACTTATTGGACAAGTCAATTTGAGCTTAGAGACATTCAAGCCTCTCGCCCCGTTTTGATTGATCGGCAGCTAACTTAACCAGTTTTCGTAGAGTGAAAATTTTAAAAATAAGATTATCCGCAATTCCTCTAATTTTACTGTGTAAATCACGTGACGTATTTGACCTATCACGCATCACAGATCATACTCATTACTTTTCATTGCCATAATTCAGATTACCTGTGTATTTTTCCAGGTTATGGAAACGTTGTACCAGTATCCACGTTTGGACGTGTCTTCTGTGTCATTTATGGATTCCTGGGAATACCACTGTTTAATGTCGTTGCCTCCAGTCTGGCATCTCTTATCACAGGGTAAGTCATCCGCGGGCTTCTTTTGGCGCCGTCCACACTTGTCCGGAGAAATTTGAAAACACAGCTTTATTTCTACGGTTAGGTCTACCGTCCACGCTAATCCGTCACGCTAATCTGTCACGCTAATCCGTCACGCTAATCCGTCACGCTAATCCGTCACGCTAATCCGCCACGCTAATCCCTCACGGAAAAGGAGCTTTCATAAACGCTTTTCTAACCAGAGGAATTTGAAAATAGCGGCTTTTTATTATAGTGTGGACAGAAAATAATCTGAAAACGGAGCTTTTCGAAAACGATGACGTTACGATTGAGTAGCCTGTCAAGTTTACTTCAAACACAAATCCAGAACGAGCGCTGATTATTGTGTTTTCAAATCTCTCTAGCGTAGTGTGGATAGAAAACAACTGATGTTTTACCATAGAGAAAGGCGTTTTCAATTTCCCCTGGTTTGCTGTGGACGCGGCCACATTCAGGCGATAAGTTACTGTTAAAAGGTCCTCGCTTTCAGCGGTTCACGCGATCTACCAATGAATTTAAACCTGTTTAAGTTTTCACCGTCGACGAAAGTTTCGTTTGTTTGACGGTCAGATATCAAGCCTCGCCTAGTCTCGTACCAGGGATAGCAGTTACTGAGCCCGTGAACAGGCTCCCGGAGATAACAGAAAAACATTTCGCCGAGCAAAGTGAGCGGTGAAGATCGGAGAGCCAAGCGATCAGGACGTACGTCGCGCTTCGTTCGCGCTCTCCGGGAGTCTGTCTCGCAGACTAGATACTAATAATAGTCGATCTTACAGCTGTAGTTATAGAAAACTCTCTTGCAATTCCGGTATCCTCAATTGGTTTGCAGTTGTGTTCTTTCTAAGAACTATGCTATCAGACTACTATAACAACGTTAATATAAATATTTTCAGTGTTCTTCAATTCCTACACTCCGCAAACTTGCGGCGGAAAAGACAACGCGAGGCAGCAAAGCAGAATCAAAGGCTCTGTGAGCCACGACTGAATTTTTTTTACCAATATGTGCATGTTATTTTCATTTTTTGAGTATGTAT